>OHCD01001348.1_pt1 | contig 9856 bp, 7 predicted proteins | sample 1577561 | NCBI WGS metagenome assembly OHCD01 (sample SAMEA3879510, study PRJEB24766) | human gut metagenome | biome: human-associated habitat; feature: feces | place: USA | collected 1985/1987 | reverse complement strand
GAAAACTGCGTCAGCACGAGCACCTGCGGCTCTCCGCCGAGAAATTCGAATTCGATGGTCGCCGAACGTTCCCCGCTCCCGGTATTCCGCGTATAATAAACGTCCAGGATATTGCTGATGTTCGAACTCTGTACGGTGCCCTCCTTCACGAGGACCGTCGGATCGTTGAGCCTGAACGAGCACCAAGCACCTCCGTCCTTGATTTCGGCACGCCATCCGGCGCCGACAGGTCCCTCAATCTGTATGGCGGCCGAACCCTCCGCAGCTCCGACCGTCGAAGAGGTCCGCCATACGGCAGAACCCCCAAAATCGTCCGTATCGTCGCCGCAAGCTACGACAGAGAGCGCAATCATCGTCAGGAACAGCCATTTCCATCCCTTCTCACAATATCTGAACATCGACATCATCGGTAAACTATAAAAAACTATCCGAGAAACCAAACTCTTGGAGGGGATGATCCCTCCAAGAGTTTGAATTTTCAAAATTAGAAACTAATTCTTTTTGAAGAAATAAATTCCATGCTTACCCTGCGTAGCGCTTGCATAGCCACGAATCATAGTTTTAAAAGAACTATCTACCGTCTGCAACGAACAACCGCCGTTTGCTGCAACCAACCGGGACTCGCCGTCTTTATCAACCATCGAGAATACCCATTCCGCAGGATCGGCTCCCAATGACAATGAACGGCTCTTGGAACCGGAAGCCAAATACTGTCCGTTACACTTGATATAATATGTATTAGACTTACCATCAACTGCGACAAGTTCCATTTCAGCAGGAGAATTAGTTACATTAGCATCTATCTTGGTTAATTCCCCGTTTGCAAAAGTCATTTGAAGCGTTTCACAATCTGTTTTACCATTTCCGGTTATCATTTCACCGGTCCAAACTCCATAATAATCTTCTGCCGCAGGATTCGGTTCTGTAGCAGAACCGGACTGAGCCTCACCTTTGGCACGGAATCCGGCCATAAGGTACGTTCCGGCCGAAAGATTCGACAAGTTGTCAATGAGCGTGTAAGTACCGCCTTCGCCGCCGCCGACACCGAGCAGCGTAACAGGCACCTCCTTGCTGTTACCGTTGGCCAGCGTGATGGTCAGCATCTGATTAACGGGCTGCGTACCGGTATTCGGATCGGCCTTGACCGTCACGGTCAGGCCGCTGACCGTAGCGCTCAGGGGAGCGGTGAGGCCGCTTACGGAGAGTTGGTTGTTACCCTGGTTGATAACAGAAACCGTGAGCGTCTTCTCGCCGCCCGCAGCCTCGAAGGAGAGGCTGGCCGGAGTTACCCCCGTAATCATCGGGGTCGAGCTGTCGCTGAAAGCGGCCACGTCGTCCAGATTGCGCGGAACGAGCTGGGAATTATTCTTATATACGGCAGCCAGACCCGAGCCAGCCTTAAAAGGTACGTCGAGGAACACGCTCGGGTTCTTTTCATCGCTCTGCTTGCAGAATACGGTGAAATTGGCTCCATCGGCAGTGAAAGTATGCGAAGAGAGTGCGCTGGCGCTCGCCCAAACACCTGCCTGGGCAACCGACGCATTGGCGATCGTCACGGCCATACCCTGATATTTCGCCAGATCCGCAGCAGCGATCGTCGCCGTGGGAATCGAAGTCACCGTACCGGTCTTCTCGACCTTGCACCAAGTCGCTTCCTTAGCGCCCGTCACTTCGTACATACCACTGTAATTTACCACCTTGGCAAGTCCTTTATAAAGGGTTACGCGCACCTTGTCACCCTTGTTCAGACCGAGCGTCGAAGGTTCTACCTGACTGCCGTAGAGCGTGATGCCGTTACCGGCCTCCGTCGCATTCTCGGTAGCGAGGATCAGGTTGTTGAAGGTATAATTGGCACCGGCCACGTCGTTCATCACCACAGCGTCCAGATAGCGATCTGCATTGGCATCCACCGGAGCTTCCGTATCAGTCATCTGTGCGATCAGCTCGGGAATGGTAATGGCCGTAGCCTCACCCGGATCGGGCGGAACCACACCGCCTTCGAGATCGACCTCCTGACCGCCGTTGCCATTGGTAAACGAAAGATCGTCGATCGAGAATGCGGAATTAGCAGCCTCACCGCCCGTCGTGGTAGTAAAGCGGATCGAAAGCTCCTTCAGCGCCGTTTTCAGCGTAAAATCTGACTTGAACAGAATCCAATAAGGATCGGTTTCGTCGCTGCCGCCGATCTTCTCATATTTCAACTCTTTCCAGGTCGTACCGTTTCCGACCCAAACGTGGAAATACTCGGGTTTGAAAGTATTATCGTAAGTACCATCATTATTTTTCGAATAATTCGCACCGAAAGTAATCCGATAATTGGTTTCGCCCGAAGGCAGCGTAATGTTATCTATGTCGAAATTAGCGGGAGCCGTACCGAAGAAGATCTTGTTCTGGCCCGAAGCTCCGTCATAGCCGCCGCTGTTTTTCTGCGACGAGCGTACCGACATATTCTTGTAAGCATAAGTTACGGACTCGATACCCGTGCCCGTAGCATTCTGCCAAGCATCCGACTGGTCGAGGAACGGCCAGCGATTGTTCGCGTCCTTCGCGGCAAGCGTTTTATCGAAATTGTTGCCGTAAATAACGGTCGCAGGCTTCACTTCGCCCTGAAGTACATTGACATCCTTCTGAATCAATGCGCCGTAGGAGTTGTAAACCTCGAAAGTCACTTTGGCAGACTGACCGATGTTCGAAGCGGGCACCGTAACGGTCACGGCAGCATCGCCCTCGCCTTCGGTAGCCGAAAGGCGCACCCAAGTCTGTTCGTCCTCGACGATAGCACGCCAGGGACGGTTCGTTTCAACGATAAAAGTACCGTTGTACTCATCTGCGGGCTGTCCCTCCGCATCGAACGTCAGGTTCTCCGGCGTGACGTTCAGATAGGGAGCGCCCATGTCGTCATTGTCGTCGGTACATCCCGCGAACACCGCCACGGCGAACACGGTCAATGCACTGAAGAGCAATTTCCAAATGCTACTCTTTTTCATAAACAATTAAATTTTAGAGTGATATAAAAATAGGTTAAAAATAACTTCATCGTCTTGCATATTTACTCAGGCCACTTATTCTTAAACTTTTTGTAAAAATACTATTTTTTCCTGTTTCGACAATAATTCGAACACTATTTTCGTATTACAATCCCGTTAAATCAAATATAACGACACACCGGATTTTTATTTCGTATCAAAAACCCCACCAAACCGTATTCTTTCCCGGCAAAATAAACACAAAAGGCGTGCAGTTTTGACCGCACGCCTTTTTTCCGAGAAATACGTCCGGTCAGCGAATCCGGTCGAGCGACCGCACCAGCTTTTCGTCCCGGAAGATCGCCCGCAAAGCCAGCAAGTCGAAAACCAGGCAGACCAACGGGAAAACGAGCGAAATTTTAAGGGTATGGGAGTAAAATTCACTGTCCGCGAAGTAACGGTTGCAAAGGTAGAAATAGATTCCCATCATCGCCCCGGCACCGATGAGGAGCACCAACTCGACGGCACATAACCGGATCTGCACCAGACGGCGCTTGAAAAGGAAAATCGTCACCAGCGGCACCAGACAGGCGGCAACCAGAACAACCCCCAGATACACCGTCGGCAGCAACGTGATGCCGGCGGCATCCTTCAGGCCGAAAGCGGTCAGCGTACAAGTGTCCGCCCCAACGGTGAAATCGACCAGCGGCAGCCACAAGGCCAATCCCGTCAGTACGACGACCAGCAACAGATACAGAGTCTGAATACGTTGAATCATATAACTTCTATTTTGTTTATGCGAACCTCTTCGAATCCTGCCGAAAATCGCAGGCTCTGCAAGGTTTATTGATTATCCAATGTTTTTTCGATCAGGTATTTATTACGGTCTGCGGCATTCCGGTCGATCAACTCGCCCAGGAATCCCGCCAGGAATAACTGCACGCCGAGCACGACAGCCAGCAGTGAAAGATAGAAAAGCGGCTGGTCCGTTACGGCCCGCACAGGCAGATCGTGGCACTGTTTATACAACTTGGCACCGATCACCCACGCCGTCGTACAGCCGCCGAAAAGGAACATCAACGTTCCCAGGCTGCCGAAAAAGTACATCGGCGAACGGCCGAAACGCGAGAGAAACGAAACCGTAATGAGGTCCAGATACCCTTTCACCATCCGCTCCATACCGAATTTCGAATGACCGTACTTGCGGGCGCGATGCTCGACGACCTTCTCGCCGATCCGCTTGAATCCGGCCTGTTTGGCCAGAATCGGGATATAACGGTGCATCTCGCCATAGACTTCGATCGCCTTGACCACCCGGCGGCGGTAGGCCTTCAGTCCGCAATTGAAATCATGCAGCCGGATTCCCGAAACGGTGCGGGCCGTCCAGTTGAAAAACTTGCTCGGCCACCGCTTTCCGGCCGGGTCGTGGCGCTTCTTTTTCCAGCCCGACACCAGGTCGTACCCTTCGTCGAGGACCATACGCCGCAGAGCCGGAATCTCATCCGGCGAGTCCTGCAAGTCGGCGTCCATCGTGAAAACCACCTCGCCGCGCGCTTCAGCGAAACCGCAATACAAGGCGGCGGATTTGCCGTAGTTGCGAGCGAACTTGATCCCCCGCACCGCCGCAAACCGCTCGTGCAGATTTTCGATCACGCGCCACGAACCATCGCCGGAACCGTCGTCCACCAGGATTACCTCGTAAGACAAACCCTCGCCGCGAGCCACGCGATCGATCCATTCGACCAGCTCCGGCAAGGACTCCTCCTCGTTATAGAGAGGAACGACGACCGATATGTCGAGCGTAGCATCCATCGTTCTCTTACTCTTCGGATTGAGGACCGAAAGGCCGGGGTGCACGCGCCAGGATGCCGGCCAAAATAAGCCCCAGGACGAGGCCGACGATCAGGTTGCCCCAGATCGAAGCTCCTACGGTAGCCTGAATGGAAGGCTCCGACGCCTCCTGTATGGTTTTCAGCATTTCGGCGAATACGCCCTCCATCGACGCAGGGAACTTTCCCTCCTCAGCGAACCGGATCAATGCGGAAGTGTATCGGTCGATATACTCCGAATATCCGATGAAAACACTGCGGTAAAGGTATTCTACCACCCCCTTGATCATGGCCGACGCCAGGATCAGAGCCAGAATAAAACCCAAGCCGTGGCCGAAAGGAAATCCCTGCTCCTGACCGTACTGCTCGCGGCGACGCTTGGCGAAACGATAAAGCAACACGATATATACGACTGCGGCCAAGACCCATACCAGCCCCATCGTTGAAAACCACCCCGACAACATCAGGGACTGCTCGATAACGAAAGCTACGGACATGACCAGTCCGATGATCGCTCCGTACTTGCAGACCTCGTTCCAGAATTTGAACTTTGTCATTCTTCTTCTATTTTTAGCATACGTTTATTCCCGCAACACGCCTTTGCCTTCCCGCAAAATCTCCGGCTCGCCGCCCGTCAGATCTACGACGGTCGTCGGCACCGCATCGCCGACACCTCCGTCGATCACCAGTTCTACGTCCCGGCCGTACCGCTCGTGGATCAACTCCGGATCGGTCATATATTCGGTTTCCTCGTCATCCAGCACGGAAGAGGTCAGCAGCGGAGCTCCCAACCGCTCGACGATGGCCCGAGGAATCGAATTGTCCGGAATGCGGATCCCGATGGTGCGACGCCGTTCGAGCGCCTTGTGCGGCATACGCGACGATGCATCCAGCAGGAAGGTGAAGGGCCCCGGCAGATTTTGTTTCAGCAACCGGAACTGAGCGTTATCCACCCGGCAATAATCGGCAATCTGCCCGAGCGAATCGAACACGACGGAAAACGTCGTGAGATCCTTCCCCTTGATCCGGCGCAGCCGCTCGACGGCCTTCGCCGAACGGATCGAGCAGCCGAAGGCATAGACGCTGTCGGTCGGATAGATCACCACGCCGTCCCTTTCGAGCAGGTTCACCACCCGGTCGATCTCCTTCTCGGAAGGATTCTCGGTATAGATTTTAACCAACATAGGGAGGGCAAATATACGGAAATTATTTAATATTCCGACGATTCAACTCCGCACTATAAGCCCGGGCATTAGCCAGATGTTCGCCGTACGTGCGGGCGAAACTGTGATAACCGTCGAAAGTCGGGCGGGCACAGAAGAAGAGATAGTCGTGGTTCTCGAAGTTCAGCACCCCATCGATCGCAGCGACCGAAGGCATCGCGATCGGCGACGGCGGCAGCCCCTTGTTCAGGTAGGTGTTATACGGCGAAGGGGTTCTCAAGTGCTTGTGCAGAATCCGGCGAAGCGAAAAATCCTGCAGCGCATATTTGACCGTCGGATCTGCCTGCAGGGGCATCCCTTTCCGCAGGCGGTTGATATAGACTCCCGCCACACGGGGCATTTCGTCGGCCTTGTTGGTCTCTTCGGTGACGATCGAAGCCAGCGTCATCACCTCGTCCCGGCTCAAACCGCTGCGTCGGCGGGCGGCATCCCGCTCCGGAGTCCAGAAACGGTCGTACTCCTTGCGCATGCGGCGCACGAAATCCTCGGGCGAAACCGTCCAATAAAATTCATATGTATTGGGGATGAAGAGCGAAAAGAGCTGCAGGCTGTCGGTCCCGACCTCCCGGGCAAGCTGCGGGTCGGTCAGTGCCCGCATCAGCTCCGCAGAATCGGCATCGAGCTGGCGGGCCAGCCGCGAAGCGAGGAACGCACGGGTACGGGCATAGTTGAGCGTAACGCGCACGGGCGTCTGCATCCCCAGTTTGAGCATCCGGGCGATTTCGACGACGTTCATTCCCGGTTCCAGTACGTAGTGCCCCGGTTTGAAGGAGCGCTCCAGCTCCAGACGGCCGGCATACCGGTCAAAAGCCCAGTGATGGTCCGTACGGGGACGCAGAGAGTCGAGCAGCCCCGGGTAGTCCGTGCGGGCGCTTATATAAAGGTCGCTCCGCTCCCGGACGGCATCTCCGAAAAACTGAAAGATGAAAACCAAAGCCACCGTTGCCCCGACTGCAACCGCAGCAATAAACACGACAAGCAATCTTTTTTTCGCCGTCATTCTCTTCATTCATTAACTCTCCCCGCACCGCCCTCCGAGACACATCCAGGCAGCCTTTTCGGCATCCGGCTCTCGAAAAACAGCGACAAAATCGCAGATAGTTCCTTTTTTCTTTGCAAAGATACAAAAAATTCGTACTTTTGTGCTGGGGTAAGTCTTATACGACCAGCTCCCACAGACTCCCCCAGGTGAGGAATCAAGCAAGGGTATGTGGTCGTAGCGGTGCGATATAAGTAGCTTACCCTTTTTTTGTGTACCCGCCCATTTCCGGCCGACTTCAAAAACCGTCGATACCAATTCAGGGAACAATCATAAGCAATACCGGGAAATACATATTTCCCGGTATTGCTGTATTCCTTTCGTTTCAGCATCGAATCGAGCAACGAAACCTCTGCGGGACAAATATTATAATACGAATAATATTCAGCACTGCAAATATCCGACTTACTAAAAATCAATTGATTTTCTTCAAAAAACGATCAGTTGTTAGCCAGCGCGATCGCAGCGATCGCCTCCACCACGACCGGACAGCGCAGGGCGATGCAGGCGTCGTGCCGCCCTTTGACGACGAACTCTTCCATCCGTCCCGTCGCAAAATTGAACGTATATTGTTTCTTCGCGATGCTGGAAGTAGGTTTGACAGCGATGCGGAACACCACGGGATTGCCGTTCGAGATACCGCCGTTGATGCCGCCCGCTCCGTTGGTAGCGGTTTTTCCCTCTCCGTTCACAAAACAGTCGTTATGCTCCGAACCTTTCATACGGGCTGCGGCGAATCCGTCGCCGAACTCGATGCCCCGCACCGCCGGAATCGAAAATGCCAGGTGAGCCAATTGCGATTCGAGCGAATCGAAGAACGGCTCGCCCAATCCGACGGGCACCTTGTCGCAGGTACACTCAATGACCCCGCCTACGGAATCCAACTCCCGGAGCGTGCGGTCAATCAGCTCGTCCCAGAGCGTCGGGGCACCCTCGGCGCCCAATTCCTTCCCCGGCTCGCAATTCAGCCGCTCGCGGGGAATACCGCCCAGCTCGGTGATCCGGGCCCGGATTTCGATCGGGCCGATCATCTTCTTGGCCACGACTCCGGCCGCCACCAGCGTCAGCGTCAGCCGCCCCGAAAAATGGCCGCCGCCCCGCAGATCGTTGAAGGCACGGTATTTCCGTTCCGCCACGAAATCGGCATGGCCCGGACGGGGCGTCGCGCGAAAGTCCGAATAGTCGCCCGAACGGGTATTGCTGTTGCGAAATACGATCGTGAGCGGAGCACCCGTAGTGTGCCCGTCGCAGACGCCGCTTACGATCTCCGGCAAATCGCTCTCCTTACGGGGCGTGCTTCCCTTCGCACCGCTGCGGCGACGGTCGAGATCCGCGAGGAAATCCTCGCGCGAAAGCGGCATGCCCGCAGGCACGCCGTCGAGCACCACGCCGATCAGCGGACCGTGCGACTCCCCGAAAATCGAGAGTCTGAATTTTGTTCCGTATGAATTCATAGCCAATTAAGTTTCTTCGAGTTTACTTCAATCGTCCGGCCCCATCGTTTCCGCGCTTCGCCGCACGGAAAGCGTTCTTTCCGCCGGAACGGAAATACCATCTGCCCGCCCCGCTACTCCTGCCGGGCGAGCAGATCGAGGAACGAAGGAAACGACTTGTCGATGCACTTCACGTCGTCCAGCCGCACCGGCTCCGGCGTGAACAACCCGGCGACGATCAGGCTCATGGCAATCCGGTGGTCGTTGTGCGAGCGGACATCTCCTCCATGCAACGGCCCGCCCGTAACGAACATCTCGTCGCCCTGGATGTCGATCCGCGCCCCCAGCGTCCGGAACTCGGCATAGATCGTTTCGGCCCGGTTGCTCTCCTTCTGCGTCAGACGTCCGACACCCGCGATACGGCTCGTACCGTCGCAATGGGCAGCCAGCACCGCAAGGATCGGGAACAGATCGGGGCAATGCGTGGCATCGACCTCGAAAGCCTTCAGCCGCCGGCCGGTCGCAGTAACGGAGATGTTCTGCAAATCTCCCGGCATATCGCCCCTTACGGATACGTCCGCAGGCGCGACGCTCACATCGGCACCGCACGAACGCAGGATGTCGAGTATCTTTTCATCGGCCTGCAGCGAATCGAGCCGCATATTGCGCAGCGTAATCCCCTCGATCCGCCCCAGCGACGAAGCGACGGCTCCGGCCACCGCGAAATAGGCGGCCGAACTCCAATCAGCATCCAGGAAGAGGTCCGAAGGACGGTACTCCTGCCCGCCCGGTACCGAAAAGACGATTTTCGAAGGCGTCCCGGGCTTCCGTCCGCCGCACCCCCCGTCGTAAAACGCCTCCCTGTCGAGTCGGATACCGAACCGAGTCAGCGTCCGCAAAGTAAGCTCCAGGTAGGGAATGCTCGACGGCTCGGTTACCGTCAGCACGGTCGCATCCTGCAACAACGGCAAAGTCATCAGGAAACCCGATACGGTCTGCGAACTCTCCCGCCCCGAAAAGGCGATCTCACGACGGGTAATACCGCCCTCGATCCGAAACGGAAGATACCCCTCCTCACGAGCAGAACAATGCACGCCGGCTTCGCGCAGCGCGGCGACCGCCTCGTGCAGATTGCGCTTCAGAATACTGCCATGCCCGGAAATTTCCACCGGGGCACCGCCGTTCAAAGCGGAAATATGGGATGCCAGCGGAGTCAGTAGCCGCGTGAGCAGCCCCGATTCGCCGGTTTCGATCTTCGAGCAACGTCCCAAGCGCTCCGCTCCGACACCCTCGATATGCAGCGTCGTACCGTCCGACGCAATCCGGCAGCCCATACCCCGGATGACCTCGACGGCTCCGACTATAT
>OHCD01001341.1_pt1 | contig 9914 bp, 10 predicted proteins | sample 1577561 | NCBI WGS metagenome assembly OHCD01 (sample SAMEA3879510, study PRJEB24766) | human gut metagenome | biome: human-associated habitat; feature: feces | place: USA | collected 1985/1987 | reverse complement strand
CCACTGGCATTTATGGTATTCTGGTTTTGGATGACAAAAACAATTATGAAAGTCAGCGGACAGACGGATTGGTTCTGGTGGATATTTATTGCTGGATTACCATTTGGAATACATAAAATGCGGCTGATTCTAATCCCTAGAGGAATGGATACCACAGCAACACTTGGAATGGCTGCATTAAGTGTCATCATTGGAGCTTTGATTGGATGTATCATGATTCCAGTGTATGTAATCCGTGCGGTATACGTTATTTTACGATATATCATCGGAAAACAATTGAATATTTGATAAGAGGCAGGCTTGCGAAAATAAAATCGTAAGCTTGCCTCTTTTTTTGTACCAAAAATCAGGCAATTCAGGGGAAAGCCCTTTTGCAAATATATATACTTGGAGGATTTTTAAGATGAGAGAGCGAATTGAAAGTAAGCATGTAACAAAAGAAATCAAAAGTCAGATGCCAGTGATTCCGGTGGAAATTGTTAAAGAAAGAAGCTGTACGTTCTGCCCGTATTATCTGGGCAATTATGAGAAACAGCCACGCTGTATGATGAAAACCTGTGCCTGGGATGATGAAAATGAACGTTTCCATCCAGTTCTTCGTGGACTGATTCCATTTTACAAAGAGAAGATGGAAAAAGCAGAAGAGAAGTTCCTGGCAATGAAAAAGATTTACACAACGCTGTTAGGAATGTTTGCCGATGAAATGAAGCAGGAAGAGTTGGAAAAAGATGAATGTTACGGATGTGCCTATGGAAAATGTGGACCATGTATCGGTATCTGTTACAAATCAATGAAAGCATAGGAGGGTTAAGCCAATGAATACAACAGTTATTTCCGGGCGATTGGTAAGAAATCCCGGATACAATGAAGTGGAGAATGAAAAAGGACTTCATAAGATTGCCAAGTTTGTTTTGGCAGTCAGAAGAAATTATTCTGATGAAGTCAGTTTCATTCCGGTAAAGGCTTTTGCAAAGAAAGCAGAATTTGCCAGAGATTATCTGATGCAGGGAACGAAGGTCATGGTGGAAGGCGAGATTGTCACAGGTAATTATGAAGATAAGGATACCGGGAAAAAGATCTATACCACCGAAGTGTATGCAAACCGGATTGAATTCGCAGGTGCAAAAATGGTTGACAGACCACCATTTCCAGAAGATGCGGAAGGGTTCTTAGAGATCCCAGAGGGCATGGAAGAAGAAATGCCGTTTAGATAGAGGAGGATAAAAGATGGTTTCAGTAAATCAGGCGTATATGGTAGGGCATATGAAAAATGCCGATGGAAGTATCAATAACAAAAATGTAGTGCTGTCAGCAGCATGTGAAGCAGCGGAACTGTTCCAGTGCATGATGTCAGTAAATCAGAAACTGGAAGACTGGCAGAGATTTAACCACACCTTGGAGCTGCATCTTAGAAGTGTGGAATGTGAGAAAATCCATGATATCTGTCAGGCAGTATATGGAATGAAACATCCGTCCGATGAACTGGAAGGATTGTATCTGGCAAGAGAGGATGAACAGATATGCCTTCTGTACTATCAGGTATTTGTAGGGATGTTGGAAATCAATATTAATTCAGCCGAAGTGCTGTACAAACAGAAGGAGGAAACAATCAATGAATAAGATGGAGTATATGCCGGTAGATTGTCTGCAGGTGCCGAAGGTGCTGTTCCAGATGGAAAAATACAAAAATCTGTCAAATACAGCAAAGATTTTATACAGCTTATTTCTGGATCGTTTGAAATTTGCGGTGCAGAATGGTTGGGTAGATGGTAAGGGGGATTTGTATGTAATCTATCCAAAAAGTGAAATGAAGAAAGACCTGAATACAACCAGATATGGGGTAGATCAGGCAGTACAGGAACTGGTGGCGATTGGAAATCTGGTGCGCATCATTCCGAACAATGGAAAGGCGAACCACTTTTATATCAATGATATTTATGAAAATGAGATGGAGGAAGAATCAATGATGACATTAGACAGAATTATGGCAAATATGCCGATGGAAGAAAGAGAAATTATCATGGACAAGATGGTGGCAGCATCCAGAGATATTCTGGGAACAATTGCAGATATGGGATATCTGGATGAATATGAGACACCACTGACTCCTATGGAAGAGCGTGGCTATTACGATGAAGAAGGTAATCTTGATATTGATGCCGTAGAAGCCGATGGCTATGAGTTTGGTATGGATCTGGCATTTGGCGTGTTATCTGTTTGTGAAGGAAAGCCTGAACGTGTGCTGGAAATTCAGAAATATGTAAATGAACAGTATGAGTGCTGCTCTAATAAGAAGTTTATGAAAGTTCTGGAAACAATCGCACGAATGAATGGAAACGAGGAGGTTTATATCGAGGATATGTATGCCTGTAATAAAGAAGCGAGGAATTATTATCTGAGTGAGTTAATGATGTGCTTCAACTTTGTGTTTAATGAGATGTGTCATGGAACAGGCAGTGCAGCAGGTTGTGATTTTAATAATGAAGAAGAATAGGAAATAAATTATGGCAGATTTTGAATACTTTAGAGCAGAAGAATCTGACCAGTTTTCTTTTTTTCGGATACCAAAAGCTCTGTTTACAGAAAAAGAGTTTGCAAGCCTGTCCACAGACGCAAAGCTTCTTTACGGAATTTTGCTTGATAGAATCAGTCTATCCAAGAAAAATGGATGGATTGATAGTGATGGTTATGTTTATATCATTTACACAATCGCAGAATTGCAGGAACTATTGCGAATGTCGCATACGACAGTGACAAAGCTTCTTTATGAGCTTGACAGTGTGCATGGAATTGGATTGATCGAACGGTATCGGCAGGGGAATAATCGTCCTTCTGTCATATACGTGAAAAATTTTGTGAAACGGATTAGAGGAAAGCCAGTAAGATACTTTGCTTCTGGAACGCCAGAAACTGGAAATCCGGACTGCAAGGAATTGGAAATCCGGATTGCAAGAAACTGGAAGTCCGGAACGCAAAAAAATAGAAGTCCGGACTGCAAGAATCTGGATGGAAGTAATACTAAGATAAATAAGACTGAAAAGAATCATACTGATAAGAGTAAGGGCAATACTCCCGCTCTGGAAGAAAAATTCAGTCAGTATGGTAGATTTAAAAATGTTGTCCTGTCAGAAGCCGAACTGCAGGAGTTGATGACGTTATTTCCATGGGATTATCAGAAACGGATTGATCATCTTTCTGTTTATATGAAATCTAGTGGAAAAGAGTATCAGAACCATTTTGCAACAATCTGTCTTTGGGCAGAAAGGGATGGAGCCAGGGCAGGAATGGACAAATATGAATTTCAGGAAGGAGAAAGTCTGTGATGGAAAATAAAGTAAGAGCAGATTATCTGGATGAAGAGGGATGTCTTCATTGTGGTATCTGTGGAAAAAGAAAACAGATGAAAGTCAGTCTGATGGGATTTGAGCATGTAGTGTCCTGTTTGTGCGAATGCGAGGTAAAAGCCAGACAGGAACTGGATGAGAAGATGCAGCGGGAAGAAGCACAGAGGCTGCTTTATCAGAGAAAGTCAGTTGGACTTCGGGAAAGAAGATTCTGGGAATGGAAATTTGAAAATGACAATGGAAGCAACCAAAAGATACTAATTGCCAGGCAGTATGTAGAAAACTGGACAGATATGAAGAGAAAAAATGTAGGACTGCTTCTGATGGGACCAGTTGGAACCGGGAAGAGTTTTTTTGCAGGCTGTATAGCAAATGCACTTTTGGAACAGGGAGAACGTGTCATGATGACAAATTTTTCCAGGATCTTAAATGAAATGACCAGCTATCAGGCAGATAAGAACCAGATCATACAAAATCTTGTGGATTATCCGTTGTTGATTATTGATGATCTGGGAATAGAACGAAATTCTGAGTTTGCTTTGGAGCAGGTCTATAATGTGATAGACAGCCGCTATTGTAAAATGCTTCCGCTGATCGTAACAACGAATCTGGGATTGAATGAAATGAAATCTACAGATTTGGATACTGCCCATCAGCGCATTTACAGCAGAATACTTGAAATGTGTGTTCCCATCTATTGTGGTGGGGAAGACAAGAGAAAAGAAGAAGGGACAGAAAAACTCGTACAGGTGCAGCACCTGATTACCGGTTAATCTGTCTTTTTTACATTGAAGGGGGTGATTGCCATGATTACAGATCTGGACAGCAGTTAAATCGCTGAAAGGAGGGAAAAGTCATGCAGGAAGAGGTAACTCAGAAAACGGTCACGTTCTGTATTCGGGCAACTAAAATTACGGCAGACCTGTTGAAAAAGGTTCTTGCTGCGTATCTGCGTCATCAAAAGCAGAAATCAGTAGAGAAGAAAGCACAGAAAAATCAGCCGAAACAGGGAAAGGTCACGGTAAAAGAGCTGGCAAAACAGAATGCCGGGATGGTCAATATCGAGATCACGGACAAAAATATCAAGTCCTTTGAACGGTATGCCAGAAAATACGGGATCAATTATGCTCTGAAAAAAGACAAGAGCAAAGATCCTCCGGTTTATCTGGTATTTTTCAAGGGACGTGATCAGGATGCCCTCAATGCTGCTTTCCGTGAGTTTTCCCAGAAACAGATTCAAAAAGCGAATAAGCCTTCCATTCATAAGCGTCTTGCAGCTTACCGGGCAATGATGCCAAAGAAGACGAAGGACAAAGTAAAGAACCGGCATCAGGAGCAGAGTCGATGAAAAAGAAAAGCGGCAAAACTCTGATGCAGAAGTGGAAGAATAAAATCGGGGGTAAGCTGTCCGCCCTGGATAAAAAGAAACTGGTTCTTACAAATATCCCTTATGCTCTGGCTGCTTTCTATGCAGACCGGGCATTTTTTCTTTACCGGAACAGTCCGGGAGAAGATATGGGGAACAAACTTTTATATGCAATGGAACACGCAGACCGGATTTTTGCTGGTTTTATGTTAAGCAATAACTGGAAAGATCTGCTAGCAGGTATTGTTGTTGCAGTCGTTCTGAAAGTGTTGGTTTGGCAGAAACAGGCAGATGCAAAGAAATTACGGAAAGGCATCGAGTATGGTTCAGCCAGATGGGGAACCGTAGAGGATATCAAGCCTTATATGTCGGAAGATCCATGGATGAACATTCCATTGACAGCAACAGAAGCACTGACCATGGAGAGCAGACCGAAGCAGCCGAAGTATGCAAGAAATAAAAATATAGTGGTCATCGGCGGCAGTGGTTCCGGTAAGACACGTTTTTTCGTAAAACCATCGGTCATGCAGATGAACTGTTCTATGGTCATTACAGATCCGAAAGGCACTTTGATTGAAGAGTGCGGGAAGATGTTAGCAAAGGGACCACCTAAGAAAGATAAGAATGGAAATATCATGAAAGATAAATCTGGAAAAGTGGTACATGAGCCATATGTGATTAAGGTTCTGAATACCATCAATTTTTCCAAGTCCCTTCATTACAATCCATTTGCTTATATACGGTCTGAAAAAGATATCCTGAAGCTGGTGACAACAATCATTGTAAATACCAAAGGCGAAGGGGAAAAAGCTTCCGAAGATTTTTGGGTGAAAGCAGAGAAATTGCTCTACACAGCATTGATTGCTTTTATCTGGTATGAAGGGGATGAAGAGGAAAAGAATCTGAATACCCTTCTTGATCTTTTGAATGAAAGCGAAACCCGTGAAGAGGATGAAACTTACCAGAATCCAGTGGATATGATGTTCCAGGAACTGGAAGAAAGAGATCCGCAACACTTTGCGGTCAGACAGTATAAAAAATACAAAATGGCGGCTGGAAAGACAGCGAAAAGTATTTTGATATCTTGTGGGGCCAGACTTGCCCCATTTGACATCGCAGAGCTTCGAGAGATCATGTCTTATGATGAAATGGAACTGGATAAGATCGGGGATAGGAAAACAGCCTTGTTTCTGATTATGTCTGATACGGATACCACATTTAATTTTGTGATTGCCATGTTACAGTCACAGCTTTTCAATCTGCTTTGCGATAAGGCAGACGATGTATATGGTGGAAGACTTCCGGTGCATGTGCGTGTCATTGCTGATGAGTTTGCCAACATCGGACAAATTCCTCAGTTTGACAAGCTGATTGCAACTATCCGAAGCAGGGAAATCTCTGCTTCTATTATTTTGCAGTCACAGAGCCAGTTAAAGGCAATGTACAAAGATAGCGCAGATACGATTCTGGGCAACTGTGATACTACGCTTTTCCTTGGTGGCAAAGAGAAAACTACCTTAAAGGAAATGAGCGAGCTTCTGGGGAAGGAAACTATTGACCTGTATAACACTTCGGAGACGAGGAGTAATCAGAAATCCTTTGGACTGAATTATCAGAAAACGGGCAAACAGCTGATGACAGAAGATGAGATTGCAGTCATGGATGGCGGAAAATGTATCCTGCAGATTCGTGGTGCCAGACCATTCTTTTCGGACAAATATGATATCACGAAACACAAAAATTATCGGTATCTTGCAGATGAAAATGAGAAAAACCGATACAAAGTAGAAAAAGAGTTAAATCCGCAGTACACACCGAAACCTGAAGAAGAGGTGGAGGTAATTCAAGTAGATCTGTCGAAGTAACCTTGGGAATGAACGGAAAATAATGAGGAAAGGAATAACTGACATTAGGTGCGCCGGCTTTTTAGTCGGTGTTTTTTCATTCCCGTAAACACCTGAAAGAAGTCAGTTTTGGTGAATGTATATGGCATTTTTTAGCAGTGCAATTACAACTTTAAAAACTCTTGTAGTCGCAATCGGCGCAGGTCTTGGCGTGTGGGGTGTCGTAAACCTTCTGGAAGGATATGGAAACGACAATCCCGGCGCTAAGAGCCAGGGCATCAAACAGCTGATGGCTGGTGCCGGAATCATGCTGCTGGGAACTACCCTGATTCCACAGCTGGCAACCCTGTTCTCTTAAGAGGAGTGGTAGATGAACACCATCATTGAGAGAATTACGGAAGCGATAAAGGATATCCTGATCGGACTTATCAAGTCAAGTTTGGATAACATGTTCACGTCTGTCAATGAGCAGGTGGGAACCATAGCCGGGCAGGTGGGACAGACACCGCAGGGATGGAATGCAGGGATTTTTAATCTGATTCAGAATTTATCCCAAACGGTGATTGTCCCCATTGCGGGACTGATCATCACCTTTGTCCTGTGCTATGAATTGATCACGATGGTAACACAGAAAAACAATTTCCATGAATTTGAGACTTATAACATTTTCCTCTGGATCTTCAAAGCGTATGTAGCCATTTATCTGGTGACAAATACGTTCAATATCACGATGGCGGTCTTTGATGTTGGCCAGCATGTGGTCAACAATGCCGCCGGGGTGATATCAGGAAACACTGCGGTGGATGCAACAGAAGCAATTTCAAGGATTGTGGATGCCCTGGAGGATATGGAGTTAGGGGATTTGTTCCTGCTATCCATGGAAACGATGTTGATCAGTGTTACCATGCACATTCTGTCAATTATCATTACGGTAATCTTGTACGGAAGAATGATAGAAATTTACCTTTATACTTCCATAGCACCAATTCCGTTTGCCACCATGACCAATAAGGAATGGGGCAATATCGGAAACAACTATTTAAAAGGCTTGTTCGCACTGGCATTTCAGGGATTCTTCATGATGGTCTGTGTGGGAATTTATGCAGTTTTAGTAAATGCAATGACCATATCCAGTGACCTTCATGCAGCAATGTTTTCAGTAGCGGCTTATACCGTGATTCTTGCATTTTCATTATTCAAGACCGGAAGCCTTAGCAAATCAATATTCAATGCCCATTAGCGGGCAGGAAAGGAGCGCATACCATGGCGTATGTACCAGTACCAAAAGACCTTACCAAGGTCAAAACAAAAGTAGCGTTAAATCTGACAAAACGGCAGCTGATTTTCTTTTCACTTGCCGCAGTAGTGGGAATTCCGTTTTATCTGGTCATGAGAAAACCCATCGGTTCCAGTATCGCTGCCATTCTGATGGTAACGATCATGCTTCCGTTTTTCTTCATGGCAATGTATGAAAAAGATGGACTTCCCTTTGAAAAAGTGGTGGCAAATATCATTCGACAGAAGTTTATCTGTCCGGCAGTAAGACCATATAAGACAGAAAATTTTTATCAGGAGATTTCCACCCTTGTGAAAAAGGAGGGTGTGCCGGATGGCAAAAAAGACAAAGCAGGAGGCTCAGCAGGAGCGTCTGTCCCTGGCGGAAAAAAGAAACCGTCAGGAAAGAAGAAACAAAAAAAGCAGAAAAGAAAGAGAACAGGAAAAGCGTAGAAAGAAGCAGGAACGGGACCGCAGGAAACAGAAAAACATTCCTACAACTGCACAGCAGAGTATTCCGTATATTCGAATGCTGCAGGATGGTATCTGCCAGGTGACAAAGACCTTTTTCTCCAAGACGATTCAGTTTTATGACATCAACTATCAGCTTGCTTTAAATGAGGATAAGACCACGATATTTGAAAATTACTGTGATTTCTTAAATTACTTTGATTCTTCCATCAGTGTGCAGCTGTCCTTTATCAATCAGCAGGTGGATGTGGCAGAATTTGAGAAAAGCATTGATATTCCAGATCAGAACGATGACTTCAATGCCATTCGTGAAGAGTACCGTACTATGCTGAAAAATCAGCTTTCCAAAGGAAATAATGGTCTGGTAAAGACAAAGTATATCACTTTTGGAATCGAAGCAGAAAGCCTGAAGGTGGCAAGACCAAGGCTTGAAAGAATCGAAACAGATATCTTAAACAACTTTAAGGTTCTGGGAGCACAGGCACATTCACTAAATGGTCTGGAAAGGCTGGAGATTATGTATCATGTGTTTAACCAGGATCGGATCGAACCATTTAAGTTCCAGTATAAGATGCTGCCGGAAACCGGATTAAAGACTAAAGATTTTATTGCACCGACTTCCTTTAACTTTTCCAAGAATCAGACATTTTTGATGGGAAGAACGCTGGGAAGTGTGAGTTACCTGCAGATTCTTGCACCGGAGCTTACAGACCGGATGCTTGCAGATTTCCTGGATGTAGATGACAGCATCAATGTCAACATTCATATCCAGTCCATTGACCAGAGTGCTGCGATCAAGATGATCAAGAGTAAGATTTCAGATCTGGATAAGATGAAAATTGAAGAGCAGAAACGGGCGGTACGTTCCGGTTATGATATGGACGTGCTTCCATCGGACCTTGTAACCTATGGAGAAGAGGCGAAGAATCTGCTGGAAGATCTGCAGTCCAGAAATGAGCGAATGTTCCTTGTGACAGTTCTGGTTATGAATACCGCAAAGAAACGTCAGAAGCTGGATAATAATATTTTCCAGGTACAGGGAATCGCACAGAAATATAACTGTTCCTTAAAACAGTTGGATTATCAGCAGGAAGCAGCACTCATGTCCTGTATTCCGCTTGGAGTTAATCGAATTGAAATTCAGAGAGGGCTTACCACATCTTCAACAGCGATCTTCGTGCCATTTACGACACAGGAACTGTTTCAGGAAGGGGAAGCTCTTTATTATGGACTGAATGCATTATCCAACAACATGATCATGGTTGACCGGAAGCGTCTGAAGAACCCGAATGGACTGATTCTTGGTACACCTGGTTCCGGTAAGTCCTTCTCAGCAAAGAGGGAAATTACAAACTGCTTCCTGATTACGGAAGACGATATCATTGTCTGTGATCCAGAAGCCGAATATTCGGCACTTGTGCAGGCACTGCATGGGCAGGTAGTTCGGGTTTCGCCAGTATCTGACCAGTATATCAATCCGATGGATCTGAATCTGAATTATTCTGAGGAAGACAATCCACTGTCACTGAAAGCAGATTTTATTCTGTCTTTGTGTGAATTGATTGTTGGAGGAAAGAATGGACTGGAGCCGGTAGAAAAGACCATCATTGACCG
>OHCD01001331.1_pt1 | contig 10001 bp, 8 predicted proteins | sample 1577561 | NCBI WGS metagenome assembly OHCD01 (sample SAMEA3879510, study PRJEB24766) | human gut metagenome | biome: human-associated habitat; feature: feces | place: USA | collected 1985/1987 | reverse complement strand
ATGGCGGCAAGGGTCCGCTTCGCCTCGTCGGTGATTTCGACCTTGTAGCCGAGTCGGTCGGTACGGGAGAGCAGCCCCTTGAGTTCCAGGTCGATGATCCGCTCCACGTCCGAGAGGTCGAGCGTGCGGAAGATGACGATGTCGTCGATGCGGTTCAGGAACTCCGGTGCGAAGGTTTCTTCCAGCGCCCGGCGGTATTCCGACTGCGGGGCTTTCTGCTGGGTGTCCGATTTCGAACAGGTGCTGTACCCGACCTGCGTGGAGCGTATTGCCGCGGCCCGCGATCCGACGTTGGAGGTGAGAATGATTACCGTATTTCGGAAATCGACCTTGCGCCCCGAACCGTCGGTGAGGTGTCCCTCGTCGAAGATCTGCAACAGGGTGTTGAAGACTTCGGGGTGGGCTTTCTCGATTTCGTCGAACAGGACGACCGAATAGGGATGGCGGCGTACCGCTTCGGTGAGCTGTCCGCCTTCGCCGTAGCCGACATATCCCGGCGGGGAGCCGATCAACCGTGCGACGTTGTGTTTTTCGCTGTATTCGCTCATGTCGATACGGATGAGTCCCTTGTTCTCGTCGAAGAGCCATTTGGAGAGCTCTTTCGCCAGCAGGGTTTTGCCCACGCCCGTCGGTCCGACGAACATGAAGACGCCGATCGGACGCCCTTCGTCCTTGAGTCCCGCCCGGGAGCGTTGGATCGACCGCGAAATCTTTTCGACGGCTTCGCATTGGCCGATGACGCGGGCCGAAAGATAGTCCGCAAGGCCGCGCAGACGTTCGCTTTCGCTGCCCGAGAGCCGTTCGGCTGGGATTCCCGTCATGGAGGTAATAACCTGCTCGATATGCTCGGCCCGGATTTCGGGCGGGCCGGGATCGGACGGAAGAGTCCATACGGCGCCACCGACAGTCGTCGTGTCCGCTGCCGCCGTTTTGCGGGAGCGGTTTTTGGGCGTTTTGGCTCCTGCTGCGGCGCCGACCGGTTCGCGGGATGCGGTTTTTCGGGACGGTTTTTCGGTTTTGCCTTTGTCCTGCAGGTGAATACGTGCCCCGGCTTCGTCCAGCACGTCGATCGCCTTGTCCGGAAAGTTGCGGTCGGTAATGTAGCGCCCGGTCAGGGCGACGCAGGCCCGCAATGCTTCGTCCGAGTAGCGCACTCCGTGGTGCCGTTCGTAATGGGGTGCGATGTTGTGCAGGATTTGCAGGGTTTCCTCTTCCGAAGCGGGTTCGACGAGGATTTTCTGAAAGCGGCGTTCCAGCGCGGGATCGCTCTCGATATCTTCGCGATATTCGTCCAGCGTCGTGGCTCCGATGACCTGCAATTCGCCCCGCGCCAGGGCGGGTTTGAGAATGTTGGCCGTGTCGAGGCTTCCCTGGGTCGAACCTGCGCCCGCGATGGTGTGTATTTCGTCGATGAAGAGGATCGAGTCCTGCTTCCTGCGCAATTCTTCGAGAAGTCGCTGCATCCGTTCTTCGAACTCACCTCTGTATTTGGTCCCGGCCAGGAGCGACGATACGTCGAGCGAATAGAGCCGTTTGCCGCGGATGGTGGCGGGAACTTCGTCCGCTGCCATCCGCAGGGCCAGCCCTTCGACGATGGCGCTCTTGCCCACGCCGGCTTCGCCGATCAGGATCGGGTTGTTCTTCTTGCGGCGCGAGAGGATCTGCACGATGCGTTCCATCTCCCGCTCGCGTCCTACGACGGGATCGATGCGGCCTCTGCGAGCTTCGTACGTAAGGTCGGTGCCGAATTTGTCCAACAAGGCAGGTTCCGCAGGAGGAGTGTCCCGGACAGGTTCGCGCAGGCCGATGAACCGTAGTTCGGGTGTCGGCCGAAAATTGGTATCCGGAGGCGTCGTTTGATCGGCCTCCAGGGTCATCTTTTGCAGTTCGGTCGCTATCGCCTGTGCATCGAAATGGTACATGGCCAGCACCTGCGAAGTGATCGTGTGCGGGTCGCTCACGATGTGCAGCAGTGCGTGTGCCGTCGAAACATGGTGCATCGGGGCGAACAATCGTTGTAATTCTCTGGTGTATAAAGGGAAAAATTCTTCGGGATTCTGCCTCGATGAATCGGGTGCCGATACCGACCGAATCTCGCTTTCGATGCGAAGGCATATTTGGTGAATCTCCCAGTCCTTGAGGCGGGAGGTGAGTATCTGATGCGCTAAGGACCCTTCTTCCCGCAGAATCTCAAGGGTGAGAAAATCCTTGAGTGAGTGGGTAATAGCGCGTTTCGAGGTTTCGAATGCCGTACGGGCGATGATGGCCTCGAGCGTTTTTGAGATTTTAGCTTGCATCTTGGATTCCTTTTTTAGTTTTCCGTGTTCGGAAAAGCGAACGCGGTCGCTCTCTCCTCGCTTGTCGAAAATGTACGTTTTGTCCTGTTGAAATTACAGACTTATAACGAAGAAATCCCAGGTAATATTATGTTAAATAAAAATATTGCATATTGAACGATTTCGTCCCTTTATCAAGCGCCGGGACGAGGCCATTCGCCGATTTCCATGTCGCGGATGTCGGTGCCGTCGATGGTGAAGCGCAGGGCGCTGCGCACCTTGTGGAAACCGTAGCAGCCGGCAGCGCCGGGGTTGAGGTGAAGCAGGTCGTAAACGGGGTCGTAGATGACCTTGAGAATGTGGGAGTACCCCTTCGCACTCGAAGGAGAGAAATTCACGGTAGGTGCGTCGCATGATACCTCCGTCGATATTGCCATAGACGGCCCGCAGGGGTTTGAACGCCGCGATCTGGTCGGCGACCTCCGGAGAGCCGATGTCCCCGGCGTGCCAGATTTCGTCCACGTCCTTGAGGAATGTTTTGAGCGTTTGGTCGAACGTGCCGTGGGTGTCGGATATGAGTCCTATGCGTTTCATGCTATTTTGTTGTTCTCTGTATTCTTCGGTAAACTGCCGGCGAAGTTTGTGTTTCATTCGGATTCCTGCCTGCCGAATTTACGCCGCCCGCCCAGCAGGTAGAGCGTGCCGACGACGGCGGCAGCAAAGGCTGCCGTACTGTCCGCAAGAAGAGCGCAGCCCGTCACGGCCATTTCCGCAACGCCCGCGACGGCCCGCAGCAGGAAGAGGGTGGCAATGGTGTAAATACCTGTTTCGAGCAGCGGCAGCCGGCGGATGATCCCGGCGCCCGAAAGTCCGTAGAGGCCGAATACGGCGAAGATGAACGCAATGGCGACGGTCAGCAGATAAGGAATGGCGGCCCCGTAGCGGAGGGCCAGCGTTTCCATGATTCCGTCGATGCGATAGATCGACAGTACGGGATAGAGCCAAGGTAGGCAGGCGAGGTGTCCCGCCGCGACCAGGAAATTCAATATAGCGCCTGTTTTCAACATGTCGGCAGTCTTTATGTTTCCGGGGATAGATTCCGTCCCGGTTTCGGGATTTATGATTCAGGGATTGCCCGCTGTGCTCTTTTGCCGTTTGTCGGTATATTTTGGTCGCTTGTGTCGCTGCCGTTCGCCGGGGTGAAATACGGGATGTCGTCCGATCGTATTTTCGGGGCTGTCCGGCAGTCGGCTTCAGGAATGCCGGAAGGCGTTGTGTCTCCGGCTGTTATTTATATTTGTCCTTCCACAGCTCCCGGATGCATGCGGCGATCTTCGCTTCGGCGGCGTTGCTGGTGTTCGGCTCGTAGAATTTCTTGCCTTTGAGCGTTTCGGGCATGAACTCCAGCCCGGCGAATCCGCCGTAGTCGTGGGCGTATTTATAGCCTTTGCCGTACCCCGCCTGATCCATCAGCTTGGTCGGGGCGTTGCGCAGGTGCAGGGGTACGGGCCGGTTGGTCGTATCGTGTTCGACGAAGGAGAGCGCCTGGTTGATGGCCATGTAGGCCGAGTTGCTCTTGGGCGAGGTGGCCAGGTAGATCGTGGTTTCGGCCAGCGTGATGCGGGCTTCGGGCATGCCGATCTTGTGCACCGTGTCGAAACAGGCGTTGGCCAGCAGCAGGGCGTTGGGATTGGCCAGGCCGATGTCTTCCGAGGCCAGGATCACCAGCCGGCGGGCGATGAAGCGCGGCTCTTCGCCTCCGGCCAGCATGCGGGCCAGGTAGTAGATCGCTGCGTTGGGATCGCTGCCCCGCACCGATTTGATAAAGGCCGAGATCACGTCGTAGTGCTGTTCGCCGTTCTTGTCGTAGAGGGCGATGTTCTGCTGCAAACAGTCGGTGACGTATTGGTTGGTGATCGTTACTTTGCCGTCTGCGGCGCCCGTGATGATGTCCAGAATGTTGAGCAGCTTGCGGGCGTCGCCGCCCGAAAAGCGGAACAGCGCTTCGGTTTCCTGTACCTCGATCTCCCGGGTTTTGAGCTCCGGATCGGTGGCCAGAGCCCGGTCTAAAAGGGTTTGCAGTTCCCCGTCGGTCATCGGCTGGAGGATATAGACCTGGCAGCGGCTCAACAGCGGTGAGATCACCTCGAACGAGGGATTTTCGGTCGTAGCTCCGATCAGCGTCACCACGCCCTGCTCGACAGCACCCAGCAGCGAGTCCTGCTGCGACTTGTTGAAGCGGTGGATTTCGTCGATGAACAGGATCGGCGGTTTGGAGTCGAAGAATTTCTGCTTGCGGGCCGATTCCAACACCTCGCGCACCTCCTTGACGCCCGACGTGACGGCCGACAGGGTGTAGAACGGGCGTTTGAGAGTCGTGGCAACGATCTTGGCCAGCGTAGTTTTTCCCACGCCCGGCGGACCCCAGAGGATGAACGAGGGGACATTGCCCGTTTCGAGGAACTTGCGGAATACGCCGTTCTGCCCGACCAGGTGGGCCTGTCCGATATATTCATCGAGCGTACGGGGACGCAGTCGTTCGGCGAGGGGAATGGACATGGAAAGCATTTTTTGTCGCTCAAATGTACTGAAAATTTTTGTTTTCGGCAACGGCCGGACTGAATGCGGTCCGAAAGAGCGGATGCGTAGAACCGCTGCCGTCCGGTTCGGGGATTCGCAGCGGGGAGATCGTGTCCTGGCCGGATTCCGTTTTTACGTCGTGCTTCACGCTTGTTCTGCGGTCGCAGTTCCCGAAGCGACGCGCACTATTGTATATTTCGAAAAGCCGCTATATGTACTGTACATATTGATACACACGGAAAAGTGTAAGTCTGTTCCCGAATCGTGAGCGTAGGAAATTCATTTTGGCGGAGAATAGGCAGACATCTTCTCGCGTCGTATCCGTATTCTGCGGGTATAGGCGCGGGGCTGTCGCTTATTTCACGCCAAAAGGTACTCCTACGACCTGCGATTCTGAAATGGGCTTCGGTGCCACGCTTTTCTTTTTATTACCAGTCGTCGGGGTACGGACGATACAATCTTACTTAAATTTTATGGATAATATTACGAAGCAGAATGGAAATGAAGTCGGCAAACGTCAGGTCGAAGGGCAGACGATCATTATCAATCAGCAGGAGCGGAGAAGCACGAACGGACTGGGAACCGCCGGTTTTATTCTGGCCTTGTTGGGTTTGATTTTCAGCTGGGTCCCGGGGCTCGGCTGGGTATTGTAGGCCTTGGGTTTGATTTTTTCATTCGTGGGGATTTTCAGAACTCCCCGCAGCTTGGCGGTCGCCGGGCTCGTCATATCGTGTATCGCGTTGATCGTTTTGATTATCTTGGTGAGTGCGATCGTTTCCTTGGTGTAATCATTATCAGTTGGTATGAAGAAAGAGTATCCTGCACAGAAGGATACTCTTTCTTGTATTGGCGATACTTGAAGCTTTAATATCTCCGGTTTTTCAATTCCGGTACAGTTTGTCGGACGGCGAAAGATCGCTCTAATCCGGTGCATCGGACATTATGTTGCAGCCATCGTAGTTCTCCGGAGAAACCTTGAATTCCGCACCGCTGTCCGGCTAAGGGGCTATTTGCGCGGTTTGTCCTGCCGTTCGCGCTCCTTGCGGCGCATCGAACGATAGCTGTTCGCCATCACCGTCAGGAGCAGCAGCACCGTGATCCAGGCGCGGATTTTGTCGCCCGTGGACGCGGTACCGCAGGCATAGACGGTGATAAGCATTGCCAAACTGCATGCTAAAAGGATCATGCAGAACCCGAGCAGTCGCCGAAGCGATCTTACAGAGGCCATACGAGGTCTTTTTTCGGTTTATTCTTCCGGCTTAACCAACTGCAGGTACAGCTCGTCGAGCTGCGCCTGGTCGATATAGCCCGGTGCGTCGAGCATCATGTCGCGGCCGTTGTTGTTTTTCGGGAAGGCGATGTAGTCGCGGATCGACTCCGAACCGCCGAAGAGCGAGCAGAGCCGGTCGAAACCGAAGGCCAGTCCGCCGTGAGGGGGTGCGCCGTACTTGAAGGCGTTCATCAGGAAGCCGAAACGCTCCTGCGCTTGTTCCGCCGTGAAGCCCAGCAACTCGAACATCTTGGCCTGCAGTTTCGAGTCGTGGATACGGATCGAGCCGCCGCCGATCTCGGTGCCGTTGCAGACGAAGTCGTAGGCGTTGGCCCGCACGCGACCGGGGTCGCTGTCCAGGTATTGTACGTCTTCGAGCTTGGGCGAGGTGAACGGATGGTGTACGGCGTAGTAGCGCTGGGTTTCGTCGTCCCACTCGAACAGCGGGAAGTCGATGACCCACAGCGGAGCGAATTTCTTCGGGTCGCGCAGGCCCAGTTGCTGAGCGACCTCCAGACGCAGGGCGCAGAGCTGCGTGAGGGTCTTGAATTTCTTGCCGCAGAGGATCAGCACCAGGTCGCCGGCTTTTGCGCCCGCGCGTTCGGCCATCGCCCGCACCTGCTCGGGCGAGTAGAACTTATCGACGGACGACTTGACGTTGCCGTCCGCTTCGACGCGGATCCAGACGAGTCCCTTGGCACCGATCTGCTGGCGTTTGACGAACTCCGTGAGGGCGTCGATCTGTTTGCGGGTGTAGCCGGCGCAGCCCGTCGCGGCGAAGCCGGTGACGTACTCCGCGTCGTCGAAAACCGCGAAGCCGTGACCTTGGGCCAGGTCCGTCAGGTCGGCGAACTCCATGCCGAAGCGCAGGTCGGGTTTGTCCGAGCCGTATTTCTCCATCGCTTCGATCCAGGGCATGCGGCGCAGCGGCTCCGTAAGTTCGATGCCCATCACTTCGCGGAACATGTGCTTGGCCCAGCGCTCGAAGATTTCGAGCACGTCCTCCTGCTCGACGAACGACATTTCGCAGTCGATCTGCGTGAATTCGGGCTGGCGGTCGGCCCGCAGGTCTTCGTCGCGGAAACAGCGCACGATCTGGAAGTATTTGTCGTAGCCGGCGACCATCAGCAGCTGCTTGAGGGTCTGGGGCGACTGGGGCAGGGCGTAGAATTGGTTGGGGCTCATGCGGCTCGGCACGACGAAGTCGCGGGCGCCTTCGGGCGTGGAATTGACCAGGTAGGGGGTTTCGATCTCCAGGAAACCTTCGTCGCTCAGGAAGCGGCGAATCTCCTGGGCCATCTTGTGACGCAGGATCATGTTGCGCTGCAGGGGAGGACGGCGCAGGTCGAGGTAGCGGTATTTCATACGCAGGTCGTCGCCGCCGTCCGAGTTCTCCTCGATGGTGAACGGGGGCACTTCGGCCTCGTGCAGCACCACGAGCTTCGAGGCGACGACTTCGATGTCGCCCGTAGGCATCTTTGGGTTCTTGGACGAACGCTCCACCACGCGGCCTTCGACCTGAAGGACGTATTCGCGGCCCAGTCCGTCGGCCACGGTCTTGACATCGGCCGGAGAGTGCTCTTCGACGACGATCTGGGTGATGCCGTAACGGTCCCGCAGGTCGATGAAGGTCATCGCGCCGAGGTTGCGGACTTTCTGTACCCAGCCGGCCAGCGTGACCGTTTCGTTTACATTTGCGGCACGCAACTGGCCGCAGGTATGGGTTCTGTACATGGTCGTATCTGTATTTTTCGTTATTGTCGTTTTGCGATTCACAAAGGTAGTGAAAACGGGGTGGAATCCAACAATCCCGCCTGGCGGGTTTCACCGGGTGTCATCTACTGTCTGCAAAGGTAGGAAAATGAGTGCAGAATGGAACAAACTCGTCCGTTTTTTTATAAGGGCCTCATCTCTTTTGTAAAAAAGGTCGGAAACGGAAACGAAATTCCGGCTGTAAAACGGGATAAAAAACGCAGGGACGCCGAATTCTCCGCTAAATTATTAATTTTGCCGAAAAACCGAAACGATGGAACAGCAGCAACCCGATGAAAAATTCATGCGCCTGGCACTAAACGAGGCGGAAAAAGCGTTAGAAGAGCAGGAAGTACCCATCGGTGCCGTGGTGGTCGCGGACGGACGTATCGTCGGCCGGGGGCACAACCTGGTCGAAACCTTGGCGGACGCTACGGCTCATGCGGAAATGCAGGCCCTGACAGCCGCAGCCTCGACCGTTGGAGGCAAATACTTGTCCGAATGTACGTTGTATGTGACGGTCGAGCCTTGCATCATGTGTGCGGGGGCGATTGCGTGGAGCCAGGTGGGGCGGGTGGTCTATGGCGCCGACGATCCGAAGCGTGGCTATCGCCGCTATTCGGAGCAGGTGTTTCCGCCCCGAACGACGGTGACGCGGGGGGTATTGGCCGAGGAGTGCGAGAGGCTCGTCCGTTCGTTCTTCGCCGCGTTGAGAAGGTGATTTTTGGAAAGTGCCGAAAAAAAACTAAATTTGCATTCCCTGCTTTCCGGCAGGAGTTTCGACGGATGGTTGCGACCTACAGAACGGGGCGATATTTCCGATGGGTTTGCAGGGAATGGTGATAAAAATGGACGGAACCTATTTTAACCTATAATTTATACAATATTTATGAAAAAACTTTTGATTTCCGCGCTTGCCCTGTTCGTTGTGGGGTCTGTGGCTGCGCAGGAAGGATTGGGCGAAACTTACAATAAGGCTGTCGCCGCTTACAATTCGAAGGATTTTGCATCCGCAGCTACGGCTTTCGAAACGCTTATCGATCAGGGGCTCGATTCCGAGGATCTCGATGTCCAGAGTTGGGTTGCAACGGCCAAGAAGAGTGTGCCGGTGTGCTATTTCCAAATGGGTCTTACGGCTGCTAAGGGAAATGATTTCAACACGGCGGTCGAGAATCTTACCAAGTCGGCCAATAAGGCGGCTCTTTACGGTGAGTTGCAGCAGGAGCGTATGTCGAATATGTTGATGGCGAAGATATATCTGATGTGGGGCGGAAAGCCTTTCAACGAAAAGAACTACGCCGAGGCTGCTGAAATTTTCGCCAAAGGTTATGCCGCCGATCCGAAAAATATGGAGATGGCCAACTTCTTGGGCATTTGCTATTGCGAGCTGGGCGACTTCCAGAAAGGTTTGGTTATTTTCAACGAAATCGCTTCTCAGGACAACCCCAAATATGCGGAGGATGTCGTGAAGGCAAAGGAGAACATCAAGCTCTATACCAATAACCGTATTGCCAAGTTGCAGGGCGAGAATGATTTCGACGGTATTATCGCCGTTGCCGACGAGATGCTGGCCGTGAATCCGCAGGATGCGCTGGCCCAGAAGATTCGTTTGCAGGCACTCTTCGACAAGAAGGATTATGCCGGCGTGATCGCTTCGGCCGAGGAGGCTGCTGCCGTGCAGACCGACGAAGAGGAGCGCAGCGACGTTTATTTCATTTTGGGTGCAGCTTACAATGCCCGCACGATGCCCCAGCAGGCGATCGACGCCCTTTCGAAAGTAACGGCCGGTGCGAATGTGGCTGCGGCACAGAAAACGGTGGCACAGCTTAAGGAGAACGCAGCCAAAGCGAACAGTTAGCGGGGTATTCCTGTTTTTGAAATGCGGGGCAGACTTTTTCGGAAGTCTGCCCCGTTTTATTCGAAAGGGCTTTGACTTCCGGGATACACGCGGGGGCGGTTCAGCGGATGGTTTTGCGCTTAATCGCGGCGGGTCGGCTGTTGGGCCGATTCAGGAGGAGCGGGAGCCTTTGTGCCGCAAGTCGGGGCGATGGCGGTGGTGAGCCGGCCGGTCGGGTTCCGGTTTTCCTGTCTTTTCGTACGGAAGGTTTCCCGAACAGCCTGCG
>OHCD01001311.1_pt1 | contig 10144 bp, 6 predicted proteins | sample 1577561 | NCBI WGS metagenome assembly OHCD01 (sample SAMEA3879510, study PRJEB24766) | human gut metagenome | biome: human-associated habitat; feature: feces | place: USA | collected 1985/1987 | reverse complement strand
CAAGTACGGCGGAAACAATAAAATCCATAAGAAGGCATACGCGGGTACTTTTGCGTACGCGATCCATTTTTCCGGCGCCGTAGTTTTGCCCTACGAATGTTGTGATCGCAATTCCGAACGCAGTGCTGACCATCCAAAAAATTGCGTCCAGTTTTCCGTAGGCTGACCATGCGGCGGTTGTGTCCGTGCCGAAAGTGTTGACAGCAGATTGAATGGCAATATTTGTAATAGAGAACAGGATCGCTTCAAATCCGGTCGGCAGTCCGAGTTTTAACTGCATTTTCAAAATCGAACCGTGGAAACGGATCTGTTTGACGGAAAGTTTTAATATGCCTTCAGAGCGCATCAGTTTTAAAGTGACAAGTACGGCGCTTACAGCCTGTGCGATGAGGGTGGCAACGGCAACTCCCATAACACCCATATGGAATACGATAACGAATAAAACGTCAAGCACGATGTTGATGATGCAGCAGACGATCAAATAATAGAGCGGACGTTTGGAATCTCCGGTGGCGCGCAGTATTGCCGATCCCATGTTGTAAATGAGGACGAAAATGATTCCGGCAAAGTAGATCCTTAAGTAAACGGCGGAATCTGCTACAATATCGGCAGGCGTATTCATCATCTCTAAAAGAAACGGAGTCAGAATTATTCCTGATACGGTAAGGATCAAACCTCCGAAAGCGGCGATCGCGTAAGCTGTGTGAAGACCTTTATTTGCAGAGCGGGAGTCTTTCGCACCGAAAAATTGTGCAATCGTTACAGATGCCCCGGAAGAAAGCCCGGTAAAAAATCCGACTACAAAAGCAACGATCTGAGCAGAAGAACCTCCTACTGCGGCGAGAGCTTCTTTTCCGACGAATTGACCGACGATAACACTGTCAATCGTGTTGTATAGCTGTTGAAAGAAAGTCCCGAGTAAAATGGGAAAGAAGAAAAGTAGAAGCCGCCGCCAAATAATGCCTTCTGTAATCTGGTTTTTCTGAATGTTGGTAGACATAGAACCATCTCCTTTCAATAATTTTCGGTATTAGGCGTTTATGAAACGCCTAATATTATATATGAAAAGCGAGGTAAAACCAAGTGAAATCCAAACATATGTTGTTTTGCGGAGCTGTTTTCAAAGATGATAAAAATAAAATAAGAAAGAGCCGAGTCTTTAAGATTTTAAAGATTTTGGAAATCCGGAACAGCTCCGTTCACTTTGTCCGTCGTCTGTCGGATGAATATCATCTCTTACAGAAGCAAGAGTGCGATTAAACAAAGATTCGATCTCTTCGGATAAGGTTTTCATTGCTTCCATATATATCTGTGCTTTAAACTCACAAGTCTGTGAGGTACAAGTTTGTGGGTTGCATTGCTGATGATGCCGTTCTGCCTGATGTCTGCGGCGTTCTTGCCCGATTCGAAGATAGAGTGTCCGCAATAGCGTGGAGTTCTGTCTGTTTGTCAGATCCAGATAGCGGGATACCATATCAGGATCACCTTTTGTAAGTGCAATATCGAAAGCGTGTCGTATGGAACGCTCTACTCTTGATGGTGTTGTGTGATACTTTTTAGCGATATCGATATAGAGTGCTGATATCTTTCCGTCAGGATAGTATGGATCGGTATTAAATAATTCTATTGCGTCGCAAATATAAGTAAAACCTTTGATTCCTGCCGGAACTCCGATGTTCATCAGTACATCTATTACATAATCTTTCATCATGCCCCTCGATTCTAGTTGTTAATATTACCTAAGAAAATTGATTCATATTAAGAAAATATACCAATTTTACGGCTATTTCTACATCAGTTTACGACAGATTTAATAAAATGTCAATGAGAAACTACAATAATCTTGAAAAAGCGATTGCTTTTACAGGAAACTTGTAATATACTTTGAATAATATGTGGTGAAGAGAGGGTTAAAATCATGACGATGATCGAAAATAAGATTCGTAAGCGACGTCAGGAGTTAAACATGTCAAGAGTACAGCTTGCCGAAGCGGTGCAGGTTACACCGTCTGCTATTGCAAATTATGAGAATGGAATCAGCTATCCGAAACCGGATATTTTTGTTGCGCTGATGATCACGCTTGAAGTAGATGCGAATTACTTTTATGAAGAGTATGTAAGAAACAGAGAGATTGCCATCGCATGTAAAAGAGCGATCACACAGGATGAGATATATGCTCTTGAAAAGTACAGGCAGTTGACGAGCAGCGGGAAAAAACTTGTTCGTATGGTGATCGAAGAAGAGTATTCGAGAATGCAGCAGGAAGAATGGATTTCTTTTCCGTGTATGAAAGATATGGGAGGAGGGATTGATGCGATTTGTAAAAAAAGAGCAGAATATTTTGAATTCCGTGTACGCAAGGAGAATATGATAGACGGCATGGAATTTTGCCTGCAACTTCAGACAGACAGATACGAGCCTGTTTTTCGGAACGGGGATGTGATCGCATTGACCGAAAAAAAAGCAGGTCAAAATGAAATAGGAATTTTCTTAGTAAATGAAGTTTATTATTTGAGATTATTATATCAGGAAAAAGCTGAAAGCATTGAACGTATTGGAACAGGATGTAGTAGTAAAGCCGAAAGACCGGTTTATCTGCATGGGAACAGTTCTCGGGAAGGTACAAGGGATGCCTGATTTGTGATTCTCGTTTCCGTGCAGATAAATCCGATCAGAGAAGATATCGATCATAAGAAATTCGGCTGTAAAAATTTAATCATAAAAGTTTTGTCTATAAAGAGTTTTTAATAAAGTTGTCTATAAGAATCTTCGGAGCGGTTTGATAATTTGTCTTAATGCTGCGTAGAATAATTTCTTTCCGGTGCTTAATTCTTTTGTTTTGTAATTTTCCCCGTAGGTATATTTTCCGTTTGCCATCGTTTTTGAAAAGGTTTTATCATGTTCGGCTTCTTTTCGTATAATTGCGTTTAATTCGGTTGAATCGACGGCAAGCATTAATTCGGTATCAAGATATGTGCTTCGCATGTCAAGATTGTAAGAACCGACGATACTCATGCGGTCATCTATGAGAACGGCTTTCGTATGGCAGGAATGGGGAGCCATATATTCGTAAACTTTCACACCGGTTCTCCATATCTTTTCTTTTTCATTTAAGTAATCTGTACAGCCCCACGGATTGGCGCCTTTTGCGACATCATTTGTAATGATCTCGACAGAGACGTTATTATCTGTGAGCTGAGAAAGATCGTCGTACATTTCCCTGCCGCATATAATGTAAGGGGTGTAGATCGTCGCCTGTTTTCCGGACATCATAAGCCGGTGAAGAGAGTACCACATCCACGGTTCTTTGTTTTCTGATTCGATCGGATTGCTCAAAAGAGTGATCTTATTTGTCTCAAATGTCAGTTCTTCCCAGTTTTGTTTTTCGTATGCGGCAGGATATTTTTTCTGTAGCTCTTTGTAATGTTTTTTCAGAGCTTCTGTTTTTTCGACCGTCTTTTTTCCGTTTCTTGAGCCACGGCACGGTTTGCTGTCAGAAGAATCCCATATGGAATCAAAATAAGTCTGAAGCTGGGACATAGAAGTGTTTTGCTTATTTTTGCCCGGATCTGTTTCGTAAACAAACAGCTCCTTGTCGATGTTTTTTCCTTTTGAATAATCTCCGAGAAACAGGTTTGTTGTGTTGCGTCCGCCAAGTGTATACATCTGGTCATCGATGATCAGATATTTGTCATGAAGGCGGGCCTGCATATCCCATGGTTTCAAAAAATTCACAGGATTATAAATGCGGACCTGAGCGTTTTTATGAGCGTCTAAAGCAAGAAACCACGGATTGTGCTGTACATCCATAAATCCGCTGATTCCATCGACGATAACACGGATATCGACGCCCCGGTCCGCGGCGTTTAGTAAGGCGGAAAGAATATCCTGCCCCGCCTCATCATCGTTAAAATCAAAGGTCGATAAAATGATGGATTTTTCTGCTTCTTCGATCATACCGAGCCGATACAAAAGAGCGTCGTTATTATCAGTGATGTAGGCGATGCGCTCTGTCCCGGATGTGTCGGAATAATATTCGGCTGCCGCATCTTTTTCTTTGTATTCTTCCGATACAGTTTTATGCGGCAGATAAGGAACAGTAAGGAGGATAATATAAATAAGGATTAAGATAAGTACAATGTATTTCCATGAAATATGTTTTGCGAGAAAAGAAAAACTGTTTTTCATATTTTCGTAAAATCTCCTTTCTTTTGGAATAAGATAGCACATTTTTTTAAAAGGGGCAATTCATTAAGACAAAACGACAACGCGTTAGTAACATGGGGTGACACGGGATAAATGTATGCATTTTAATTCGATTTTTATTTTAACGAATTTTATTCACACTTTAAAGTGTTGAAGTAAACAAAAAGTTGTGATATACTGTATCCATATTTGCAGTGCGCCTGTTTTGAGAGCGCATGATCATGGAGGGAGAAAAGATGGAAAGAAGAATTAACGGACATACAAGGCTTTACGCGCTGATCGGTTCACCGGTAGGCCATTCGGGGTCTCCGGCTATGTACAACTACAGTTTTGAAAAGCTAGGGATCGATGCGGCGTATCTTGCGTTTGACATACCGCTGGAGAAAACAAAAGATGCGATTGACGCATTCCGCACATTAAACGTAGGCGGTTTTAACATAACGATGCCGAACAAAACCGCGGCGGCACAGCTTGTAGACAGATTGTCCCCTGCGGCGGAACTTGTCGGAGCGTGTAACACCGTCGTTGTGGAAGAGGACAAAACGATGACAGGGCATATTACAGACGGGATCGGATTTGTCCGCAATCTGAAGGAACAAGGAGTCGGGATAGAGGGAAAGAAGATCGTTTTGCTTGGTACAGGCGGAGCGGCGACTGCGATCGCAGTACAGGCGGCGCTTGATAAAGCGTCAGAGATTGCGATATTTAACCGGAAGGATGAATTTTTCGCAAACGGAGAAAAAACGGTAGAAAAGATTAAAAAAGCAGTACCGTCGATGAAAAAAATCTATATTGAAGATATTGATGATGAGAAAAAATTAGGAGAAGCTATCGCCGGAAGCGATCTTTTGATCAATGCAACACGCGCCGGAATGAGTCCTTTGGAAAACGTGCTTCCCGTTCCGGAAGAATTACTTCATAAAGATCTGGCTGTTGCGGACGTCGTGTATAATCCGAGAGAGACGCTGCTTATAAAAAAAGCAAAAGAGGCAGGCTGTAAAGCCGCAGTCGGAGGAATCGGGATGCTGCTCTGGCAGGGAGCTGCGGCGTTTGAACTGTTTACAGGAAAAGAAATGCCGGCACAGGAAGTGATGGAACTTTTCTTTTCCTGAAAAAGTATCGTGACAGCTCTTACAGATTGTATGTGTGAGCCGATATAAAAGATTTCTTTATCGCATAAACGTATCGATCACATGGAGTACGCCGTCTTCGTCATTGGAACGAGTGATGAAGTCGGCGGTTTCTTTTATGATCGGCTGTGCGTTTTCCATGGCGACTCCAAGACCGGCATATTCGATCATGGACAGATCGTTGAAGCCGTCGCCGCAGCAGATCATCTCATTAGCGGTCAGACCGATGCTGTTTAACAGCTTTTGGAGAGACTGCGCTTTGTCAATGTTTTTCGGCATGATCTCCAAGAAAAACGGTTCGGAAAGATAGATATTTAAAAGCCCGTGGTACTGCTTACGGAGCGGTTCGATCATCGTTTCAAGTGTTTTCGGATCGCCGCAGATGAGCAGCTTATTTACCGGGAAATCAAGGGCGGATGGAAAGTCGTCCGTTGGAACAATTTCCATATTGTTTATTCCCGATTCTATTTCTACATATTTGTTCGGACAAATCCCTGAGAAAATATGAGTGTCATCGTAAGAGATGATATCCAGTCCCGGAAATGTCTTTACGTATTCCCAGACCGGACGGATGATTTCTTTTGGGATCGTTTTATTGTAAATGATCTCGCCTGTGGAACATTTTGTAATACGTGCGCCGTTAAAGGAGAGCATGTATCCGCCGAAAGTATCCATCTGAAGTTCTTTTGCAAGAGGCGCAACACCGTTGATCGGCCGCCCGCTGGCAAGAACGACAGTGCGGCCGGCTTCCTGAATCTCAAGAAGCGCCTGTTTTGTCGGCGCGGTAATTTCCTTTTTTGAATTGGTCAAAGTGCCGTCCAGATCAAGGACGAGAACCTGATATTTCATAATCCTTCTCCTATGCTTTATCAAAATATAATATTATTGCTGTAAAAATTCGACGATTTCCGGAAACTCCATTCCGTGTGAAGCCTTTACAAGTACGGTATCGCCTTCTTTTAAAAGTTCTTTCGCCTCGCGCAGAAAATCTGCCTTTGTGGCGAAATGGCAGATCTGAGTCGGAAAATGCGCAGAAGACGAAGGCGTCTCTTCGGTATGTTCTGCGTTTTTTTGCTGCTCAAGATATTCCAACGCTCCGTCTGCCGCCGACTTCATCAAACTGCCAATGCAGATCAAAACATCGATGCCTTTTCTGACGGCGTGAATGCCGACTTCGCGGTGCATCTGTTTTTCGTTTTCTCCGAGTTCAAACATATCTCCGAGTATTGCTGCTTTGCGAGTATCTGCAAAGGCAAGAACATCGAGAGACGCTTTCATAGAAGTAGGGTTTGCGTTGTAGCAGTCGTCGATGATCGTAAAATGGGGCGCACGGATCAGGTTATTGCGTCCGGCAATCGGAACATTTGCTTCGATTCCTGCGCAGATTTCCCTGTCTGTCATACCAAGAGCGTATCCGACTGCGGTAGCCGCAAGCGCGTTGTACACCATGTGAGCGCCAGGGATGTTGATATGTGCCGTAAAAGAAGAATTTGGTGTGAAAAACTGTGCGTCCGTTCCGTTTAAACCTTTGCCGGAAATATTTTCGGCGTGAAAACCGCAGCTTTCATCAAGACCGAAGTAGACAGGCGTGATTCCGTTTTCGGGAGAATATCCGCGCAGTTTGTCATCGTCTCCGTTTAAGATTATTGTTCCGTTTTCATTCATATAAGCAAACATTTCTGTTTTTGCTTTTAAGATCCCGTCTCTTGAACCTAGATTTTCCATATGGGCGACACCGATATTTGTGAGAACGCAGATGTCCGGCCGGGCAACTTTCGCAAGGCGCGTCATCTCTTCGAAGCCGCTGATCCCCATCTCAAGAACCGCGATTTCATGTTCCTTACGGAGGTTGAAAACAGTAAGAGGAAGCCCAATCTCATTGTTAAAGTTTCCTTCTGTTTTCAGAACCGAATATTTTTGTGACAGGACAGAGGCGATCATTTCTTTTGTGCTCGTTTTTCCGACGCTTCCCGAAATGCCTACAACTTTGATATCAAGGGAACGCCGATAGTGTTCTGCGATATCTTTTAAAGCCTGTTCACATGACGCCACTTTAATATAAGAATAAGGAACATCTCCGAGATCTTCTTCGGAAACGGCGCAGAGCGCTCCTTGTTCCATTACTTTCGGAATAAAGGAATGTCCGTCGACGCGTGCCCCCCGGATCGCGATAAACAGACTGTCTTTTTCTGCTTTACGGCTGTCGATGACGACGCTGCTTACTTCACGGGGGAGAAATTCAGATCCGCCGTAGTATGTACCGCCGCAGGCTGCGGCAATTTCCTGTAATGACATATATTTCATAAGATAGCTCCTGCCTTTCTTAAACAACATGTATTAATAACGCGCTTCTAACGATTTTTTGATGATCAGTTCACACAGATCGCCGTATTCGATTCCTGCCGCTTTCGCTTCTTTCGGCAGCAGGCTGGCTGCGGTCATGCCCGGCAGAGTGTTCATTTCCAGACAGTAAAGATTTCCTTTTTCATCCAGAAGAAAATCGGCGCGGCTGTATACGTTGAGTTTCAGCGCACGGAATGCTTTTACGGTAAGTTCCATCATCCGGGAAGCTGTCTCTTCGGGAATGTCCGCAGGGCATACTTCTAAAGTCGCGTCCGCCTGATATTTATTCGCATAATCGAAAAATCCTGTTTTCGGTATGATTTCGATCGGAGGAAGCGCCTCGTTGTCAATTACGCCACATGCAAATTCACGTCCTTTTATATACTCTTCTACAACGACTTCATCCTCATAGAAAAAGGATTTTTCCAAAGCTTCTGCATATTCTTCTTCTGTACTGACGATATATACCCCGATGCTCGAACCTCCAGAACATGGTTTTATAACGACAGGAAGGGAAAGACCTGTTAAAGCAAGAGAGCGGTCTTTTGATTTCTTGTGAATGGTAACGCCTGCCGGCGTGTCAATGCCTGCCTGGAGAAAGACTTGTTTTGTCAGTCCTTTATCCATAGCGACGGCGCAGCCGAGAGAATCGGGACCTGTGTAGCGGATACCGAGCAGGTCAAAAGTAGCCTGAAGTTTTCCGTTTTCTCCTTCACCGCCGTGAAGTCCGAGAAATGTGATATCTGCCAGACGACATAATTCAATGACGTTTGGTCCTAAGAAACAGTCGGATTGATCAGGCCGGGATGCTTTTACAGCGGCACGATCAGGTTCTTCACAACTGATGTTTTTCGCAATCTCAAGACCGTGACCGGGAAGGGTAAATACGTCTTCCAAATGTTCGGGAGCGTGTTCCAGCCCTAAAAATACGTCAAGAAGAAAAGCGTCATGACCTTTTTCGATTAATGTACGGCAGATGCCGGCGGCAGAAGCAAGAGAAACGTCTCTTTCAGTGCTTAGTCCTCCGGCGAGTACGATGATTTTCATAATTGTTTATACTCCTTTGATTTCGAAATATTCGTTTTTGTTTATTTGATTTTCAGATATTCGTTTAGTTTCATTAAATTATAATATGGAACGTTTCGGTTAAGTCGTCTAAGTCGTCGATCTGATATAGATTCATAAGAGAGTTGTTCCTATCGGTTTACGTTATTTAACAGTTCGGTTTTTGTATCATAAAGTCTTTGTGAAAGGTCTACATATACTTTGTGCGGGTTAAAGAGACGCTTTGTCTCATCCCACAGAGTATTTTTCTCCTGTTCGCAGAAAGAGGCAATCTCTTTTACGGACGGAGAAGTGTATTTACATTCGCCACGGATAAAGATCGGTTTTAAAATCTCTTTCATTGTATATGTGCCGCCTTCAAGCCGTGTCTTTTTCCATGTGGAATTCGGATCAAAAAGAAGCAGATCTTCAGAAGTATCGTAAGTTTCATTTGCAAAACAGATCAGATCGGCGCGGATTTTTCCTGTATCTTTATCATAAATGCGATAGATCGTTTTGTTTCCGGGATTGGTGATTTTTTCTATATTTTCGGAAATCTTGATTTTCGGAACAAATTCCCCGTCTTTATTTTGGATGGCGGCAAGTTTGTAAACCCCTCCGAATGACGGACAGTCTTTTGATGTGATCAGATTCGTTCCGACACCCCATGAAGTGATGGCAGCTCCCTGAATTTTCAGATCGTTGATCAAAAATTCGTCCAGATCATTTGACGCGGCGATAACTGCGTCAGGAAATCCGGCTTCATCGAGCATTTTCCGTGCCTTTTTGGAAAGGTAGGCAAGATCGCCGGAATCAAGACGGATTCCGTAACTTTTCGGATGGATTCCGGCATCTTTCATTTCCTGAAATACACGGATCGCATTCGGAACACCTGATTTTAATGTGTCGTATGTGTCTACGAGAAGCGTACAGGCGTCAGGATACAGTCTGGCGTATTCTTTAAATGCCGTATATTCGTCAGGAAAACTCATGATCCAGCTGTGTGCATGTGTTCCGAGAACAGGAACGTCAAACATTTTTCCCGCGAGAACATTGGACGTTCCGACACAACCTCCGATCATGGCTGCCCTTGCCCCGTAAAGACCTGCATCAGGTCCCTGGGCGCGGCGCAGACCGAATTCCATCACGCCGTTTCCCTGTGCCGCGTGGACAACGCGGGAAGCCTTTGTTGCGATCAAAGACTGATGGTTGATAATGTTTAAGATCGCGGTTTCGACTAACTGCGCTTCCATGATAGGGGCGATCACTTTCACGAGCGGTTCCCGCGGAAAGATGACGCTGCCTTCAGGAATGGCATAAATATCGCCGCTGAAGTGGAATCCGCTCAAGTAGTGGAGGAAGTCCTCGCTGAACAGTCCGAGTCCCCTTAGATAATCTACGTCTTCATAAGAAAAATTCA
>OHCD01001307.1_pt1 | contig 10178 bp, 9 predicted proteins | sample 1577561 | NCBI WGS metagenome assembly OHCD01 (sample SAMEA3879510, study PRJEB24766) | human gut metagenome | biome: human-associated habitat; feature: feces | place: USA | collected 1985/1987 | reverse complement strand
TATGCAAATGTATTATAATGTGAACAGTAATACTTTATACGGGAGGTTGTTTATGGAATTAAATAATACGATTGCAACGCCACTATACAAACAATTAGAAGAAAAGCTTCAGCATGAGATCGAGACAGGCGAACGCCCTGCCGGAAGCCGCCTCCCCACAGAAAACGAACTAAGCGAAACTTACCATGTAAGCAGAGTTACTGTTCGGAAAGCGCTTGCCGGATTATCCGAATTAGGATATCTCGACCGCAAATCAGGAAAAGGAACTTTTGTCGCAGAAAAGAAGCTCCACCGCAGTATAACGGAAGTCATCAGCTTTACTGATATGTGCCGTATGATGAACGCCACTGCCGGAGCAAAAACGATCAAAATCGCATTAGAAGAGCCTTCCGAACGTGAAATAAAAGAAATGTCTTTAAAACCCGGAGAGAAAATACTTGTATTGGAAAGAATCAGATATATGGATGATGAGCCGGTAATTATCGAACTCAACAAATTTCCCGAATCATTTTCCTTCCTGTTCGGCGAAGACTTAAACGATACTTCTTTGTTTGAAGTTCTGAAAAAACATAATATTATTTTAGATCACTCACGAAAAACTTTAGATATCATCTTCGCTTCTCCTCAGGAAGCAAAGGCGCTTAATATTAATAAAGGTTATCCGCTTCTTCGGATCAAAAGCACGATCCACGATGTTGAGAACACGATTACAAACTTATGTCAGCAGTTATGTATCGGTGATAAATTTACTTTTATTGTCTGACTTTACATTTGGACATTTAATTATGCTCCCCATTAAACAGTTCTTATCATAAAAATCTGTTTGATGAGGAGCATTTTTTAACTTATGTCTGATTTCTATTTACACTTTACACTTGGACTTCCGCATTTGTACACTATGCTTACACTCTATGACTGTACTTACGTTCTGTCCCAACATTTCTTTTTATCTTCTTCCGTAATCGGACGGATCACCTTACATGGATTTCCTACAGCCACGCTGTCCGAAGGAATATCTTTCACGACTACGCTTCCTGCGCCGATCACTACGTTGCTTCCTATCGTTACTCCGGGCATCACCTGTACACCTGCGCCAAACCATACGTTATTTCCTACTTTAATTGGATATGCATATTCCAGACCCCGATTCCTCCTCTCGAAATCAATCGGATGTCCCGATGTATGGAATCCGCAATTCGGAGCAACGAACACATTATCCCCGAAAGAAACTCCGCCTGCATCAAGCACAACCAATCCGTGATTTGCATAAAAGTTTTCACCTGCCGATATACAATATCCGTAATCGCACCAAAAGTCAGGTTCAATGTGAATTTTTTCTCCCGTTTTTCCCAGGATCTTTTTTATTAACCGACTTCTTTTTTCCGTCTCTTTTATCGGCAGATGATTATATTCCTGACATAACGCCTTACACTCTATTCTTTCCCTTTCCAATTCAGAGTCATAATTTGCATCATATAGTTTTTGAGACTGCATTTTTTCTTTTTCCGTCATTACCTTCTTCTCCTTCCCATCGCTGTAAAAATTATAGCTGTTTTTATAAAGAAAGAGGAATACCTACGCGCTCTAATACAAATTGAATATTTTTCTCTATATCTCCTCTATGTAAATATTGATCGCAAGATGTATAAACGTATGATATTCCCGCAGATCGACGCCGGTAATCTCTTCAATTTTATTGATTCGATATAAAAACGAATTACGATGGATATGCAGTTATTTAATGGCCTTTCATTTTCACAATGTAATCACTTTAGCATCAATCTCCTTTTGAAAAGTAACATCATGCTCCACGAGAAGCATTGCAGGAGAAAACTGCCTGATCAGCTGCTCGATCTGGATTCTTGAATACACATCGATATAGTTTAACGGTTCATCCCATACATATAAATGCGCCGGTTCACAAAGACTTTTGGCAATCAATACTTTCTTCTTCTGCCCTGCCGAAAAATCTTTCATATCCTTTTCAAACTGCACACGTTCAAAATCCATTTTCCTCAATATCGCTTTAAACAGACTTTCATCTATTTTATGAACCTTAGCAAACTCGGTCAATGTTCCTTTTAAATGTGACGTATCCTGCGGAACATAAGAAATGACAAGTCCTGATCCACTCGTAACAGTTCCGGTATGTTCGATCGGATATTTTAAAAGCAATTTCAATAAACTGCTTTTTCCGCTTCCGTTTTTTCCTTGAATAAGAATACGCTCACCCCGGCATATCTGAAATGTAACCGCATCACACACTTGATTTCCTTCATAAATAACCGCTACATCAGAAAAAGATACCAGTTTTTCACTATGATACATAAGCGGAGTTATTTTCAACATTTCTGCATATTCTGCATTATTAAGCAGTTTTGATTTTTCTTCGGCTGCTCTTTCTTTTCTTGCCTCGGCATTTTTAGATCTTTTCATCATCTTTGCCGCTTTATGCCCTACATACCCTTTATCCGCCGCGCCTCTCTTTGACGACTCCACCTTATCAGACCATACTTTTGCCTGCCTTGCAGATTCTTTCATCCGACGAATATCTTTCTTCAAACTTTCATTTCTGTTTATCTCAAAATTCTGCCTCTTCTTAAAGTTCTCCATCCAAGAAGAAAAATTTCCGCTTTGTATTTCTATATTTGATCTGTTTAATGACAAAATGTGATCCACACACTCGTCCAGAAGATAACGGTCATGTGAAACAAGGATAAATCCCCTTTTCCTTTTCAGATAATCTGCCATCTGTCTGCGCCCTTCCACATCTAAATGATTTGTAGGTTCATCGATCAACAGAAAATGCTCTTCTTTTAAAAAGAGCGCCGCAAGAAGCGCCTTCGTCTGCTCCCCGTTTGACATTGTTTCAAACGGCCTCCATAACACTTCAGACTCTATTCCAAGGTAGGACAGCTCTCTTATTAATTCCCATTGCCGGGCATTCTGACATACTTGACGCAAAATACCTTCTGTCATCTGCGTTTTATCCGAAACAGGAAATGGAAAATAATCAAACGTAACAGCGCCTGTTATTTTTCCTCTATACTCATACTCTCCAAGAAGAAGTTTCAGCAAAGTTGTTTTTCCTCTTCCGTTTCTTCCTACAAGTCCGAGTTTCCATTCTGTATCAATCTGAAAACTCACATTTTCAAAAACAGGATCAAAACTTGAAGGATATGAAAACGTAATATTTTCAACACGGATCATCGACATAATAAATTCCTCCTCCGTTTTACAATCTATCTGCCGCACAGAATCACCGGAAGCGGCCGGCAAGATCCCGGACAGGTCCGGACTTTGTCTTGTCGACATCAAAAAGGCTTTTTTGCATACGCAAAAAAGCCTCTCATCACCATGTTCAGATACATTGACGCAAAATATCCGTCAATTCATATAACAAATACGGTGGAAGATAATCTAATTTAAGCGTACACAAAAGGAGCTGACTCTTGCAGCAACCAATCACAATTTTGCGTTTTACTTAAAATAAATTATCTGTTAATCATTTTCCCACCTTACGCAATAGCGCCCTCTCTGTTTATTAACTAGAGTTTAAACACAATCATTTACTTTGTCAAGTCACAGATTTCTCAAAGCGCAGACCACTACCGAATAAAAATACTTGTCGGGCCATCCGCACCGCCGATAATCGATACTGCCTGTTCTGTACAGTATTTCGACTAAAACTCCAAACTATCTGCGTTCAAAAGGAAATTTGTAACCACGGATCAACAGCTCGTTATAAACAATGTTTTCCATAATATGAGTAGACTCCTGCTGTCTGAAATTCAAACGAGCATTTCTCAGCCCCAGATCAGCAAAGTAGTATTTCAGATTTGCACCGATATACTTTCTACCCTTAATATCGTATCGACTTGCCTTGGAAATCAAAAAGGCATCTGCTAAATAGTCGATATGATTAGAGATTGTTTTATTGGAATAAATCATCTGGCGCTCACCGGCAAAGGTATTAGCAATCTTTGAGGGATTCATCGGTGCTCCGATTGCAGATGCAAGCACAATGTGCATTCACACATTTTTATGTAATGCAATTAAATAATCTCACAAACTCCAGCCAGTACAGGTCTGACAATCAATGGATCGCAAGCCCTGCCTGTGTATAATGACATTTCTCGCGAAGCGTCTTAATCACTGCTCCTGTAACATGTTGACTCATCTATTCGTACCTCCTATAGTCACATCATACGCCACAGGAAAATTTTTTCTACTTACGAAAAGTAGAATAATTTTTACGGTTACTAATGTGTAAATCATCCCCGGTACAGACTAAATCTTATACTCCCGGTAATGTTCCCATTGCCAAATCTGCATCTTTATTTTCCGATCTTAAATACTTAAGTCTTCTCCGTTTGATTCGATTACTTTTTTGTACCAATAGAAAGATTTTTTTCTATATCGTTTCAGAGTTCCTTCTCCGGCATCGTTTCTATCTACATAGATAAATCCATAGCGTTTAGACATCTGACCTGAACCGTTTGATACAAGATCTATCGGTCCCCACCACGCATATCCGAATAAATCCACTCCGTTTCTAATCGCCTTTTTCATAGAAATAATATGATCTCTTAAAAATTCCATTCGGTATGTATCATCAACTGTCCCGTCAACTAATTCTTCTTTTACGCCAAGACCATTCTCAGCAATGAAAATCGGAACCTGATATCTGCTATAAAGATCTTCTAATGCCAGGAACAGTCCATCCGGATCTATCGACCAGCCGGATGGCGTTATTTTCAGGTATGGGTTCGTTTTTCCTGTATTGACGATATTATCATCTCCTCTATATGATGTATCGCCTTCTACTTCCTTATCCGATTTATTTGTCTCTTTTTGGACGGATTCCACATAATCCTTCGATGCAATTCGTGAACGATAATAAGTAAAGCTCAAGAAATCCACAGGATATTTTGCAATGAGTTCCATATCCTCATCCGTATATTCAATGTTAATATCATTATCTTTAAAATACTCCCATGCATATCCCGGATACTTTCCACGCACCTGGACATCCGAGAAAAAGTAACCTCTTTGCTTTTCTCTGCATACTACCAGAGAATCCTTTGGATCACAACTCATCGGATATATTGTCTTATATTCAATCACAGATCCCACTTTTGCCTGTGAATCGATTTCATGAATTGCTTTGACAGCCAGAGCACTTGCTACGAATTGATAATGTGACGCCTGATAAACATCCTGAAGTGTATCGTTCAATGGGTCGATTCCTGCAGTCATCCACTCCATTTTATGTATATTGTTTCCGATTTCATTAAATGTTAGCCAATACTTAACTACACCTTTCCACCGCTTTACCATAGCTTTAACAAAACGTACATAAAAATCAATCATCCGGCGATCCTTCCATCCGCCATATTTGTCAGCCAGATTCAGCGGCATTTCGTAATGAGAAATCGTAATCATAATTTCCATTCCGTTTTTCTTCAATTCATAGAACATCTTGTCATAAAATTCCATTCCTTTTTCATTTGGCTGGTCTTCCTCCCCTGTAGGAAACAGCCTCGTCCACGCTATACTTGTACGATATACTTTGAATCCCATTTCCCCAAACTCGGCAATATCTTCTTTATAATGATGATAAAAATCAATACCTTCATGAGTCGGATAAAATTTAGCATTGCGATCCGGATATCCAAATACACCATGTGGCTGAACATCCGCAACCGATGGCAATTTTCCATTTTCAAGATATGCTCCCTCATACTGATTTGCCGCAGTAGCCCCTCCCCATAAAAAATCTTCCGGAAAACTATCCATAACTTTTCTGTCTTTACTGAATTTCTGCATAATCTAAATCTCCTTTTCTTCTTGTTTTATTTTTATTTCCTATACAGAATAGGATGCAACTATTGTTTTCCCCTGATCTGCATAGCCTTCTTTTTTTACAGCTATCTTTTTATCGGCTGAAGGGAACAGTATCATAGTTGTCAGATCTATCCCCTTATTCTTCATGTCATAAGAATCCACTCTTATGATCCGCTCTCCGACATGAACTTTCTGCCCTTGCTTTACAAAACTCCGAAATCCTTTTCCTTTTAATTTCACAGTATCAATTCCTATATGAATTAAAATGTCCATTCCGTCTTCACTTGTAACGGCAAAAGCATGAAGCGTCGGATACAACATAGACACTGTTCCATCACAGGGAGATACGATATAATCATCTGACGGAACAATCGCTACACCGTCTCCCATCATTTTTTTCGCGAACGCTTCGTCTTTTACTTTTTCAATGGGGATAATCTGTCCACTGACAACGGCTGCAATATTTCCTGGTGAAACAGATTTTCTTTTTCCAAATCCTAACATATCACTTTGTTTCCTTTCCGTTAAATAAAACAAATGTAACAATAAATGATACAAGAAACGAAACGATTACACCTGCTATAATTGCAGCAATCGTTTTTTCAAAAATGACAACGCCCAATATACTTGAATATCCCATGCTAAACGCTTTTGCACCCATAAACCCTGCAACTGATCCACCGATAAAACCACCAAGTACAAGTCCGATCATGGGCTTACGAAGTCTCAAATTCACACCATATAAAGCAGGCTCTGAAACTCCTGATACAATCGCACCTATCCCTGCGGACAATGCTGCCATACGCATATCTTTATCTTTTGTTCTGGCAGCTACTGCAAAACATGCGCCGCCTTCTGAAATATTATGCAAAATCCATCCCGGGCGGAATACATTATCACTTCCTACCCTCGTCAGAAGTTCTGTCATCGGTGCAACCATCAACATATTAACTCCCATCATTACCAAAAACGGATGCGTTGCCGCAATAATTCCAGGCGCAAATCCTCCCACATGAGCCTGTATAAATACGATTGCTTTTACAATCCATGATCCAACAACAGCGCCTGCAGGACCAAGTACGAGAACTGTCAACGGATATCCGATCAGGAAAACACATAAAGGTGCAAATACAGACCGCAACATTCCCGGTATGATTTTATAAAATAATTTTTCAAGATAGGCTACCAGTATTGCCGAGAAAATTCCCGGAAGCAACGTACTTCCGTATGTCGTTAAATAAACCGGAAGTTTCATCATTGTCACTGCTTCTCCGGCTTCCATCATAGCGATAAAATTCGGGTATAAAAGCGCCGCTGCCATAGCGATTGAAAAAGCGGGGTTTGCTTTCAATACTTTTGATGTTCCATAAGCTACCAGAATCGGCATAAAATAAAACGGAGCCTGCGACATAAAATCAAACAACTGATATGTAGAACTCTCCGCAGCAGCCGGCGCAAAGTAGCTGACCAGAGAAAGCACAACTCTTAACATTCCGGCTCCGTAAACAACAGTAATAAACGGAGTCATTGCCTGTCCCATAAACAAGATCACTTTGCTGAAATAATATTTAAAGTTCTTCTTTTCACTGCTTTGCACTAAATCTTCATCGAGATTTTCATCAATAGCATCCTCTGTTTCTACAGAATAATTTTTTACGATATTATCGTAAACATTAAATAAATGCTCTCCCAATATAATCTGATATTGTCCATTCCCATATACTACTCCAAGGACTCCCGGCAGTTTTTTTATTTCGCTATCTTCCGCTATATTTCTATCATGCAAATAAAACCTCAATCGCGTCACACAATGCGTAACTGTTTTTACATTTTTTACTCCGCCGATATTGTCCATAATTTTTGCAGATAAATCCTGATAATCAATTTTTGACATAGCACATCCTCCATTCAATTCAATGTAGTTTCATATAATCGTACAACATGTAACATAAGATAAATGCAGTCCCCGTCTGTACATCGGTAATTAAATTTTTCCATAATATAATCTGCGATTTTCTTCACACACTCTATAACATTTTTATATTCTGATTTAATCTGAGTAAAAATGAAATCCATCCCTGCAACTTCCGGTACATTCTGCTTTGACAAAACAGTTTTAACAAAAATTTTAGATGAATAACAAATCTCGAATAAGCCATGGTATCTTCATGTAAAGAGACATTCAGATAGTCTTCTACAATTTTTACAATATCCGAAACAGCCTTCATGATAATCATCATCTGATGATTCGACTTGTTCTCTGTTGCCGTAATCAAATGAAACGCTATAGCCGTTGCTTCGTCTTTTGGAAAAAGAATCTGAAATCTTTCATTAATCATTTGGACGGCAATTTCACCAATATGATATTCTTCTTTATAAAAACGCTTTACTTCCTCATTCACCAGTTTGGGTACGTGATTTCCCTGCCGGTATTGGATTAATGCAAAGTTAATATGATCCGACAGACTCATTAACAAATTTACATTAAATTTAACGTTCAACTTTTCCTGAGCATAATCAATAATTTTTTGCGAAGTTTCAATAACTTCAAATTGTATTTCCTCAAACAACGTAAGCACACCGCTGTCAACTTTGTCCAACAGCACATATGTCTTCATGATCTCAGATCTGTGAACCGCTTCATTCTTACGTTTACGAAACCCGACTCCTTTCCCTATGGCAACTACTTCCCGACCACGAAAATCTTTCGCTATCACAATATTATTATTAACAATCTTATCCACAATCAAAATTTGCCCTGTATCTTCTTTCACTATCACACCTCCTCCCTAAAACAACAAAAAAGACAAACTCTATAAATGACTGCTCACTCTTACAGTCATATTATAGAATTTGCCTTAATAACCAAGATTAAGTAACAAGCCTATGATTCCCTGTTTCGTATTTATTTACAAAAAGAATACTACAAATCAATTTTTTCGTCAACACTTTTTTATGTTTTGAGCATTTTTTATATATTTTCTTCAACTTCTTTGTGCAAATCTACTATTCCGAAGAAAACGCCGTTTCCGGTGTTCCTCTTTCTTATTTTACTTTGACTACTTCTCGGACATGTTGCCATAACCTCCAAACCAGTTAAGTCACCTATTTTTTCAGTTACATAGGTTTTAACAACATCATACACCAACCCTCATTAGGTTCATCATCCAACAGATTATTTGCTGCCTGGGGATTTTGCAAAGTTTCTGCTATATATACTATTTTTTCCTCCAAATCCCGGTAAAATAGTAGCAGGTCCGGACGAAACCGTTTATGTTGCCACCCGTGGCGAAGATGTAGAAGCCGGCGATTATAACTTCGTCAAGATAGACTGCCGGACAAACAAAGTTACTCAATCTAACGAGAAAGTACAAAACTTTGCCATCGATGGAGAGATTGCCTATCTATATAATTACAATTATAACACGCAGACCTCTTCTATCAAGATGTTCAATCTGAAAACAGAAGATACAATCCGTGAGAATTTCATAACTGACGGAACAGTGATAAAGACACCATACGGCATCAACATCAATCCTTACAGCAACAATGTATATATCACCGAAGCCCGTGATTACACCACCTATGGAGACTTACTTTGTTTCAACCAACAAGGACAACTCATGTTCCGTCTGAACAACATCGGACTTAACCCGAATACTATTGCATTCAGTGACAAAGCCTCACAAAGCGATATTGATGACAACGATGATGATAAGGAAAATCCTCTGGCTTTCGCCAATAAAGTATGGGAATATCGCCCTGCTCCCGGACAGTTTATCAACACTACCACTTCAGCATATAAGGAGGGCTTTACTTATGATGATATACTAGAAGAAGCAACCCGCAGAATCCAGCAGAAATCACTCCTTACATTGGGAGGATTCGGCGGTTACATTGTTTTAGGATTCCCACAATCCATTCCGAATGTAACAGGAGAGTATGACTTCAAGATAAAAGGCAATGCCTACTACAACTCCAAAACCGGAACAGGAGCATTGGGCGGAAGTGCAGAACCGGGAATCGTATTTGTATCTAAAGATGTAAATGGCAATGGAAAGCCTGACGATGAGTGGTATGAATTGAAAGGAAGCGAATACGGGAAAGACACAGAAACACGCGGATATGAGATAACCTATCACCGCCCGAATCCAGCCAACCTAAAAGTTTTTTGGAAAGACAATCAAGGCAACGAAGGATATATCTTCCGCAACAGTTTCCATAACCAAGAATCATATTATCCACTTTGGATAGAAAGTGATGAAATCACATTCCAGGGAACACGTCTAAAAGATAATGCCGTCCCGGAAAACGGATTATGGGTAGGATAT
>OHCD01001304.1_pt1 | contig 10184 bp, 8 predicted proteins | sample 1577561 | NCBI WGS metagenome assembly OHCD01 (sample SAMEA3879510, study PRJEB24766) | human gut metagenome | biome: human-associated habitat; feature: feces | place: USA | collected 1985/1987 | reverse complement strand
AAAACCAGAAGGGAGATAAATTCATGTTAAGAATTGGAATTTTAACCAGTGGCGGCGACTGTCAGGCATTGAATGCTGCCATGCGTGGTGTAATAAAAGGTTTAAGTGTAAAGAGAAATGATCTGGAGATCTATGGTTTCCGCGATGGATATAAAGGTCTGATCTACGATATTGCTGACCGTATGACACCAGATGATTTTTCTGGAATCTTAAACCGTGGAGGTACAATTCTTGGAACTTCCAGACAGCCATTCAAAAAGATGCGCATCCCTGATGAAAACGGTCTTGATAAAGTCGAGGCAATGAAAAGTAATTACCGCAAATATAAATTAGACTGTCTTGTAGTTCTTGGCGGTAACGGAACTCACAAAACTGCAAATATGCTTCGTGAAGAAGGTTTAAATGTTGTAACACTTCCAAAGACAATTGACAATGATCTTTGGGGAACTGAAATGACATTCGGATTCCAGAGTGCCGTTGATATTGCAACTGATACGATCGACCGAATCCATACAACAGCTTCTTCTCACAGCCGTGTATTTATCATCGAGGTTATGGGGCATAAAGTCGGACATGTTACCCTGCAATCAGGAATTGCTGGTGGAGCTGACGTAATCCTGCTGCCTGAAATTCCTTATGATATTGATAAAGTAGCCGAAGTTGTAGAAAACCGCTTTGCAGCTGGAAAGAAATTCTCGATTATCGCAGTTGCTGAAGGTGCTAACATGCCTTCCACAAGAGAAGCTACTGACCTGTTCGTTGAGAAGAAGATCTTGTTCATGCCTGGTAAGGCAGCTAACGCTGGTGGCGTTGCTACTTCCGGTCTGGAGCAGAGCCAGAACTCCTTAAGACTGTCCTGGACCTTTGAAGAAGTTGATGAGAGACTGCACAAGATCATGATCGACATCTTCGCAAAGGCAGCAGATGCAGCTGAAAGATACGGAGTACCTGGAAACTATGTAGCAGGTGCAAACATTGCCGGATTTGAGAAGGTAGTAGAAGCTATGATCGCTCAGGGTATTGTCTAAAAAATAAAGTAATTTAAAATTCCAGATCCTGCACATGGCTATAAACAGTCTGTGTGCAGGATCTTTTTGTTATCATGCATATGTTTTCGGAAAGGTTTTACTATGGAGATCAGTTTACTTTTGATGCAGCAGATCACAGAGTTGTTTTTAATGATATTTATGGGCTATGTGATCGTAAAGGCAAGGCTTTTGAAGGGAGAGGACAGCAAGGTTATTTCAAAGATCGTGCTGTATCTGATCATTCCCTGCGTTATCATCAATGCGTTCCAGGTGGATTATACCAGTGAGAAGGTACAGGGCCTTTTACTGGCCTTCGCAGCCTCTGTAATGCTTCAGGTGCTATTACTTATCATTGTATGGGGCGCAGGTCGTTTAATGGGCTTAAATGAGGTTGAAAAGGCATCTGTGTATTATTCCAATGCAGGAAATCTGATCATGCCCATCGTGACCTTTGTCCTGGGGCAGGAATGGGTACTGTATGGCTGCGTGTTTATGAGTGTGCAGATCGTGTTTGTGTGGAGTCATGGAAAATGGGTCTTAAGCAGGCAGAGTAAGATCGACTGGAAAAAGATATTGTTAAATATTAATATGGTCGCTGTATTTGCAGGCGTGTTCCTGTTTTTCACAAAGATCCGCCTGCCCCAGATCTTAAACCAGACTTTTGGCTCTGTGGGAAGCATGATCGGACCGGCCAGTATGATGGTAACGGGAATGCTGATCGCAGAGATGAGCCTGAAAGATATTTTTACAAATGGAAGAGTTTATTTTATTACATTTTTAAGGCTGATCGCAGTACCGGCGGTGGCGTTGCTCCTTTTAAAGGTCAGTGGTCTTGTAAATGGAAGTCCTGACGGAAAGAAATTGCTGCTGATCGTATTTCTGGCAGTGATCACACCCTCTGCTTCAACGATCACCCAGATGTGCCAGGTATATGGAAACGACTCCCAATATGCCAGCGCTATCAATGTTATGACTACATTGTTTTCTATTGTGACGATGCCGCTTATGGTGCTTTTGTTCCAGATGATACTTTAACAAAACGAAAAGACCAGGTACTGGGGATACCTGGTCTTTTCTGTATACATATGTGTATAAAGGGGGGATAAAATGTTTGTGTGAAAGGGGGAGGGCCCTTTCGGTTTTCTCTTGTTTACGTTGCCTATTATATATCCGATACATTGTAAAAACCATTGTAATGTGCGTAAAGAATATTGCAAATCGCACAAACTTTGATACAATGGATACTAGGGACAAAAGGCTGGAAATCCGGTGCAAGCCTGTTTGCAGGAGGATTTTTGAACCTGGGACCCGGTATCATGCAATAAAAAGAGGGAGATCATGTATCAGGAAGACAGTTTTAAAACAAGTCAGGTGGTGTATGCCCATACCCGCAGTGATGAGGCGGATATGGAGTATAAGATGCACTGCCACAACAGTTATGAGATCTATTACATGGTAAAAGGGAATGTGGAGTACTTTCTGGAGGGGACTTCTTATGTACCAAAGCCTGGAAGTCTCCTGATCATTCCGCCAAACTGCTTTCATGGGCTGCGGGTGCTGGACGGAAGCGAGTACCACAGGATCCGGCTGCACTTTGTGCCGGAACTTCTGACGGAAAAGGAAAAACAGCTGCTTTTGGGAATTCTTGGAAAAAGCTGGGGGTATATGGAAGAACAGTTCCGGGCAGAATGGTATTTTAATTCCCTGGAAGAATGTGGATCTTATAGCAGGGAACTGCAGGGTATTGCAATTCGCGCACGGATCGTATCGTTTTTGACCTATCTATCTGCAATGTATGAAAAGGGGGTAGGTCGCGGACCGGGGAAGGAAGATGTAGCCCAGGAGATCCTGCGTTACATTAATGAGCACCTGACGGAGCATCTCACATTAGAAGGACTGGCAGAAAAATTTTATATGAGTAAAAATCATCTGACTGCTATCTTTAAGCGTGCGGCAGGCACTACGGTAGCCAGATACATTTTATATAAAAGGATGACGATTGCAAGAAAAGAACTGGCCGGGGGAACACCGGCTGCAGAGGCAGCACTTAAAGCCGGATTTGGAGATTATTCCAGCTTCTTCCGGGCGTACCGGAAGATGTTTGGCTGTGCGCCTTCAGACCAACAGGCAATGGAACTGCCGGATATGGATAAGAGCGGGGACTTTTAGAAAAATCTAAGATAAATTCTTTATACAATCTTTATACGAAGCGTTGTATTTTTAACAGAAACTTTGAGGGGATTATGTCATAATGAAATGACATTGCTGGTAAAAGGGCTGTTACAGGAGGGAAAATGGAATTATTTCAAAAAAAGAAGAGCTTATCTTCTTTTCAGATCATTATATTTGGCTTTTTGGCAGTTATATTAGTGGGAACACTGCTTTTAATGCTGCCTTTTGCATCCAGGGAGCCGGGAAGCGCGCCATTTCTGGATGCGTTATTTACAGCTACATCGGCTACCTGTGTGACAGGGCTGATCGTCCATGATACAGCTACGTACTGGAGCTGTTTTGGACAGGTGGTGATCCTGCTGCTGATCCAGATCGGAGGAATGGGCGTTGTGACCATTACCATTGCAGTAGCCATGGTTTCAGGGAAGAAGATCGGTCTGATGCAGAGAAGCCTGATGCAGGAGTCGATCTCAGCACCACAGGTAGGCGGCATTGTCCGTTTTACAGGCTTTTTCCTGAAAGGTATCGCGCTGATCGAACTGCTAGGAGCTATTTTGCTGGCACCTGTGTTTATAAAGGACTTTGGAGTGGGAAAAGGGATCTGGTATGGTGTTTTTCATTCCATTTCTGCTTTCTGCAACGCAGGCTTTGATCTGATGGGAGTCAGACAGCAGTACTCGTCACTGACTTATTATGCTGGAAACGGGCTTGTAAATGCAGTTATTGTATTGCTCATACTGATCGGCGGTCTGGGATTTCTCACCTGGGAAGATATAAAGACAAATAAGCTGCAGTTTAAAAAATACAGGATGCAGAGCAAGGTAATACTGGTAACAGATCTGATACTGGTGATCGTACCTACGGTTATTTTCTATTTTGGGGAGTTTCACGGATCCCAGTGGGGAAATGGACTGGAACGGTTCTGGTTATCCCTGTTTCAGGCGGTAACACCAAGAACTGCCGGGTTTAATACAGCAGATTTCGGGCAGATGAGCGAAGGCGGACTGTTTTTAATGGTCATGTTAATGCTGATCGGCGGTGCGCCGGGATCTACCGCAGGCGGTATGAAAATGACTACCATTGCAGTTTTACTGCTTTCAACGGCGGCTGTATTTCGCAGAAAAGAAGACGCCCAGTGTTTTGGCAGACGTATTCCAACGGAAACCGTGCGGTATGCGGCAGTAGTTATGCTGATGTATATGGTGCTTTGTACAGTGGGCGGACTGTTTTTATGCTATGCAGAAGGACTGCCTGTGCTCACAAGTTTGTTTGAGGCCGGTTCTGCTATTGCAACCGTAGGTTTGACACTGGGTGTGACACCGACCCTGGGAGCGGCTGCAAGACTGGTATTGATTGTTTTAATGTACTGTGGACGCGTAGGCGGCCTGACGCTGGTATTTGCAGCACTGTCCGGTATGCGGCCGAGTATGACAAAATTCCCCCAGGAGAAGATCACAGTGGGATAATATGGGAATATTAATATACCGCCGCGTATACGGCGGGTATCGGATATGTGCAATGGAAAAATAAGGAGGAAAATCATATTGAAATCAATATTATTAATAGGACTTGGACGATTTGGAAGACATATTGCGGAGAAATTAAACGAATTAAATCATCAGGTATTAGCGGTAGACAAACAGGAGGACCGTGTAGAGGCAGTGCTTCCTTTTGTCACCAGCGGACAGATCGGGGACAGCACCAATATTGAATTTTTACAGTCTTTGGGAATTGGAAATTTTGATGTGTGCATCGTGGCGATCGGTGGGGATTTCCAAAGCTCTTTGGAAACAACGGCCTATTTAAAGGATCTGGGTGCAAAGCTGGTAGTTTCAAGGGCCGCAAGGGATGTTCAGGCAAGATTTCTGCTGCGCAATGGCGCAGATGAGGTCGTGTATCCGGAGAAACAGCTGGCAAACTGGACAGCGATCCGTTATAGCTCGGAGCATATTTTTGATTATATCCAGTTATCTGATGACCATGCGATCTTTGAGATCAGCATTCCGGAAAACTGGGTGGGAAAGACTGTTGGAAATATTGACATCAGAAAGAAATACAACATCACTATCATGGCTTTAAAACGCGATGGCAAGCTGGAAATGTCCATTACTCCGGATACAGTACTGGACAAAGATGTTACTATGCTGGTGCTGGGAGCAAGCAGGGATATCCAGAAGTGTTTTCATATTTAACATAATACTGCAATCTGGTCATTTGCAGGCCTTGTGGATCCTAAGAAGATTTCAGAAGAGCATCAGAAAACCTGGGGAAAAGAAAAATGGAAGAACGGATACTTGTATGTTTATCATCTTCACCGTCTAATGGAAAGATCATACGCACAGCTGCCCAGATGGCAGAGGCTTTTAATGGGACATTAACCGCATTATTTGTAGAAACACCTTTGGCCGGAAAAATGGGAAAAGAGGACCAGGAGCGCCTGAAAGGGAATATTAAGCTGGCAAAACAATCTGGTGCAGAAATAGAAACAGTTTACGGTGATGATATTTCTTTTCAGATCGCGGAGTTTGCCAGACTTTCAGGGATCACCAGGATCGTGATCGGGCGCAGCGCTGCAAAGAAAAAAGGGGTTTTTGCAGGAACATCTCTTGTGGAAAAGCTGATCGATCATGCGCCTGAAATGGAAATCTATATCATACCTGACAGCCAGATGGGACCTGAGGTGATCCGTAAATGGAACAGGCTGGCGCAAAAGAATGCATTTTCCTTTAAGGCAGCAGTCAAAAGCGCAGGCATTTTATTTGCAGCAACAGCAGTAGGATGGCTGTTTGAAAAGCTGAAGCTGACAGATGCTAATATTATTACTGTTTATATTTTAGGAGTGCTTCTGATCTCTATAGTAACAGAAGGCTGGTTTTACAGTTTTTCGTCTACCATAGCCAGTGTTCTGGTTTTTAATTTTCTGTTTACGGCACCACGTTTTACGCTTCGGGCTTATGATCGCAGTTACCCGTTTACATTTGCCGTCATGTTTCTTGCGGCTTTGATCACAGGCTCTCTGGCCTCCAGGCTGAAACAGCATGCAGGACAGGCTGCCAGGGATGCATACAGGCTGAAAGTGCTGCTTGATACGAACCAGCTTTTACAGCAGGCCAAAGGAAAGACAGAGATCCTGGAAGGGGCGGCACAGCAGATCGTTAAACTTTTAAAGAGAGAAACGGTGATCTATGATGTAAAGGATGGAAAACTGGAGCATCCTTTGCGCCGGGTTCCCCAGGGGGAAGAGGATATCACCATTGAAGATGAAGCCTGTGAGGAACAGGCAGCTGCATGGGCTTTAGAGAATAACCGCCATGCCGGAACAGGAACAGACCATTTTAAGCAGGCAAAAAGGCAGTATCTGGCGATCCGCGTAAACAGCACTGTTTATGGAGTGGTGGGGATTATGATCCAGAAACAGCCGTTAGATGCCTTTGAAAACAGTGTATTATTGTCCATATTGGGAGAATGTGCCCTTGCACTGGAGAATGATAAAAACGTGCGGGAAAAAGAAGAGGCAGCGATCCTGGCAAAGAATGAACAGTTAAGAGCGAATTTGTTAAGAACGATCTCCCATGACCTGAGAACGCCTCTCACATCTATTTCTGGTAATGCAAATAATCTCCTTTACAATGAAAGCTGTCTGGATGCACAGATGCGCCGGCAGATCTATGGGGATATTTATGATGATTCCATGTGGCTGATCGATCTGGTGGAAAACCTGCTTTCCGTGACCCGGATCGAGGAAGGCAGGATGCAGATCCGCCAGTCAGCAGAGCTGGTGGATGAGGTGATCAAAGAGGCATTAAAGCATACGGGACAGAGCCGGACAGGAAGGACCATAAAGGTAGAAGAGGAAGATGAACTGATCCTTGCAAAGATGGACGCAAGGCTGATCGTCCAGGTGCTGATCAATCTGATTGGCAATGCGGTAAAATATACGCCTCAGGGAACAGATATTACGGTCAGGGTGAAGAAAGAAAAAGCAGAAAACGCTGAAAGATCCCAGGTCATCATTTCTGTATGCGATCTGGGGAACGGGATCCCTGATGACAGGAAAGAAAGAGTATTTGACATGTTTTATACAGGCAGCGACCAGGTGGCAGACAGCCGCAGGAGTTTAGGATTGGGGCTTGGGCTTTGCAGATCTATTATTAATGCCCATGGAGGAAAAATATGGATATCTGATAATATCCCTCATGGGGCGGTAGTTACGTTTACATTACCTGCAGAGGAGGTACATTTGAATGAATAAATTATTAATTTTAGTTGTCGAGGATGATACATCTGTACGAAATCTGATCACGACAACATTAAAGGCACACGGATACAGGTATCTGACTGCCGGGACCGGGGATGGAGCAGTTGTAGAAGCTTCTTCCCACAATCCGGATGTGGTCCTTTTGGATCTGGGACTGCCGGATATGGACGGCGTAGATGTGATCCGGAAAATACGTACCTGGTCCAACTTGCCAATCATTGTGATCAGTGCAAGAAGCGAAGATACAGATAAAATAGACGCACTGGACGCAGGTGCTGATGATTATCTCACAAAGCCTTTTTCTGTAGAAGAGTTGCTGGCGCGGCTGCGTGTTGTGGAACGGAGAATGGCGCTCATGAACGGCGAAGCCCAGACAGCAGAGTCTGTTTATACAAATGGCAGACTGCGGATCGATTTTGCAGCGGGCTGTGCCTATATGGGGGATAAGGAGCTGCATCTTACGTCTACAGAGTATAAATTGCTGTGCCTCATGGCTAAAAATACAGGTAAAGTGCTGACGCATACTTATATCACCCAGAAAGTGTGGGGGAGCAGCTGGGAAAATGATATTGCTTCTTTACGTGTATTTATGGCAACTTTGCGTAAAAAACTGGAAAGCGAACCGGATGCCCCTCAGTATATACAGACCCATATAGGGATCGGGTACCGCATGATCAAAGTAGAGTGATCATTTATTCAGGGTTTTAAAGTAATGCTCCAGCTTATCGATGCCCAAATAACCAAGAGTGAACAGAATAAAAATGATCGCAAATGCAAAAAGTGTTAACATAAAAACCCCTCCCATATAAATGAAATTATATAAATGATGTCCTCAGTGAATGTAAGGTATAAGACCTTTGTTTATTGAGGATATTTTTATTATAAGGGAAAAGGGATAAAGAAAGGGAAAGGATGTAAGCACAGGTATAAAGAACACATAAAAGCATAAATGATTGTTTTTTCTCAATAGGAGAAAAGCCGATTGTTCCATAAAATGGGCTGTGTTATGATTATCCCCGGCGTTTTTGCAAAATGGCAGATGTCAGAAAGCAAAGCGGAAATGAAATGACAGAAGTAAACAAAATGACAAAAGAAAACGGAGGGGAAAGAGATGCAGTCATTGCTGAATGTGCCGGCGGAAGTGGTGTCGGCCAATATTAATGCGGCTGTTGCAAAAGCAGCAGCAAAGAAAAGGCGTATTTTTGTCCTGGGGATCATGGCGGGTGCCTTTATTGCAATGGGAGCCCAGTCAAGCAGTCTGGCAGTCCATAATATTACGGATGTGGGAATTGCAAGGACCCTTGCAGGATGTATTTTCCCAGTGGGACTTATGATGATCGTGTTTGTAGGCGGAGAACTGTTTACAGGGGACTGTATGATGTCCATGGCATGTATGAAAGGCCGTATTGGCTTTGGAAGCCTTTTAAGGACCCTTTTGATCGTTTATCTGGGGAATTTTGCAGGAGCGGTGCTGATCGCCTTTCTGGTGGCTCACAGCGGCCAGTATGATTATTCTGCCGGGGCTTTAGGAGCTTATACCATTAAAACGGCAGTGGGAAAGACTGGTTTAAGTTTTATGCGGGCGCTGTTTTCCGGCATTTTATGCAATATCCTGGTGTGCGCAGCTGTGTTAATGGCAGCGGCAGCAAAAGATATTGGCGGAAAAGTGCTGGCGATCTTCTTCCCGATCCTGGCCTTTGTAGTATCTGGCTTTGAGCACTGTGTTGCAAATATGTATTATATTCCGGCAGGCATTTTTGCAGCAGGAAACCCGGCATATGTGCAGAAAGCCCAGGAATTATATGGGCTGGGAGCAGAAAAACTGACAGGGCTTAACTGGGGCAGTTTTGTGACTGTTAATCTGCTGCCGGTTACTATTGGAAATATCATTGGCGGCGCTGTTATGGTTGGCGGCGTGTGCTTTTATCTGCATGGGAAGGCAGAGGGATAATAAATGGAAAATCTCCTTTACTGGCGGGAAGATCGCTGGTAAAGGAGATTTTTTAGTATAAAGAGATCTGGGAGAAAATTGCGGAGAATAGACGGAAATGTTATACTATAGAATAATAAAAATCCGGTTAGGAGGGAGCAAAAGTGAAGAAGGAGTCCTTTGTAAATAAGATCAGCATTTATATTGGAGTAACGTTGGTCCTTCTTATATGGCTGTTGACTGCTTATACTGTGAGCAGCTTTCTTCTCTTAAAAGAAAGTGAAGAGTCATCGGTATGGTCTACGATCCAAATCTACATGAAACAGATCGACAGTAAGTTTATTGCTATGGATCAATGCGTAGAGGGGATTGCCGGTAATCAGGATCTGATCGGACAGATATGTTATGGAAGTCCGGCGAACCGGTATTATGCTGCTGTGGAGCTTCAAAAGAGTATGAAAAGAGATGTGATCAGTAATACGGAGCTGGATTACGTTCTGATCGCAGAGTCTTTAAATAAAAATCTCATCGCAGCATCTACGCCGGGAGTTTCTTATGGGGAGAAAGAGGCAATTGCCTCTTATATCTGGAATCTCATGGAAAAGGAAGACCGGGGAAGACCGCAATGGTATTATACTAAGATCGGCGATCGAGCCTATATTGCGAAAGTATACAGGGGAATTGACTGGATTGTGGCGGCGTTCTCAAAGGAAAATACCTTTCTTTCCGATATCCGGGCAAAAGAATATCCAGATGGTCAGAGTTTCCTTCTTACAGATGTAAATGGTCTATGTGT
>OHCD01001283.1_pt1 | contig 10386 bp, 6 predicted proteins | sample 1577561 | NCBI WGS metagenome assembly OHCD01 (sample SAMEA3879510, study PRJEB24766) | human gut metagenome | biome: human-associated habitat; feature: feces | place: USA | collected 1985/1987 | reverse complement strand
CAGAGCTAAGTTTACTTAAGCTCTGCCATGGCGAGAAAACGTGCCATGAAATGGAACTTTTGTGTTACCATCGCTATTCTCAATGCCAACAATCAAGTCACCAATAACCGCCACGCCAGGGCGATAACCAGAGAACTTCTTGTATGTAGGCTTTGCATCATACTTCTCACCCTCTTTCAGTTGGTCAGATGCAAACATACAATTGAGCAGTAAAGTATTGAGAGTGTCAGCCGTGTTGAAATCGTAGTTCTTACCCGTATCTGATGTGTATGAGATGTTTTCTTGCGTCAGTTCCTTTATCGCTCTGAGGATAGTATCAGAACTACAAGTATGAAGTGTCGGATGAAGCGAGAGATGGTTCATCAAATGAGTAGTGACATCCTCAATACATGAGCCACCACAGAAGTAGATACTCATGAGTGAACGGATGATTTCGCTGTACTGATAACCGAACGTTTTCGTTAAGCCAAATGAGCAGAATATAGCTCGCTTTAATTATGCCATGGCGAGAAAACGAAGGATGAAATCCAACGTATCTTCGATGATATGAACAATGGTTTCGGGTGGGACAGATTGCCCAAATCCTTCATGGCAGAGAACACCGTGTTCCTTCTTCTTACTGCACTTGTCCGTAACTTATACAAGGCCATTATCCACAGGCTTGACGTAAAGAGGTTCGGACTCAAGGCCACAAGTCGCATAAAAGCGTTTGTCTTCAGTTTTGTCTCTGTACTAGCCAAGTGGATCAGGACGTCAAGACGGTATGTACTGAACATCTATACCTGTAACAATGCTTACGCAGATATTTTTCAGACAGATTTTGGATAACGCCTACAACTTATGGGTATGATACTGCGTATTGCCTCAAGTCGCATTGTGGGGTAAGGGGATATTGTAGGCAGAAGTGGTGGTTCAGCCTCAATTTCTCTGATAATCCAGTAATGAGAGAACGTGTACACGCAATAAGCACGTTGAAGGGCTTAGTTGCGGATTTGAGGTTGCTTTTCTATTTTTTTCATCGGTTGAAACTTTTATCGGACTCTTTATCTGTTTAAACTCACTTTTGTCAGTTTTGAATTCTGTCTGTTACTGGACTCTGTGGGTTTCAGATTTCTTTAGACAGCTCTCCTTGAGCCTGACAGCAATTCTTATGGGAAGGTTTTTCCTCAAAGCATTCCCATACCGTTTGCGGGTGCAAAATTACTACAATCTAGCGGCAATGAAGTTTCACCTATATGACATTCAAATTACATTTCCGTTACAGTGATCTGGTTCAAGGCGGTAGTTCTCCTCTCGCTCCTTTCCCGATTCGTTTCGTAGTTGGAGACTCTGTAGGCTAAAGACGGCTTTTATCGTTGAAGAAGTGATAAAAGCCGTCCTTGCGATGTTTCTGCCATTGGTAGCATCCGACGAATGCTCCTTTGCTTCCTTTTTATTCCTCCGATTCTACTATTTCCACACTCATGCTGATGTCTTGGCGTGGGCGGTCATTGCGGGTTGTGTCGCAGTTCTGTATGCGCTCTACCACCTCGAGGCCTTCCTCCAACTCGCCAAATACCGTATATTGACCATCGAGGAACGGTGTACCGCCAAGGGTGGTATAGGTCTCCATCTGCTCGTCGGTGAATGATGGTTTACCCATCTCCTTGCATTTTTCCTTGGTCAGCTCCACCAGTTTATCTTGCAGGGCTTGCAGTCCCGCACGGTCACGGCTGCGGCGGAGCGTCATGATCTCGTCGTGGTGCTCGCGGGCGAGGGTATTGAATACTTCTTGTTCCTGCTGCATGGCCATTTGGCGTTCCATCTGCTTCAGTTCGGCGCTTTTGAAGGTCTTGCCCCAGACGATGTAAAACTGGCTGCCAGAACTCTCGCGCTCAGGATTGACCTCGTCGCCAAGTCGTGCCGCACTAAGGGCTCCGCGTTTGTGGTAGCGCTGTGGATAGGCTATCTCTGCTGGGAGCGTATAGTCGGGTCCGCCCGTTCCGAGCATCTTCCCTGCTGGGGCGTTACGGCTGTCTGGGTCGCCGCCCTGTATCATGAAGTCCTTGATGACACGGTGGAAGAGCGTGCCGTCGTAGTAGCCCTCACGGGCCAGTTTGAGGAAGTTGTCGCGGTGGCGCGGCGTGTCGTCATAGAGGCGTACAAGGATGTCGCCCTCGGGAGTCTTGATTCTTACTTTTGCCATGTTGGTCGTTTACTTGATATGATTACGGTGTACAAAGATACGGTTTTTTCCTTAGAAAAACAAAGGGATGGCCCGTGAAAGCCATCCCTTCGTATAAGTGTGTTGTACAGGAGAGGTTATTCCTGAATGTTGGGCAACTCGAGACCGAGGTTCTTCTTCTTGTCCACAATCTTCAGGACGAAGCCGATGAAGAGTGCGGCCACACCGAGGCATGCCAGCATGACGAGCGGGGCAGTGTAGTTGAGCTGCGTGGCGTCGGTCACACCCTCGTTGGTGGCGTTGAGCACCTTACCGATGAGGAGCGGGAAGAGCCACAGGCCAATGTTCTGAATCCAGAAGATCAGCGCGTAGGCAGAACCAATCACCTTGGCATCGACGAGCTTCGGCACGCTGGGCCACAGAGAGGCCGGTACGAGCGAGAAGGAAGCACCGAGGACGAGGATGGTGAGGTAAGCTACGATGACACCGCCCACCTGGTTGCCCTTGAACTCAGGAAGTACGAAGGCGAAGGTGAGGTGGCAGGCGATGAGCAGGATAGAGCCCAGCACGAGCATGGAAGCAGCTTTACCCTTGTGGTCGACATAGTTGCCGAGTACCGGCGTGATACCTACGGCGAGCAAGGGGAAGACGGCGAAGATAGACTCTGCTGACTGGCGCATGTAGCCCATGTAGCAATAGGTGACGAGACCAGCTATGGAGAGGGCCAGTACGAAGAACTTCACGGCCTTCTGCTTCATGAAGTTGAACAAGAAGGCGGTGGCGGCTACGAAGAGCATGATGACATACTGGATGTAGGTCACACTCTGAGAACCCCAGAACGAGTCGGCGGGCACCTCAGTGAAGGTGAGGTTGCACTGGAGCATGTTCACAGCATACTTCTGGAAGGGGAAGATGGCGGAGTAGTAGAGCACGCAGAGCAGTGATACGAGCCAGAAGCCACTGGAGGTGAGAATCTGGCCAAGGTCGCTGAGCTTGAACGGCTCGTCCTTCTCCTCAGCCTCGCCAGTCTGCTCGTCGAGCTTCTTGTCCATAAAGAAATAGACGACCAGCATGATCATGGCGATGCAGAGCAGCACTACACCGAAGGCTACAGAGCGCGACACGCTGACGACACCGCCAAACTTGGCTACGAACGGCGAGAAGATCATACAGGTGGCCACACCGAGACGGGCCAATGCCATCTCTGATCCCATTGCCAGTGCCATCTCGCGGCCCTTGAACCATTTCACGATACCGCGCGAGACCGTGATACCAGCCATCTCCGTACCGCAACCGAAAAGCATGAAACCGATGGCGGCCAACTTGGCAGAGGCGGGCATTCCCTCATAGAAGGGTGAGACGCCGAGCTGTTCGAAGACGGGAATATGGTTGAGGTTGTTGGTGAACCAAGTCTCCAGGCCGCTGCCGATGAAGCCGTCGCTGACGGCGTACCACTTGATGCAGGCGCCCACCAGCATCACGCCACCAGAGAGAAGGGCCGTGAAGCGGACACCCATCTTGTCGAGGATAATACCGGCAAAGATGAGGAAGAAGATGAACACGTTGAGGAACGTCTCGGAACCCTGCATGGTGCCGAAGGCGTCAGAATCCCAGCCGCGCTGCGACTGCATGAGGTCTTTGATCGGAGACAAGATGTCTACGAAGATGTAGGCACAGAACATGGCCAGTGCCAGGAGCAACAAGGCGGTCCAACGGATGGCTGCCGAGTCGCGCAAAGTTTTATTTTCCATTTTTTGTTATTTTGTTGATTGACTTTCCTGTGATTACTTCTTCAGCCAGCGGTCGAGCCACTCGAAGAAAGTGCGCTGCCAGAGAATGCCGTTCTGCGGCTGCAATACCCAGTGGTTCTCATCGGGGAAGATGAGCAGTTCTGCGGGAATGCCGCGAAGGCGGGCTGCATTGAAAGCACCCATGCCCTGGTTGGCATTGATGCGATAGTCCATCTCGCCGTGGATGCAGAGGATCGGCGTGTCCCACTTGTCAACGGTGAGGTGGGGGCTGTTCTCATAGGTGCGGCGGGCGTTGTCCGTGCGGTCCTGGTTCCAGTATGCGTCGTCATACTCCCAATTGCTAAACCATGCCTCCTCGGTATCGGTGTACATCGATTCCAGATTGAAGGCACCGTCGTGGGAGATAAAGCACTTGAAGCGCTTGTCGTGGTGGCCGGCAAGGTAATAGACGGAGAAACCGCCGAAAGAGGCGCCGACGGCACCGAGACGGTCTTTGTCAACAAACGGGAGGTTGTTGGCAGCATCGTCGATGGCAGCCAGATAGTCTCTCATGCACTGGCCCGTCCAGTCGCCAGAGATCTCCTCGTTCCACTTGCTGCCATAGCCAGGCAGTCCGCGACGGTTCGGGGCGACGACCACATAGCCGTTGGCAGCCATGATCTGGAAGTTCCAGCGGTAGCTCCAAAACTGTGAGACGGGGCTCTGCGGGCCACCCTCACAGAAGAGCAGCGTAGGATACTTCTTGTTGGGATCGAAGTGGGGCGGGGTGATGATCCATACCTGCATCTCCTTGCCGTCAGAGGTCTTCACCCAGCGGTCCGTGACGTTGCCCACAGCCATCTGGTCGTAGATGTGCTTGTTCTCGAAGGTGATCTGCGTCTGCTCCGACTGTCCCTCCTTCTTGGCAGGCTTGATGACGTAGAGGTCACTGGGGACGGTGATGCTCTGGCGCGTGCCGAGGAGCTTGCCCGTGTTGCCCAGAAGCTGGAGAGCCACGTAGTTGTGGTCGCCCTCGGTCAGCTTCTTCACCTCACCCTTGAGGTTGGTCTGGTAGGCGTTGACCGTGGCGTGCCAGCAGCCGATGAAGTAGAGGGTCTTGGAGTCGGTGTTCCAGCAGTAGTCGTCGACATTGGAGTCGAAGGCCTCTGCGACATACGACTTCTTGCCCGTGGCCAGCTCATAGACACACAGGCGGTTGCGGTCGCTCTCGTAGCCATCGTGCTCCATACTGAGCCAAGCCACATACTTGCCGTCCGGCGAGAAGCGCGGATTGACGTCGTAGCCGACGTTCATGTCGCCCTCCTGGTGGTTAACCTTCTGGTTGCGGAGCGACTTGGTATAGTTGATCTTTGGAGCCACATAGCTCTCGGGCTTGCAGAGGTTGCGGTCGGCCTTGGTCTCGATGTTAAAGAGGAAGATGTCGGCGTCGGTGGAGACGGCGTAGTCCACGCCCACCTTCTTGCGGCAGGTGTAGGCGATGTGCTTAGAGTCGGGGCTCCAGTCAAACTGCTCGATGCCACCAAAGGGTGCCAGCGGGCTCTCGTAGGGCTGTCCCTCGAGGATATCCCATCCTGCGTCGATGCCCTGGACGGATACCTGTGCGACGAAGGGGTGAGCAATGCTCTCCACATAGTGGTCCCAGTGGCGGTAGTTCATGTCCGTGACGAGACGGCCCGATGCCATAGGAAGGTCGTCGGGGCTCTTCTTGATCGTGCCGTGGTAGGGCAGCGACTTGATGAGCAGTACGCGGCTGCCGTCGGGTGAGAACTTGAATCCCTCGATGGCCGTCGCGTCCTTCGTGAGCTGTGTGCGGCCCGAGCCGTCAGGGTTCATGGCCCATACCTGGCCTTCACGAAGGAAGGCGATGCGCTTGCCGCCTTCGATCCATACAGGGTCGCTCTCGCTCTTGGCGTCGGTGGTGAGTTTGGTCTGGCCCGTGCCGTCAGCGTTCATGATAAATAACACTTGGTGGCCGCGGTTCTCCTTCACGCTGTAGTAGCCCACCTGATAGACGACTTGCTTGCCGTCGGGTGAGGCTGCCGCAGAGCCCACACGTCCCATGGCCCAGAGAGTCTCGGGAGTCATGATGTCGCCTTTCAGCATCACCTGCTTGCTCTTGCCAATGTTCACGTCTTGTGCTTGCGTTTGTGCCACGCCGCCGCTCAGTAGCATTGCAGTCGTCATGGCGATTGTAAGGTTTTTGTTCATCGTTATAAATCTAAAGTACTCACGGACATTTTTTGCCCGTGAGTAACCGTTGTTATTTCTGAAAAAGTGATTTTTTCCATGGATAGTCCTTTTGGTGTCTTCCCAGGAAAGATCCTTCTGTCTGAAAAGAGAGGCCGGGTGCTGTAAGACACCCGGTTGGTGGGGGAAGAGCTATTGCTTCTTCCTCCTGTTTAGATCCTCCTTCTTTCTTCTCAGTTCCTCCTGCTGCTTCTGCTGCAGTTCCTGCATGGCCTGCATGCGGGCCATCAGGCCGTTCTGCTTCTTCGGGTTCTTCTGGTTCTCCGAACGGCGTGCCTCAAGGTAGTCCAGCAACTTCTTCTCGTTGGTAGTCTTGCGCAGCGTGAACATGATGGCTGCGGAGAAGAACAGGGAGATGAAGTAGTAGAAGTTGAGACCTGACGAGTAGTCGTTGAACATGAAGAAGAACATCAGTGGCATGAGATACATCATCCACTGCATCATCTTCATCTGCTCGGCTTGCTGACCGACCATCTGGTCCTTCTGCTGCTGCATGGTGAACCAGGTGTAGAGGATGTTGGCACCGCAGAAGAGGATACAGGTCAGGGACAGGTGGTCGCCGATGAGCCAGATATTCGTACCCCATTCGACGATGGGGTCGTAGGTGCTCAGATCCTGCATCCACAGGAAACTCTGTCCGCGCAACTGGATGGCATTTGGCACGAAGTTGAACATTGCAATCCAGATCGGCAACTGGATCAGCATCGGCAGACAGCCTGAGAGCGGGCTGACGCCATACTCCGAGTAGAGCTGCATCATAGCCTGCTGCTTCTTCATTTGATCCTCCGGCTTGTCATACTGCTTCGTGGCCTCGTCGAGTTTCGGTTTGAGCACGCGCATCTTGGCAGAACTCATGTAGCTCTTCTTCACCATCGGGAAGGTGATGACCTTGAGCAGGAGTGTGATGAGGATGAGCACGACACCCATCGGGAAGAAGGTGCTCAGCCAGTCGAAGACATAGATGGTGAACCAGCGGTTGATGATACGGAAGAGCGGCCAGCCCAAATAGACAAGCTGCTGCATCTCCAGATCCTTGCCGAAGGCGCTCTCTTTCTCCACCTTCTGCAGGAGGCGGAAGTCGTTGGGGCCATAGTAGAACTCCAGTTCCGTGGCCTTCTTCAGGCGTGCCTGGTAGTTCTTCAGATAGTGCGACTCCTTCTTCAGCGGGGTGCTCTTCAGTCGTGCGCCCGTCTGGAAGTTGTCCTTCGAAATCATCACTGCCGAGAAGAATTGGTTCTTGAAGGCCACCCAGTCGAGGGCGTCCTCCGTGGTCTCCTCTTTCTCCGAAGCCTCGCTCAGATGGTCTGTGCCACCGTCGGCCTTCTTGTAGGTCAGTGTGGCATAGCGGTTCTCAAAGGTGAAGCCGCGCTCCTGCTGTCGTGCGTTCTCCTCCCAGGAGATGCCTACCTCGTTGTAGTCGGGGGCGAAGAGGCCACCCAGACCGTTGGCGCGCAGGCTCACGCGGAGAATATAGTCCTTGCCCAGGACGTAGTCCAGCGTCAGCGTCTTGCCCGGTGCAGCCTCCGCCGTCATCGTCACCGTGGAGTCGGTGATGTTGCTGGGCGTGAAGTAAAGGTCCTCAGTCTCGATATTGAGTTCTTTGCCCGATAGCAAGTAGTTGAGCCGCTGGTCGTTGCCCTCGAAGAGGGTGACGTCCTTGGTATCTTTCGAACCGTCCTGCACCTTCAGGTTGTGGCCCACATAGTCCTTGATGACGGCCTTGGCCACCGTACCACCCTTCGTGGAGAGCGTGAGGGCGAGCTTTCCGTTCTGGAGCACCACGTCCTGTGCCGTGCCCGAGAGCGACTTGTGGAAGAGGGCCGACGTATCGGCTTGGGCCTTCTCTTGCTGTTGCTGCTGCAGCGCCTCCTTCTTGGCCTGCTGCTGTTTGGCTTTGACCGCACGGAGAGAGTCTTCTACAAACTCCTTCCGCTGCTGCTCTAGCTGCTCCTCCGAGGGCTGTTGCCACCAAGCAAAGCCGAAGAGGATCAGCGCAATGAGCACAAAGCCGGTAATCGTATTTTTGTCCATTCGTTTATCTGATACTTTTTCTTTGTCTGATGAGAGGTGCTACTACGCCTTGTGGTTCTCGCCTGCCACGCGGACGAAGTCGAGGAAGAGGGGGTGTGGCTTCAGCACCGTACTCTGATACTCGGGGTGGAACTGCGTGCCGATGTACCATTTCAGCCCCGGTATCTCCACAATCTCGATAAGGTCGCTCTCGGGATTGCGTCCCACGCAGTTCATGCCGTTGCGCTCAAACTCCTTCTCGAAGTTGTTGTTGAACTCATAACGGTGGCGGTGGCGCTCCTGAATGTGCTCAGACTTATATATATTGAACACGCGCGAACCTTGTTTTAATACACACTCGTAGGCACCCAGACGCATCGTACCACCCATGTTGGTGATGTTCTTCTGCTCCTCCATGATGTCGATGACGTTGTGGGGTGTCTTCTTGTCCATCTCGCGGCTGTTGGCGTCGGCGTAGCCCAGCACGTTGCGTGCAAACTCCACCACCATCATCTGCATACCGAGGCAGATACCGAAGGTCGGGATATCGTGGGTGCGGCTGTAGTGGGCAGCGATGACCTTGCCCTCGATGCCACGCTGGCCGAAGCCCGGGCAGACGACGATGCCGTCCTGTCCCTTGAGCATCTCGCCGACGTTCTCCTCGGTGATCTCCTCGGAGTTGATAAACGTCAGTACGGTCTTGCGGTCGTTGTATGTGCCAGCCTGAAGCAGCGCCTCGCGGATACTCTTGTAGGCGTCCTGCAGGTCATATTTGCCGACGAGTCCGATGTGCACTTCCTCGGTGGCCTTGGCGCGGCGGTCGAGGAACGACTTCCACGGACCCAGGGCCGGACGCTCTCCGATAGGCTCATGACACTTGCGCAGGATGGCTTCGTCGAGCCCCTGATTCTGCATGGCCACGGGCACCTCGTAGATGCTCGGCAGGTCCTCGCTCTGCACGACGCAGTCGAAATCGACGTTGCAGAAGTTGGCCACCTTCTTGCGAATGCCCTCGTCGAGGTGCTTCTCCGTGCGAAGGACGAGCACGTCGGGCTGGATACCGACGCTCTGGAGCTCCTTCACGCTGTGCTGCGTGGGCTTCGTCTTCAGCTCACCCGCTGCGTGCAGGTAGGGCACGTAGGTCAGGTGGACGTTGATGGCGCGGTCGCCCAGCTCCCATTTCATCTGGCGGATCGCCTCCATGAACGGCGCACTCTCGATGTCGCCGATCGTACCGCCGATCTCGGTGATGACGAAGTCGTAGTGGTATTTTTGGCCAAGCTGCTTGATGTTGCGCTTGATCTCGTCCGTGATGTGAGGTACGACCTGGATGGTTTTGCCCAGATAGTCGCCGCGGCGCTCCTTGTCGATGACGCTCTTGTAGATGCGGCCCGTCGTCATGGAGTTGGCCTTGGTGGTCTGGATGCCGGTGAACCGCTCATAGTGTCCCAAGTCAAGGTCCGTTTCCATACCATCGACCGTCACATAGCACTCGCCATGCTCATAGGGGTTCAGCGTTCCCGGGTCGATATTGATGTAGGGATCGAACTTCTGAATGGTGATGTTATAGCCCCTTGCCTGGAGCAGCTTGCCGATAGATGAGGAGATAATCCCCTTGCCAAGCGATGAAACTACACCGCCGGTCACAAAGATGTATTTTGTCTCAGCCACTTTGTTGATAAATGTATATGTTATAACAAGGTGCAAATTTACAATAAATAACCGAAAGTGGCAAGTACTTACGGCTTTTATTTGTATCTTTGCGCCTAAATTAATAACGCTCGAACGAATGAAAACGATGATATGGATGGCGTTTAGCCTGCTTTGCCTGCCGACAATCGCCACGGCCCAGGCCAGATCGCACGTCTCAAGATCCGCAGTATCAGCGGTTTCCGTAGAGAAGCCCCATGGCGATCTCTCGGATCCAGTTGACTCGCTTGCGCTCCTGCGCGACTCTATCTTTGGCGACGCGGCTCGTCGACCTGCCTACCGTCCTTCCAAGGTTGCTCCGCTCTCCGCAGCACAACTTTTCCTGCCTCTGACCTTCTACAAGGGCAAGGTGCTCGACGCTTTCTCCCTCTCTGGTGGAGGCACGGGGGAGCAGGCCTTTGTCGATAGCACCCTGTTGGGCCTCTATGTGCGCCGGCCCGACTTGGTGCGCACCACTTCCGCTCGCCTCCGTGCCGACCGTTCCGACCTCGACCTCATCGAGGC
>OHCD01001266.1_pt1 | contig 10507 bp, 10 predicted proteins | sample 1577561 | NCBI WGS metagenome assembly OHCD01 (sample SAMEA3879510, study PRJEB24766) | human gut metagenome | biome: human-associated habitat; feature: feces | place: USA | collected 1985/1987 | reverse complement strand
GAGAGCGAAAATACTCTATGACGGGACAGCTTTCACTGTTCGATATCGTAAGTGATGATCAGAAATCAGAATTCGATATACCACTTCCGGATGTTGGCGAGTATGAAAAAGAGACAAAGCTTGCATTTGAAAAAGAAGTGCTCGGAGTATATCTGAGCGGACACCCACTGGAAGACTATGAAGAAAAATGGAGAAAAAATATATCCAGGACGACGTTGGATTTCCAGCTGGATGATGAAACCGGAAGAACGAAGGTGCATGACGGCGCAAAAGAGATTGTCGGAGGTATGATTACGAATAAGACGATCAAGTATACCAAGACAAATAAAGTGATGGCATTTATCACACTGGAAGATCTGGTTGGATCGGTAGAAGTCGTGATCTTCCCGAGAGATTTTGAAAAGAATCAGATGTATCTGAATGAGGAAGCCAAGGTATTCATCAAGGGCCGTGTATCAGAGGAAGATGATGCACCGAGCAAACTGATCTGCGAACAGGTGATTCCATTTGCTCAGACGAGAAAGGAATTATGGCTGCAGTATCCGAATAAAGAGACATATCTTCAGCAGGAAGGAATGCTGCAGGATATTTTGAAAGTCTCCGAAGGAATGGATGAAGTTATCATTTATTGCAAAAAAGAAAAAGCAGTAAAACGCCTGCCAAAAGGCTGGAATGTGACAGCAGATGAGGTGTTGTTGAGCAGATTGACGAATTATCTTGGTGAAAGTTGTGTAAAAGTTATAGAAAAACCCATTGAAAGCGTGCACTAATTCATGTACAATATCATCGGAGAGAAATGATAATGGTTAGAAGATAATTGGAACAAACTAATACAATGGAGGAATGAATCATGGCAGACAAAAAAGTAATTCGTACAATAGGTGTATTGACAAGTGGTGGAGATGCTCCTGGAATGAACGCAGCAATCCGTGCCGTTGTTCGTACAGCACTGAGTAAAGGACTGAAAGTAAGAGGTATCAGAAGAGGATATCAGGGACTTTTAAACGAGGAAATTATCGATCTGTCAGCCAGAGACGTATCCGATACAATTGAGCGCGGAGGTACAATTCTTCAGACAGCCCGTTGTGCAGAGATGCGTACAGAGGAAGGTCAGCAGAAAGCAGCAGCTATCTGCAAAAAATATGGTATTGATGGTCTGGTAGTCATCGGTGGTGACGGATCATTTGCCGGAGCTCAGAAACTTGCTAACTTCGGAATCAATACAATCGGACTTCCGGGAACGATCGATCTGGATATTGCCTGTACGGAATATACAATCGGATTCGATACAGCCGTTAATACAGCTATGCAGGCTATTGACAAAGTACGTGATACATCAACTTCTCATGAGAGATGCTCTATCATCGAGGTTATGGGTAGAGATGCAGGATACCTTGCACTGTGGTGCGGTATTGCTAACGGAGCTGAGAAGATCCTGATGCCTGAAGAGCATGATTATGACGAAGATAAGATCATTGCTGATATTCAGGAATCAAGAAAACGTGGAAAGAAGAACTACATCATCATCAATGCAGAGGGTATCGGTCATTCTGAAGCAATGGCAAAACGTATCGAAGCTGCCACAGGTATCGAAACACGTGCTACAATCCTTGGACACATGCAGCGTGGTGGAAGCCCGACATGTAAAGACCGTGTATATGCATCTATGATGGGTGCTCTGGCTGTAGACCTTCTTATTGCAGGCAAGACATGCCGCGTTGTCGGATATCGTCACGGTGAATTCGTAGACTTCGATATCAATGAAGCACTTGCTATGCAGAAGGGTATCTCTGACTATCAGTGGGAAGTATGCCAGTCACTTTCTCATAACTATGATAAAAACAACAAATAACAAATGAATAAAAAGATGCAGTTATATAACAGACTGCATAAATTAAATACTGCTCAGATAATTACCCTCGGTTTTGCGGGGGTGATTATCTTAGGGGGATTACTTCTGTGGCTGCCGTTTTGTACGGCACCCGGATACCACACATCTTTTACAGATGCCATGTTTACCGCAACCACAAGTATATGTGTAACAGGGCTTGTGACAGTTGTTACGGCAACTCACTGGACTCTGGCAGGCAAGATTATTATTCTTGTCCTGATCCAGATCGGAGGTGTGGGACTGATTTCCCTGGGCAGTATTATTTTTATAAGTCTGAGAAAGAAAATATCGCTGAGGAACCGGCGTGTTATCCAGGAGTCCTATAATATGGATAGAATGGGTGGGATGGTCAGGCTGGTGAAGAAAGTTCTGATCTGTGTGTTTGGAGCAGAAGGAATCGGTGCAGTGTGTTATGCAGTTCGATTTATTCCGCAGTTCGGTCTGGCAAAAGGTCTGGGATACTCTGTTTTTACGGCAGTATCTGCATTCTGTAATGCTGGTATTGATCTGCTGGGAGAGGACAGCCTGGCTCAGTATGTTGCTGATCCGATCGTAAACTTTACAAGTGTAGGACTGATCATTATGTCAGGACTTGGATTTGTGGTCTGGTGGGATATCTGGGATAAGATCAAACGAGTCATCAGAGGGAAACTTCCTGTGGGACGTATATTTAAAAATCTCCGTCTTCACAGTAAGATCGTGTTGATGATGACGCTGATACTTGTTGTGGGCGGTACAGTACTGATCTTTCTGTTTGATCATGGAAATCCGGAAAGTATTGGGACATATTCGCCGGGAACGAAGTGGATGGCATCTTTGTTCCAGTCAGTTACCACAAGAACAGCTGGATTTTTCACTGTAAGCCAGGAGAGATTTTCCAATGCAACTTATATGCTGTGCCTGGTATTGATGTTGATCGGCGGTTCCCCTATGGGAACAGCAGGTGGAATTAAGACAACAACAGTTGCGGTCCTTCTGCTGAGTCTGAAATCCAATCTTCAGGGAAAACGGGATGTGGAAGTACACCACAGGAGAATCAGAGACAGCTATATACGTTCTGCAATCGTAGTGACAGGTATGGTACTTACAGTACTTATTCTCATGAGTATGCTGTTGTGTGCAGCCATGCCGGAAGCACCTATAGAAGATGTTGTTTATGAAATTACATCTGCGGTTGCAACGGTAGGACTTAGCAGAGGGCTGACACCCTGCCTGAATACAGCAGGCAAATGGATCGTGATCCTGACTATGTATCTGGGAAGAATCGGTCCGCTGACTCTGGGAACTGCAGTGACTGTACGTGTACAGAAAATGCCGGCAGATTCACATCTGGCAGAAGAAGATATTATGATTGGATAGTAACGGTTCGGCAGTCAGGCGGATATTCGCAGAGGATAACGAATACATGTTCAGAAAGAGAAATGAGGAAGAAAATGAAGAACAAATCTTATGCAGTGATCGGTCTTGGGCAGTTCGGGATGACGGTAGCCCTTACTCTGGCAGAGGCGAACTGCGATGTACTTGCCATTGACGATAAAGATGATAATGTGCAGGATATCGCAGAGAAAGTTTCCTATGCTGTCAAGGCAGATGTGCGTGATCCGGGAATTCTGGAATCGTTTGGAGTTCAGAACGTAGATGTTGCGGTCATCGCAGTAGCCGAGAATATGGAGGCCAGTATTACAGCAACGATGCAGGTGAAAGAACTTGGAGTTCCTTTTGTCATGGCGAAGGCAATGAATTCTCTTCATGGCAGGATACTGGAGAAAATAGGGGCAGATAAGGTGATTTATCCTGAACATTCCATGGGTATCAGAGTTGCAAGAAATCTTCTCTCCAGTGGATTTGTCGATATGTTTGAGCTTTCTTCTGATTTCAGTATGGCAGAATTTAAGATCCCGCGGGAATGGATAGGAAAAACACTTCGGGAGCTGAAGGTCAGGGAAAAGTATAACATCAATCTGATCGGTCTGAAGCATGGCGATAAGATGAATATGAATGTAGCGCCGGATGAAGTGTTTCCGGCAGACTGCACAGTTGTTGCAGCAGGAGCAAACAGTGACCTGAATAAGGTTTCGGAAAATTGAGGATAAGATATGATCACCAGTGTAAATAACGGACAGGTAAAAAATATCATACAGCTGAACCAGAAAACAAAAGCCCGCAGAGAACAAGGGCTTTTTGTTGCAGAAGGAAGAAAAATGTTCGGCGAAGCACCTAGGGATTGGATTTCGAAGGTGTATGTATCAGAAGCTCTCAGCGGTGATGCAGAACTGATGGCTCAGGTGGAGAAACTTCCATATGAAATAGTAACAGATTCTGTTTTTCGACAGATGAGCGATACGCAGACGCCGCAGGGAATTATGACAGTGCTTAAGAAACCTTCCTATATAATGGAAGATATTCTCGGCGGGGAAAATCCGCTGGTTATGATTCTGGAAGATCTGCAGGATCCGGGAAATGCGGGAACTATTCTCCGTACAGGAGAGGGTGCCGGAGTAAGCGGAGTTCTTCTGACAAAGACCTGCGTGGATATCACAAACCCGAAGGTTATACGATCAACCATGGGTTCTGTCTACAGAATGCCTTTCCTATATGTGGAAAGTGTGGTATCATTAGCACAGGAACTGAAAGACAGAAATATCCGCACATTTGCGGCGCATCTGCATGGTAAGAACTCTTATGATCAGGAATCCTACACAGGAGGAACTGCTTTCCTGATCGGCAATGAGGGAAAAGGACTGACAGATGAAGCGGCAGACAGTGCTGATTGTCTGATACGGATTCCTATGTGTGGAAAAGTAGAATCTCTGAATGCTGCCATGGCATCCGGAATTCTCATGTATGAAGCTGCTCGTCAGAGACGATAGCAGACGAAAGGAGGAGTTTCATGCAGCCTTTGATCTGGCTTGGGATTCTTGCGTTATTGCTTGTTGTAGAGGCGATTACTGCAGGACTGACCACCATCTGGTTTGCCGGCGGCGCACTGGTCGCTGCTATTGCATGTTATGCAGGAGCGAACCTCACTGTACAGATATTGCTGTTTCTGTGTGTTTCATTGGTACTTCTCATCTTTACCAGACCACTGGCAATGAAGTACTTCAACAAAGAAACCATACAGACCAATGCAAACAGTCTGATTGGAAAGAAAGCAGTTGTGATTCAGGAGATTGACAATCTGGCGCAGACAGGCCAGGTTCGTATCAATGACATTGAATGGACTGCACGTTCTGCTGATGACGAAAAAATCGGCGAAGGCACCGTTGTAACGATCGAAGAGATCCGAGGTGTGAAACTTATCGTAAAACAGAATAAGGAGGATTAGTTATGGGCGTGGTTTTTCTGATAGTTATTATCGTTATTGCGGTATGGGTCCTTGCATCCTGCGTCCGCATTGTACCACAGGCATATGCAGTAATCCTGGAACGTCTGGGAGCTTATCAGGCGACCTGGAGTACAGGAATTCACTTCAAGGTTCCGTTTATTGAACGAGTAGCCAGAAAGGTAAATCTGAAGGAACAGGTAGTGGATTTTCCACCGCAGCCGGTTATCACAAAGGATAACGTAACCATGCAGATCGATACTGTCGTATTCTTTCAGATTACAGATCCGAAGCTTTATACTTACGGTGTGGAGAATCCGATCATGGCAATCGAGAATCTGTCCGCAACAACCTTAAGAAATATTATCGGTGACATGGAACTGGATGAGACACTTACATCACGTGAGACGATCAATACCAAGATGAGAGCTTCTCTTGATGAAGCTACTGATCCATGGGGAATCAAGGTCAATCGTGTGGAACTGAAGAACATTATTCCTCCGGCAGCTATCCAGGATGCAATGGAGAAACAGATGAAAGCTGAGCGTGAACGTCGTGAAGCAATCCTGATCGCAGAAGGTCAGAAGAAATCTACGATCCTTGTTGCAGAAGGTAAGAAACAATCCGCAATTCTGGATGCAGAAGCTGAGAAACAGGCAGCAATCCTCCGCGCAGAGGCTCAGAAAGAGCGTATGATCAAGGAGGCAGAAGGACAGGCTGAGGCAGTTCTGAAAGTTCAGAATGCCAATGCAGAGGGTATCCGCATGATCAGAGAGGCAGGAGCAGATGAGGCAGTTCTGACACTGAAGAGTCTGGAAGCATTTGCCAGGGCAGCAGACGGTAAGGCAACCAAGATCATCATTCCGTCGGATATTCAGGGAATTGCAGGTCTGGCAAGTTCGCTGAAAGAGATCGTCACTGATCCGAAAGCGGAGACAGACAAATAACAAAAGAGAATAAATGACATCGGGGAGAGAATTATTATGAACTTAAAAGGAAGAAACTTTCTGACACTGAAAGACTTTACACCGGAGGAGATCACATATCTTATTGATTTATCCGCAGAACTTAAAGCAAAGAAGAAAGCCGGCGAGCTTCACGAATATTACAGAGGCAAAAATATTGCACTTATTTTTGAAAAAACAAGTACAAGAACCCGCTGCTCTTTTGAGGTAGCTGCCCATGATCTTGGAATGGGAAGCACATACTTGGATCCGACAGGTTCTCAGATCGGTAAGAAAGAAAGCATTGCAGATACAGCAAGAGTTCTGGGAAGAATGTATGATGGTATCGAATATCGTGGATTTGGTCAGGAAGTCGTAGAAGAGCTTGCAAAACATGCAGGTGTTCCGGTATGGAATGGCCTTACGAACGAATATCATCCGACACAGATGATCGCTGATATGCTGACAATCCGTGAGCATTTCGGAGATTTAAAAGGACGTAAGCTTGTATACATGGGTGATGCCCGTTACAATATGGGTAATTCCCTGATGATTGCCTGCACAAAACTTGGCATGCATTTCGTAGCCTGCACAACTAAGAAATATTTCCCGAATGCAGAGTTAGTTGCTCAGTGCGAGGAATATGCAAAAGCATCCGGCGGAAGCATCACTCTGACAGAGGATGTTCAGGAAGGAACAAAGGATGCAGACGTTATCTATACAGACGTATGGGTATCCATGGGTGAGCCGGATGAGGTATGGACAGAGAGAATCCATGATCTGACACCTTATAAAGTAACAAAGGACGTTATGAAGAACGCAGGAGAGAAAGCAATCTTCCTTCACTGTCTGCCTGCATTCCATGACCTTAAGACAAAGATCGGCAAGGAAATGGGCGAGAGATTCAATCTGACAGACATGGAAGTAACAGACGAAGTATTTGAATCTGAGCAGTCCAAAGTATTTGATGAGGCAGAGAACCGTATGCATACCATCAAAGCTGTTATGGTAGCAACATTAGGAGAGCCGGAGAACAAATAATGGCACATCTGTATAATGAAGAAACAATTTCACAGGCGATAGACACAAAATGGGCGGGCAAAACCGTCCATTTTGCAAAAGAAACAGATTCTACCAATTCATGGATCAAGCGTCTGGCAAAAGATGGTGCAGAGCATGGAACTCTGGCAGTTGCGGAATTTCAGTCTGCGGGAAGAGGGCGTTTTGACAGAAGATGGGAAGCGCCGGAGGGCAGCTCTATTATGATGACACTGCTCTTACGTCCGGAATTTTCACCGCAGTATGCGTCTATGCTGACACTGGTTATGGGAATGGCAGTGGCACAGGCAGCAGAGGAACTGGGGTTTAACGTAAGTATTAAATGGCCCAATGATATTGTGATCTCTAAGAAGAAAATCTGTGGTATCCTGACCGAGATGGGAACAAATGGTGTGAAGATCAATTATGTTCTCATCGGAGTAGGAATCAATGTAAACCTGAAAGAATTTCCGGAAGAAATGCAGGACAAAGCGACTTCACTGATTCTGGAGGGCGGTCATGAATATGACAGAAATCAGGTGATTGCACTGGTGATGAAATATTTCGAGATCAACTATGAGAAATTTATCCAGACCTGTGATTTTACTCATCTGCTGGATGATTATCACAGAATCCTTGCAAATCTGAACCAGCCGGTCAGAGTGATCGATGGTGACAGAAGTTTCGAAGGAATCTGCAGGGGGATTGATGAAAAAGGTGAACTGCTTGTGGAAAGGCAGAATAAAGAAGTTGTGAAAGTCAGCGCAGGAGAGGTTTCGGTGCGTGGACTTTACAGCTATGTATAAAGATTCTGAATAATTTCGAAAGAGGGAAACAGTAATTTATGTATCAGGACAACATTACTCTCTGCGGCGCAAGCGCCTATGAGAAGAAATTTTATTTTAATCAGGATTTCAATGCACTTCCGGATCATGTGAAGAAAGAACTTCAGATCATGTGTGTTCTTTACACAGAGGATGTAGGAGGAATCCTGACTCTGGAATTTGACGAAAACGGCAGACTTCAGTTTAAAACAGAAGCTCTGGAAGCAGATGCCCGCTACGATGAGATCGGAAGCGGACTGAAGATCAAACAGCTTCAGCAGGACAAGAAAGAACTTCTGGAATCTCTGGAAATGTATTATAAAGTATTCTTTCTCGGAGACATCCCGGAAGAAGAACTGAAGAAAACATCGGGCAGTGAGGACTGAATCCATGCGGACAAGGAATGAGCCGGTACGGGCAAGAGAACCATTCATGGAGATGCAGTGGAAAATAGGAAACGTACAGATTGATAATCCGTTTGTTCTTGCACCAATGGCAGGTGTCACAGACCTGCCATTTCGAACGCTCTGTAAAGAGCAGGGGGCCGGACTGATCTGTATGGAAATGATCAGTGCAAAAGCGATTTCTTTTCACAATAAGAACACCATTGCCCTGATGGAGATTGATCCATGTGAGCACCCGGTTTCCATGCAGCTTTTTGGCAGTGAACCGGATCTTATGGCAGAGGTTGCGAAATCCATTGAGGACAGAGATTTCGATATCCTGGACATCAATATGGGATGCCCTGTGCCGAAGGTTGTCAATAACGGTGAGGGATCTGCATTATTGAAGAACCCGAATCTGATTGAAGAGATCGTTCGAAAAGTATCATCTGCGATCAGTAAACCGTTGACTGTCAAGGTGCGAATCGGATTTGAGAATGAACCGGTAGATATTGTTGAAATCGCGAAACGTATTGAGGATGCGGGAGCAGCAGCACTTGCAGTGCATGGGCGCACCAGACAGCAGTACTATTCCGGCACTGCAGACTGGGATACGATCCGCAGGGTAAAAGAAGCGATTACCATTCCTGTAATTGGAAACGGAGATGTAGATTCTCCGCTGAAAGCAGAAGCACTGGTAAAACAGACCGGATGTGATGCTGTTATGGTGGGACGTGCAGTAAGGGGAAATCCCTGGTTGTTCCGCGAACTGAACCATTATTTCCGGACAGGGGAACTGTTGGAACGTCCGTCTGTAGAGGAAATACGTGAAATGATCCTGCGTCATGCCAGAAAACAGATTGAATTAAAAGGGGAGTTCGTAGGAATCCGTGAGATGCGTAAACACGTTGCCTGGTATACTGCAGGTATGCGTCACAGCGCAGGGCTCAGAAGAGAGTCAAACACCATAGAAAGTTATGAAGCTCTGGAGGCGCTTTTATCAAGATTATAATAAAAGTTAAAACAATGTGAAATGAGAAATATAAACAATAGCAAAGGCGCTCGGAATGCTTGACAATCCGGGTGCTTTTTTGTATAATACAGAAATTGTGAATATCCTAGAATAAGTCTGCCCTTTTTCAGGTATGATGTATCAGGAAGCACATAAATCCATGTAGTGATCCGGGGCGAAAAGAAACGCAGAAGACTATACCGGATGTTGAAAGGGAGTAAGGTTATTATGGAAGAAAAGAAAAACTTACTAACTTATGCAGGACTTAAAAAATTAGAAGAAGAGCTGCATGATTTAAAGGTAGTAAAGAGAAAAGAAGTAGCAGAGAAAATTAAGGAAGCCAGAGAACAGGGCGACTTATCTGAGAATGCGGAATACGATGCAGCGAAAGACGAACAGAGAGACATTGAAGCACGTATCGAAGAAATCGAGAAGATCTTAAAGAATGCTGAAGTTGTTGTAGAGGACGAAGTAGATCTGGACAAGATCAGCGTTGGATGTAAGGTTAAAGTACACGATTTTGAATTCGAAGAAGACATCGAGCTGAAGATCGTAGGTTCCACAGAGGCTAACAGCCTTGAAGGCAAAATCTCCAACGAATCTCCCGTAGGAAAAGCACTTATCGGTGCGCATACAGGCGATGTAGTAGAAGTAGAGATGCCGGCAGGAATCATGAAATACAAAGTTCTGGAGATCCAGAGAAACGTATAAGAGACAGATGACTGAGGTGCGCGTAGAGATTTATCATGCAAAGGCATAACGCGCACCTTTCTCTGACTATATAAGCAGATAATAAGAAGACAATAAGAAGTTTGTTATTTCTTATTTTTGTCTGTATATCTGATAAATTGATATTTGAAAATACAGGATTCTGTTGAATGGAATTTTCTGTTACATCTGATATCACATGGAAATGTAGAATAAATGTAACTATTCAGTAGTCTACTATCCCGCGAGGTGTTTTGGCACGTAAGTACCAAAATCCCGAGACATACAAGCCAAAATGCCATCACCGAAGGTGATTTTAAATGCATTTTGGCACGTAACTGTGAAGGTACTGAACAGTTACGTTCTTTTTATTTTCTGTGTCTTT
>OHCD01001265.1_pt1 | contig 10508 bp, 10 predicted proteins | sample 1577561 | NCBI WGS metagenome assembly OHCD01 (sample SAMEA3879510, study PRJEB24766) | human gut metagenome | biome: human-associated habitat; feature: feces | place: USA | collected 1985/1987 | reverse complement strand
CGGTTTTTAACGCCTGATTGACGGTAGAACCATAGTTTTTGGCAATCCAGCCTGCAAGGGCAATCAACCGGGACTCAATTTCTATTCCCTGTGTGACCACCTCTAAAATCGGCTTTATTTTCTCCGGTGAAAGCTTCGGCGTATCTGAAATGCCAATGACATAACCGCTTATTTTTCTGCTTCCCTTTCCAAAGGAAACCAGCACTTTTTTTCCGATTTCCACCTGTTCCTGCAAATTTTCCGGAATTTCATACTGAAAACTTTTGTCCAGCTTTTCCTGAGAGATATCTACGATAATATCTGCATAAACTTTACTCATTTATTCTGTTTATCTTCTTCTAAGATTTCCTGAATAAGCACACGCTCATCCATAGGATATTTTTTGCCCTTGATTTCCTGATAGTCCTCGTGACCTTTTCCTGCCAAAACTACAATGTCGCCCGGCTGTCCGTGATGAATGGCATAGGCAATGGCCTCTTTTCTGTCAATGATTTCCACATATTTTCCGTTTGTCTTTCCAATGCCGATTTTAATATCATCAATAATCTCCTGCGGTTCTTCATCACGGGGATTATCCGAAGTAATAATGGTTAAATCTGCCAGTTTACCGGACACTTCTCCCATTTCATAACGGCGGAGCTTGGAGCGGTTGCCTCCACATCCGAATAAACATACCAGACGATTTGGTTTATACTCTTTTAGCGTTGTCAAAAGGCTCTCCAGACTCATGGCATTGTGTGCGTAATCAATCATCAAGGTAAATTCATCAGAAACTTTTACCATCTCAATTCTGCCTTTTACCTTTGCCTGCTTTAACGCTTTTTGAATATTCTCCGGCGTTACGCCGAAATGTCTGCACACGGCAATGGCGGTCAGAGAATTGTATACGCTGAAGGCTCCCGGCAAATCAATTTCCACAGGAAAATTCATCAAGCCTTTTACATCATAGGCAATTCCAAGTGTTCCTTTTCCTGTTACCAGCTTTGTGTTTTCTGCTCTTAAATCTGCCTTTTCGGAAAATCCGAAGGTTTCCACCTGACAGGTATGTCCCTCTAAAATCTCATCTAAATGGTCTGCATCTGCATTAAAAATACCATTCTTTAAAGATACTTTCACTTCAGCCGGTGCACCCGTTGCAGAACTGTCTTCCTGTTTTGCATTTGCGATCAAGTCATCAATTTCGTCCTGTGTATATACCTTATTTTTCGAAAGATTTAAAGTTAATGTCTTTCCATCAGCAGCCCAGATAGCAGTCTCCTGACCTGCCTTTGTTGTTGTGGCAGCTGCTGTTGCTACTTTAATACCTTTCACGTTAGATGTTACAAGTGCACCGTCTAATGTTGCATCTACAACACCAAACTTCGGACCTGACCCGGTTGAAGATGTACTTCCACTCTGAGAACCATCCAGCAGCTTCATCGTGTTGAACTCTGTTGTCTCAGAAATTCTTGTCAGCTCTTCCTGTAACTGGGAAACCTCGTTCTGTACTGCCTCGCGGTCGTCATCTGTCTCTGTACCGTTGGCTGCCTGTACGGATAACTCTCTCATTCTCTGTAAGATAGAGTGGGATTCATTTAATGCGCCCTCAGCGGTCTGGATTAAAGAGATACCATCCTGTGCATTGTCAGATGCTTTATTTAAACCGCGGATCTGGCTTCTCATCTTCTCAGAAATAGAAAGTCCTGCTGCATCATCTGCTGCACGGTTGATCTTGTAACCGGAAGATAACTTCTCTGATGATTTTGCCTGCATTCCTGTTGTAACACCTAAATTTCTGTTCGCATTCATTGCGGACATGTTGTGCTGTACTACCATTGCCATAATATTTACCTCCGTGTGATAAAAAATGTGTTCTGCCGTTGCCCGGCATCCGGGAATCCTTTCCCTTTTTTTCCGTGATATGCGGAAATTTTTCTTAATTTTTAAGATATACGTCTTAAAAAGATTTATAATAAGCCCGACCCCTAGGTTAGCCTGACCTTATTACCTTGCTTCTTCTGATCTGCTGCGGCGCTCCCTCATCAGAATTGCAGCGATCTCTTTCTGTGCCTGTTCCGAAATGCCCTGTTCCTTATAGTAGTGAGTACGGTTGCTTTTTCTTTCTGCAGAACTGCGCGCAATGTTCATCTCTCTCGGTGCATCCACCAGAAGATGAATGTTATTTGCAGAACCGCCGGAAAAAACGACCCTGATGTTTTCACCGATGTCAATATAGTCACCAGGCTTTAACGTTAACTTGAGCATATAATCTGTTTTCCTCCCTGATTATCTGTTTCTCCCTGAATGCAACATTCCATATAAAATGTTGCGTTTACAGGCTTGCGGTATTTTCCGCAGAAAGGAGTCATTATGGGTACAACACAGCCGATCCGTGACAAGGACGAACTAAAAAATTTCATTGCATATTACGAGGTTGCACATCCGAATATCCGCAACTATACGATGATCATTCTTGGGCTCTACACCGCATTGCGCATCAGTGATGTATTGAATTTAAAATGGAAAGATGTGTATTATTTTGAGAAAGACTGTTTCTTAGATCATCTTCTGATCCATGAACAGAAAACAGGAAAGGTCAATGAGATTGCCTTAAATTCACACGTTATCAAAGCACTGGACTGTTACCGGAAAACAAGAAAACCTGACGCGGAGGATTATATTTTTTCAAAACCCACCACACCTGCGCATCCGCTCTGCCGTTCCCAGGCATATCGTATTGTGCGCAGAGCAGCGGACGAAACCTTATGCGAAACGCATGTCAGCTGTCATTCGCTCCGCAAGACGTTTGGCTATCATGCATGGAAACAGGGAATTTCGCCGGTTCTTCTGATGGATCTGTATAATCATTCCTCGTTTTATATCACAAAGCGTTATCTGGGAATTTCTCAGGACGAGCGGGACAGTATTTTTCATACCATTAATTTCTGAACGGATTTAAAAAAATTTAGATTTTGGGGTTAAGTTTCTTTTTGTTCTGCCGAAATAATAATTGCAAATAAAAAACGCAACATTTTATATGAAATGTTGCGTTTTTTATTTATTATGGCATAACTTTAAATTTATTATGAGTTATTGTTTGAATTATCAGACTTTGTTATAATTCTTATAAATAAAAAAGTGGATCAACCAGTCAAAGGAGTCATAGATCATATGAAAGAAAATATTGCAACCATCCCTTTAATCAAAGCATTCAACGCCAAAGACGAATGCCCTTTTTGCAATTTAGAGCGCGAAGCCGAGCAGCATGCGGTCTCATTTATTTTAGGTTCCGCCTATATGGAGGATGATATCCGTGAAAAGACAGATGCAACCGGATTCTGCCGCCATCACTTTAAAATGATGTACGATTACGGCAACCGACTTGGAAATGCATTGATCTTAAGCACGCATTTGAAGAAACTGAATCAGGAACTCGCAAAAGAAATGTCCGATTTTGCCCCAGGCAAATCAAGTCTGTTAAAGCGCATGAAGCGCACCGATGCAACCTCCGAACATGAACCGCAGACTGCGCTTGGTGCATGGATCTCCAAAAAGACGACAGACTGCTATGTCTGCGATCATTTCCGTAAAATCTACGGCAGATATCTGGATACCTTTTTCGACCTGTATCTGAAAAATGAAGAATTCCGCCAGCTTTTTGAAGAGAGCAAAGGCTTTTGCCTGCCTCATTTCGGAGATCTGATTGAGACTGCGGAAAACAAATTAAACGATGTACAGAAAAAGGAGTTTTACCCGAAGGCATTTGCACTGATGCAGGAAAATATGGAACGCCTGCAAAAAGAAGTCGCATGGTTTGTAGAAAAAAATGACTACCGGAACAAAGATAAAGACTGGGGAAATTCCGCGGACAGTATTCAGCGCGGCATGCAGAAATGTGCCGGCGGCTATCCGGCAGATGAAGTGTTCCGGGCAAAATTGTAAACTGAGGTCTTTTGGGTTCATGGAACGTAATTTCCAATGAATCAAAAAAAGCATAATGATTCAGGCGAAAAACATTCCTTGTCTTCCCTGAATCATTATGCCTTTTTTCCTAGAACGGAAGTCCGCCAAGACCACCCATGCCGCCGGTAATTTTTGACATGGAATCCGAAGAGAATTCTTCTAACTGACGAAGTGCCTCATTGGTTGCTGCCATGATCAGATCCTCTAACATCTCGATGTCATCCGGGTCAACTACTTCCTCGGATAATTTTACTTTTGTAATCTCTCTCTTACCGGAAACAGTAACTTCAACAGCTCCACCACCTGCTGCTGCAGTAATCTCTTTTTCTTCTAATTCTTTCTGTGCCTCTTCCATCTGACGCTGCATTTTCTGCGCCTGTTTCATAAGGTTGTTCATGTTGCCCGGCATACCGCCCGGGAAACCGCCTCTTTTTGCCATGTGAATCCTCCTAAAAATCGTCTTCTTCTATTTCAAAATTAATCAACTGGCGTAAATCGGGATAGATCTCCCCGCTTGGCGTGCCAGTGTCATTTAATTTTACCAGAATCTCTACCTCTTTGCCAAGTCTTTCTGCAACTGCTGCCCGAAATTCATCCTGGCAGTTGGAACGGTTCTCTTCTATATAAGTGTACGCATTGGCATCCTCAAATGCCAGGATCAGCGTACCGCCCTCTCCTAATGTCGGAACTGCTTTTTTGAGATAGGTTCTTGTGATCCCTGTCAGCTGTGATAAAATGCCGCTCCAGCTGCTCATGATCTGTTTGATATCTTCAGGGATTGCCTTGGGAAGTTCCTTTTTTTTTAACACCGCCGATGCGGCAGAAGAACCTGTTGTCCCCGCAGCCATGTCACCGGATGCCTGCGTTACCACAATACCCTTCTCCAGCTTTTTTTCGAGACTGTCCACGCGGTCGATCAGCGAACCATAATCTTTTTCCATCTCCGGTTTACATAATTTGATCACCGCAATCTCGATCAGTATACGCTTCTGTACGGCATAACGGATCTGATTACTCAGTTCTGAAAAAATACGGATATAGCGCATAAGAATGTCTGTGTCTACCATCTGCGCCTCTTCTTTTAACAGGGCAAGATTCTCCGTTGAAATGTCAAGCACATCCTCCATGTCATCCGAGCTCTGTACAAGCATGAGATTCCTCAGATACCAGGTAAAATCATTGACAAACTGTCCTAATTCCCTGCCCTCAATGACCATCTCATCGATCACACCGATTGCACCGGTCACATTTTTCTCTAAAATCTGACGGAGTAGTCTGCTGAAAATCTCAGTATCAACCGCACCGAGTGTTTCAAGTACTTTGTCGTAAGTAAGATCCTGCCCAAGATAAAACGCAATACACTGGTCTAACAGACTGAGTGCATCCCGCATGGAACCGTCCGCCGCCTTTGCGATATAGCGGATCGCACGTTCCTCCACTGTGACCTGCTCCTTTTCCATCAGTTCCATCAGTCTCGCTGAGATCGTCTCAATGGAAATACGCCTGAAATCGTATCTCTGACAGCGGGATAAGATTGTGATCGGTATCTTGTGTGCCTCCGTTGTTGCCAGAATAAAAATAACATATGATGGCGGCTCCTCGAGTGTCTTTAGCAGTGCATTAAATGCACCTATGGAAAGCATATGAACCTCATCGATAATGTAGACTTTGTATTTGCCTTCCGTCGGACGGTATTCCACCTCCTCACGGATCTGGCGGATGTTATCCACACCGTTATTCGATGCGGCATCGATCTCGATCACATTCATGGAGTTGCCCGCTGCAATCGCCCTGCAGGCCGGGCACTCTCCACACGGGCTGCCGTCTACAGGATGCTCACAGTTGACCGCCTTTGCAAATATCTTTGCGATGGTCGTCTTACCGGTTCCCCTGGTTCCACAAAACAGATACGCATGCCCGATCCTGTCTGCTTTGATCTGGTTTTTTAATGTTGTAACAATGTGTTCCTGTCCTTTGACGTCCTCAAACTCCTGTGGACGGAACTTACGATATAATGCTGTGTATGACATCTTAATCCCCGAAACTGATTCCAATCCGTTTTGCCTCTTTGATCATCTGGCAATCCGGGTCTACTGTTTTTAATCTGCCTGCCACTTCACCTAATGGAACGCGTTTTGTCTTTCCATTGATCATGGCGATCATGTTGCCATAATCCTCGTCCATGACAGCCTGTGCTGCGGCAGAACCAAGTCTGGTACAGAGTACACGGTCGTATGGACACGGACTTCCGCCTCTCTGTGTATGTCCCGGAACCGTCACACGGACTTCCACTCCGGTCTCCTCAAAAATACGATCCGCGATCTCATAGGAAACAGACGGATATTTGCGTTTTGCAACCTTTTCTTTGTACTCCTTTTTGGATAATGCCGCATCCTCTTTTGAGATAGCTCCCTCCGCAACCGCAAGAATTGTAAATCCTTTTCCGGCTTTGGTACGCTTATTAATAGCTGCGATCACTTTTTCAATGTCATAAGGAATCTCCGGCAGTAAAATGATATCTGCACCACCTGCAACTCCTGCATAAAGTGTCAGCCAGCCAACTTTATGTCCCATAACTTCCACGATAAATACGCGGTTATGGGAAGCTGCCGTTGTATGGATGCAGTCGATCGCATCCGTTGCAATATTGATCGCACTCTGAAATCCGAATGTAACATCCGTTCCATAGATATCGTTATCGATCGTTTTCGGAAGATGAATTACATTTAATCCTTCCTCGCGAAGCAGATTTGCCGTCTTCTCCGTTCCATTTCCGCCTAAGATGACCAGACAGTCCAGTCTTAACTTATAATAGGTAGATTTCATCGCCTCCACTTTGTCTAATCCGTTCGCATCCGGCACACGCATCTGCTTAAACGGCTGTCTGGAAGATCCAAGGATCGTTCCGCCTTTGGTAAGTATTCCGGAAAAATCTGCAGATGTCAGTAATCTGTAATCTCCATAAATCAGCCCTTTATAACCATTTAAAAAGCCGTAAATCTCCAGCTCATCCACATTTTCACTTAAGCCTTTTACTACGCCGCGCATTGCTGCGTTTAATGCCTGGCAATCACCGCCGCTTGTTAACATACCGATTCTCTTCATCCGCGTTTCCTCCTGCATACCCATATTTACTTTGCCCAGTTTTCACATATTCCGGCTGACTGACAAAATCGCAGTGCCTGATATGTGTCTTTCGCTCTATTTAAAATATTACCCTTTTCACGGATATTTTGCAATATTTCAGATAAAAATCAAGAGCCAAATATTAACCCACAAAATGATTAATATTCAGATCAATTCCATAAATGCTAGAAAAAAATAAGCGGAGCACACCGATATGTGCTAGAATTATTTTTGAAGAGTTTTACGAAAAAAATTGAACATTTAACTATTTGAAAGGAGATACTGATTTGAATTTTCAAGGAAATATTCTAATTTATCAAAATGAAAAGGGGGATACAAAAGTTGATGCTTATTTCAACGATTCCACTATATGGATGACACAAAAAAGTATTTCCCAACTTTATCAGACTTCTCCTCAAAATGTGACATTACATATAAAAAATATATACGCTGATGGAGAATTATATGAAGAAGCAACTTGTAAGGATTACTTACAAGTTCAATCTGAAGGGAGCAGAACTGTTCAGAGAAAAGTAAAAATATATAATCTTGATATGATTCTTGCAATCGGATATCGTGTACGAAATAATATCGGAATACATTTTCGAAACTGGTCCTCATCCGTTCTCTCCGAATATATGAAAAAAGGATTTGTTCTTAATGATGAACGTTTAAAAAATCCAAAAAAATTTGGTTCCGACTACTTCGATGAACTTCTTGAACGTATCAGAGATATTCGTTCTTCTGAAAAACGTGTTTATTTAAAGGTTCGTGACATATTTGCTACATCTGTTGATTATGATCCACATTGTGAACAGGCAGATCTTTTTTTCAAAACCGTTCAGAATAAACTTCATTATTCCGTTCATGGGCATACTGCACCAGAACTAATTGTTGAACGTGCTGATGCTTCCAAAAAAAATATGGGTCTTACTTCATTCAAAGGTGCGAAAGTAAGGAAATCAGATATAACCATTGCCAAAAACTATTTAACTCAGGAAGAACTTGAAAATTTAAACAGAATTGTCACCATGTATCTTGATTATGCAGAAGATCAGGCTAAACGTCATATTCCAATGTATATGAACGATTGGGAAAACCGCTTAGATGCATTCTTACAGTTTACTGGCAGAAGTGTTTTAGATAATGCCGGACATATTTCCAGAGAAGCTGCCGATAAATTTGTCAATGAACAGTATGCCCTTTTTGATCATAACCGTCATTGTCTAGAATCTGAAGATTCAATGGAATTGGATGCATTACCTATTCTTCCAAAAAAATAAGCGGATCACACCGATATGTGCTAGAATTATTTTTGAAGAGTTTATGTTATTGAAACAGGAGGTACACACTATGCCATTACCAAAAGAAAACACTTACACGACCGATTACATCTATTCACTTCCAGAAGGACAGCGTGCAGAGCTGATCGACGGTGTCATTTATGACATGGCACCACCAAACAGATTGCATCAGAAAATCCAGCAGGCTCTTGCATGGAGCATTGAGACATATATTCGCAAAAATAACGGTTCCTGTGAAGTCTATCCTGCCCCATTTGCCGTTTTTTTGAATAAAGACGATAAAACATACGTCGAACCGGATATCAGCATTATTAGTGACAAATCAAAGCTGGATGACCGCGGATGCAGCGGTGCACCGGACTGGGTCATCGAGATTGCATCTCTAAGTACGAAACGAACTGATTATGGCGTGAAGTTATTCAAATACCGTTCTGCAGGAGTCCGTGAATACTGGATTGTAAATCCACTTACCAAAACAGTAAACGTCTATGATTTGGAAAAAGAAGAGCTGTGCGATCAATATAGTTTTGATGATGATATACAGGTGTGCATTTACGATAACCTGATGATAAATATTGCAGAATTGCTGAAATAAATAAAAACCGCCCCTGCGAACCGGACACCAGCCAACAACAGGAGCGGATGCGTGCTCTGAAGATACACGCCCTGAACAAGCACATTGTATCATTCGGAGCAGCCAAACGCAAGCGGAACACCAGTTCTCTGCTGGCTGTTATTTTTATACCCAAAAAACGGGTCGATTTCGACACCTTTAATATCAGAAAGGATGATACTATGGCAAAAGCAAAATACACAAAAAACTCTCGTGGCGAGTATGAAACCAAGATCTGGGACGGCACTTACAATGCTGACGGCAGCAAACATCGTAAACGTCTCGTCTCAAAGAAATCCAGTGCTGATCTGGAGCGACAGGTAAATCAGTTGAAAAACGATGTGGAAAATGGTCAGTATGTTCAGGGAACCGACGTGACTTTTTTAGAGTATGCACGAAGCTGGCTTAAGACAAAAAAGGCTGCCCGTGAAATGAATACTCGGAAAATGTATGAAAATATCATAGAAACGCATCTATCCTTTTTAGAGGACGTCCGTTTGTGTGATATCCGAAACAGCCACTTCCAGTTGGCTATCAACAATGCACTGGATAAGCCACGGACTTGTGAACAAATAGAAGTTACTTTTAAACAGATCATGAAAATGGCTGTAGCTGATAATTATATCGGCATCGGAATGTACGACAAGATCTGCGCAGACATCAATCTGCCAAAGTATGTCAAAAAAGAAAAACGCCCTCTCACGTCTGAGGAAAAAGAAGCTATTTCAAAGGCGGATTTCACAAACAGGGAGAAAGCGTTTATCTATATTATATATTCCTGTGGATTACGCCGTGGGGAAGCTCTGGCACTGTCAAAATTCGACTTTAAATCGGAAAGTGGCAAATACTCCGTCTCGATCACAAAAACGCTTATTTTCCCGAAAAACACGTCGGAGATCAAGCAGATGCCAAAAAGCGATCACGGATTTCGGTCTGTTCCAATCCCGGATACTACTGCAGCCTTTTTAAAAGAGTACATCTCTACTCTTCCCGGTACATATCTGTTTACCTGTCGTGACGGATCAAACATGACACATTCCGCTTATGTAAAAATGTGGGCGTCTATAGTAAAGAAAATAAATTATGCTGCAGGCGGTACTGATGCTTTTCCTGTCGTGTCCGGTCTGACTGCACACATCTTCCGACACAATTACTGCACGAACCTGTGTTACCAGGTGCCGGCGATCAGTATAAAGAAAATTGCTCAGCTAATGGGAGATACAGAGAAAATGGTACTGGATGTATATAATCACATCATGGAAGAAAAAGAAGATGCCGCAGCCGTTGTAAATGATGTTTTGGCAATCTGATTTGCGGACACAATGCGGACATTAGGGTCAAAAAACACCTTGCGGACGCAATGCGGACATTAAAAACCATCAACTTTTGATTACTTTTTACTACTTTAAAAATCACAAAAAAATAGCGGAAAGCCTTGATTTTACTGGCTTTCCGCTATATTCATCTTAATGAGACATCGGGGATTCGAACCCCGGACAACTTGATTAAAAGTCAAGTGCTCT
>OHCD01001256.1_pt1 | contig 10547 bp, 9 predicted proteins | sample 1577561 | NCBI WGS metagenome assembly OHCD01 (sample SAMEA3879510, study PRJEB24766) | human gut metagenome | biome: human-associated habitat; feature: feces | place: USA | collected 1985/1987 | reverse complement strand
GCCGCCTCCACGCAGCTGATAACTCTGGATGAGCGAGTTGAGTTCGTTCATGTGCTTCTGGCCCCATGCCTTGTCGTAGTGCTCGGCCATCTGCATGAGCGACATCAGAATCTGAATGTTGGTGTAGCAGCTCTGACGAGACATGTTGAAGCCCTTGGAGTTGAGCGATACATAGTAGCGTACATACTGGGCATTGTCCTTCCACATCGCATCGAGGAGGCGCTCGCCATCCTTCTTCTGTCCAAGCATAAGGTAAGCTTGTGCCATCTGGCCGCTGCCACCGAGGTAGTAGGGCTTCAGATTGTAGTCAGGCAACTCCTTGTCGGCTTTGCGGAGGAGGTTGAGAGCCTTCACCTTGTCGCCGTCCTGGATAAACTGGAGTGCCAGTTCGGCAAGCATTCGGCGATGGGTGTAGCACATACGCTCCACGGTCTCGTCCATATAGAACCCCTTCATGCTGACATTGCCCCACTTGAAGCGTGTCATGATGTTATGATACATCTTCTCTTTGTCGAAGAGGATGTGGTCGTAGCTGATATTGGACTCACGCTGGGTGTTGAACGGCGTAATACGATAGGCCAATCCCTCCTGTACGAAGTTATCGCTGAGGTTCATGAAGTTCTCCTTGCCCACGGTCGTGGCCACATAGAGCGGTCGCGTCCAGTTGCAGTTGGCAATCAGCTCGAGCATCATCAAGTCGCTCTTGGTGAGTCCGGTCTTGCCGGCAAGGGAAATAGCCATCCTGTCGGGGATGCTGTCGCCAGGGAGGATCATACCCGAGCGGCGAACGGCCTGCTTGTCAATGGTGACATAGACCGTATCGGTCGGTATGACATGGGCCTGCTCGTCACGAGAGCGTACCCAGTACTTCATGATGTTCTTCAACTCAAACGGGTCGTCACCATACTGTGCGCGTGCCTCCTCGGGATGAGTTTTATAGTAATCAAGCACCTGCGACTTGAAGTCGGGGTTGATACGAATATATTCGTTGGTGCCGCTGACATAGTCGATACGCGGCCAAGAGATAGGCAGCGCGGGCGACGAGTAGGCTGGGCGCGTCATCTGGTCGATGTACCAGTCGGTGGAAAGGTAGCTGAGGTTGCAGACGCGCGCATCGGTACGTATGCCCTCCACCTCCTGGTTGTACCAGAGCGGGAAGGTATCGTTGTCACCGTTGGTGAAGATCACCGGGTTGCCCTTGTCCTGCAGCGTCATCAGATAGTTCTGTCCAAAGTCGCGGCAAGTGTAGCGACCTGATCGATCGTGGTCATCCCAAGTCTGCGAAGCCATCTGGATGGGGACCACTAAACCTACGGCCGAGACCAAGGCGGCAGCGCCGAGCGGACTGAGACGCAGTTTTTTGAGCCATTCGTACATGGCGGCTACACCCATACCACACCAGATAGCATAGGCATAGAAGGAACCTGCGTAGGCATAGTCGCGCTCACGAGGTTGTCCCGGCGTCTGGTTGAGGTAGATGACGATGGCCAATCCCGTCATGAAGAACAGGAAGAAGACCGTCCAGAACTGCTGGATACCTCGCTTGCCACGGAAGGCCTGCCAGAAGAGGCCCAAAAGACCAAGCAGCAAAGGCATACAGTAGAAGACATTGTGGCCCTTATTTTCCTTGAGCGAGTCGGGCATGAGATTCTGGTCGCCCAGACCGAGGACGTTGTTGTCGAACCAATTGAAGCCCGTGAGCCAGTTGCCATGCTCGCGCTCGTTGTGTCCCTGGATATCATTCTGACGTCCTGCGAAGTTCCACATGAAGTAGCGCCAGTACATGAAGTTGCACTGATAGGAGAGGAAGAATTTGATGTTCTCCCACTGAGTCGGCATCTTGACGCCATCGACGGAGCGGCCCTGTATGCCTCCCATCCACGACTCATACATATCGGCGTGTCCCTCGTCCCACATTCGGGGGAAGAACATGTTCTGCTGGAACACCTGCGTGGCCTGACGGCGCACCAAGTAGTAGCTATCCTTCTCGTCAGCACTCTCCTTCTCCTTCGGCTCATAGATGGGTGCACCCTGCTTGAACTCATAGTGCATGCCATCCTCAGCAATAGCAGGCTCAGAAGTATAGGCCTGGCCGTAGAAGAGCGGGTACTGGCCGTACTGCTGACGGCTGAGATAGTTGCCCAAAGTGAAGATATCCTCTGGGGAGTTTTGGTCCATCGGGGGATTGGCTGTGGAGCGAATCACAATCAATGCGTAGCTGGAGAAGCCAATCAGAAGCATCAGCATACAGAGCAGCGCCGTGTTCTTGAGGCGTGTCGGTATCAAGGTGACACTGGACTTGCCCTTACCCTTCTTCATATTGAGGACGAAGAACAGCACGGCCAAGATGACCACACCCGTGAAGAAGGCTGACCAACCGTAGCCGACGAAGGGCACACCCAGAAGGGCGAAGGCGGTCAGGAAGGCGATGTTCTCGCGCTTGGTGTGGCTACTCTGATAAGTCTCCCAGAGTGCCCATACGAAGGAGGCAACGAGGAGGATGATATAGACTATGACACCCGTGTTGAACGGCATTCCCAGCGTATTGACGAAGAAGAGCTCAAACCAGCCACCCACGGTGATGATACCAGGGACGACACCGTAGAGCACCGCTCCGACGATAACAACGGAAAGCAGGAGAGCGAGAAGCGACCCCTTGGCATTGGCGTTGGGCACCTTGCGGTAATAATATACCAGCACGATGGCGGGGATGCACAACAAGTTGAGCAAGTGGACACCGATGGAAAGGCCGGTCATATAGAAGATGAGCACCAACCAACGGTCGCTATGAGGCTGGTCTGCACAGTTTTCCCACTTCAGAATCAGCCAGAACACGATGGCTGTGAAGGCCGAGGAGTAGGCATAGACCTCACCCTCGACAGCGGAGAACCAGAATGTGTCGGAGAATGTGTAAACCAAAGCGCCCACCAAGGCGGATCCCTCTATGGCGATGGCCTCAGAGAGAGAGGGCATAGTGCCGTCCTTGACGATGAGGCGGCGCACCAGATGCGAGATGGTCCAGAAGAGGAACATGATACAAACCGCGGAGAGGAGCGCACTCATAATGTTGACCATACGCGCCACCTGCGTCACATCGCTGGCAAACTGGCTGAAAAGATTGGCCGTGAGGGCAAAGAAGGGTGCCCCAGGTGGGTGGCCGATTTCGAGCTTGTAGCCCGTAGTGATAAACTCTGGACAGTCCCAGAAGCTGGCTGTCGGCTCAATGGTGGAGCAATAGACGAACGCGGCGATCGCAAAAACGACCCATCCGAGAACGATGTCCACCAGCTTAAACTGTTTCATGAGCGTTGTTGATTATACATTTAGTGACCAATCGGCGAAACCTGTCGCCGCGGCCATGATGATTGAATTTACCCAATTAAGTTGCAAAGTTAGCAAAAAGGAATGAAAAGTCGCCATAAAGAGGGGAAAAAATTACAGGAAAGGTGCCAATAGATGGCCTGCCCAACCGACAAACTTCTTCCATGGCGTGCGCCATTGGTCCCATTTCTCCTCCGTGAGGAGGAAAGAATCCTGCTTCTGCTGCTCAAACAGTTGGTTCAACTGCCGTGTGACGTGGGGGTCGATGATAACGGCATTCTCCTCGCGGTCCCAGCGCAACGAGCGAGCATTGAGGTTGGCAGAGCCGACGGTACAAAACTGTCCATCGACCATGATGATCTTCGTATGATGGAACCCCGGCTGGTAGAGCCAGATGTCGCAACCTTTTTTCATCAACTGATGAGCGTTGTAGAAACCCACGTCGGGTGTGATGGGAATGTCACTCCGCACGCTCAGCATGATTTCCACCTTCACCCCCCGCTTGACAGCTTTGGCCAAGGCACGCTTCAGCTTACGGTTAAGCGTGAAGTAGGGATTGATAAGCTTGATGCTTTCCTTCGCGTTGTTGATAGCATTGAGGTAGAAGAAGCGGATGATGTCCTTCGTCACATGAGGCTCACGGTTGATGATGCCCACCATCTGTTGGCCACAAGTCGGCGTAGTGTCAGGCTTGAGACCTTCCATGTAGTCGGCATTGGAGATTCCCCGGTAATATTTTGCACCATGAACGTCCTCTCCCGAGACCAGTTTCCACATTCTGAGGAAGATCTTCTGCAGCGTATTGACCTCATCGCCCTCGATACGGCAATGCATATCGTGCCAGCTGCCCACCTGCTTCGTTCCTTTGATATAATAGTCGGCAACATTCATTCCCCCCGTATAGGCCACCTTGCCATCGATGACGACGATCTTTCGGTGGTCTCGGTTGAAGAAATCATGAATCCATGGGAAAGCCAAGGGCTTAAACTCATAGATCTCCACCCCTTTGGATCGGATGAGGCGGATGTCCGACTTGCGCATCGGCTGGTTGTTGCTGGAGTTGCCGAAACCATCGAAAATAGCTCTGACCTCTACGCCCTCGGCGGCTTTGCGCACAAGACGCGTCATCAACTCGCGATTGATAGAGTCGTTACGGAAGTTGAAATACTCAAGATGGATACTCGACCGGGCTTGTTCGACCGCCTTGAAAAGATCGTCAAACTTCTCTTGTCCAGTCATGAGCAAGGTGACGGAGTTGTTGTGGGAAAATGTCACCCCTTTGCTCCGCAGTTGCTCCACCATCAAGCTATCTGCCCTCTGTGCCCGCCCGAGAGCGGACACAAAGAGCAGCGAGATCAATATGACTATTTTTCTATTCAATATCAACGGGATAGGTGGGATATAAATGCGCGATAGAGAGGGTTAGAACATGCAACTGTAGTGATCCACCACACCCAGGAGACGATTTTCAGAGTCGGTCACGAGGACGGTGTGTATCTTGTACTGGTTCATCTTGCGCTGCACGTCGGCGATCTTCGTCTCGGGAGCTACCGTCTTAGGAGTTCTCGTCATGATGTCGCTGACGGTATGGTCGAAGAACTCTGCCTGCCAGCGCTCCATAGCACGACGAATGTCGCCGTCGGTGATCAGTCCAATGACCTTGCCGTCCTCCAGAGCCACACCCAGTCCGAGTTTGCCCTTGCTCACGTGGATGATAGCCTCGCCGAGGTGCATTTCCTTCGGGATGATAGGCAGGTCGTCGCTCCGCATCACGTCCTGCGCGGTGGTGAGGAGTCGCTTACCCAATTCACCACCCGGATGGAACTGTGCAAAGTCCTTGGGCTTGAAGTCGCGGACCTCCATCAATGCGATGGCAAGCGCGTCGCCCATGACGAGGGCAGCGGTCGTGGAACTGGTCGGCGCCAGGTTGAGCGGGCAAGCCTCCTTCTCGACCTTCACCAGCAGGTGGGCCGTAGCATACTTCGCCAACAGAGACTGTGGATTGCCACTCATGCCGATGATAGGCACGTTCATGTGGAGCACCATGGGGATGAAGCGCAGCAACTCGTCTGTCTGTCCCGAGTTGGACAAAGCGAGCACCACATCATCCTTGGTCATCACGCCGAGGTCGCCATGATAGACGTCGAGCGGATTGATAAAGAAGGCCGGCGTGCCCGTAGAGGAGAGCGTAGCGGCGATCTTGGCGCCAATGTTTCCACTCTTGCCTACACCCGTCACGATGATCTTACCCTTGCAATGGTACATCATCGACACGGCACGGTCGAAGTTGTCATCCAACTGGTCGATGAGCTTCAACGTCGCGTCACACTCATCCTTGATACACTGCACAGCATATTGGCGGACATTCCGAAGTCTCTCCTCCGCCTGCGTATTATTTGTTTCCATTATATTATATATAATAAGGTATATTATTTCTTCATCAATTTAGCCTGTTCGATGTACTTGTCGATGTCCATAGCCTGGTAAGACTGGAAGTATTTGTCCTTGATCTTAGTGTAGGCATTAACGGCATCATCATACTTTCCTTGTTTCACCAGGATTTCACCGGCTTGCATCAGGAAGATAGGGCTTAATGAGTTATTGTCAGCTTTGTCTGCTGCAGAGAGCAGGGTAGAAGCGGCTTTGTCCAGCTGACCCAGTTGTGCGTAGCAGTTTCCTGTTGCGCCGAGGATAGCGGGAGCTACCATCTGGTCGCCTCCGTTGAAGCCGTCGAGCATCTTTACTGCTTCGTCATATTTACCCAGTTGTGCGTAGCAGATTCCTGCATATGCTTTTGCCAGATTAGCGGCTTTTGTTCCGCTATATTCGTCGGCAACTTTGAGGAAACCTACATAACCAATACTATCACCGTTCAGTGCTTGTTCATAAGCATCTTGTTCAAAGTATTCCTGTCCTTTGAAAAGAGCAGCCTGTGCCTTTTCTTCACGTGGCTCAGCATAGAGGTTCTTGTACATGATAAAACCTGCTACGATGATAATCACGGCTACAACACCGCCGATGATTGCGTTTTTGTACTTAACAAGAAATGCTTCCGATTGTGTCAGTGCATCTTCTACGTTCAGATGTTCGTTCTGATTCTTTTGTTCTGCCATTTTTATATGATTCTTTTTGTTATTATTCATCGTTTGATAATTCGACTCGCAAAAGTAGTTTTTTTATATCTACAAACGAAATTTAGAGGCATCTTTTTTTGTTTTACGCTCGAAAACCTCGAAAAACTTGCTACTTTTGTGAACAAATTAACGCGTATACAATGATACTGAAACGGATATCCATATTAAACTATAAGAATCTGGAACAGGTAGAGATCGGATTCTCCGCCAAACTGAATTGTTTCTTCGGACAGAACGGGATGGGAAAGACGAATCTGCTGGATGCAGTGTACTTTTTATCTTTCTGCAAGAGTTCGGGTAATCCGATTGATTCGCAGAACATTCGGCACGAACAGGATTTCTTTGTTATTCAGGGCTTTTATGAGGCGGAAGATGGCACACCAGAGGAGATTTACTGCGGAATGAAGCGTCGTTCGAAAAAGCAATTCAAACGGAATAAAAAGGAGTATAGCCGCTTTTCCGATCATATCGGCTTTCTGCCGTTAGTGATGGTTTCGCCTGCCGATTCGGAGTTGATAGCCGGAGGAAGTGACGAACGGCGCCGCTTTATGGACGTCGTGATCTCTCAGTATGATAAGGAATATCTGGAAGCATTGATACGCTATAATAAGGCATTGGCACAGCGTAATACCTTATTAAAAAGTGAATTTCCGGTAGAAGAGGAATTGTTCCTGGTTTGGGAGGAGATGATGGCGCAAGCGGGTGAAATTGTTTTTCGCAAGCGGGAGGCGTTTATCGAAGAGTTTATTCCTATTTTCCAGTCGTTCTATTCTTTTATTTCCCAGGATAAAGAGCAGGTGGGGCTGTCTTATGATTCGCATGCACGGGATGCTTCTTTGCTGGAAGTACTGAAGCAAAGCCGGGAACGGGATAAAATTATGGGATTCTCTTTGCGGGGGATTCATAAAGATGAACTGAATATGCTGTTGGGCGACTTTCCGATCAAGAAGGAAGGTTCGCAGGGACAGAATAAAACGTATCTGGTAGCGTTGAAGCTGGCGCAGTTCGACTTCTTGAAACGTACGGGGCAGACCGTCCCTTTATTGCTGTTGGATGATATCTTTGATAAACTGGATGCTTCGCGGGTAGAGCAGATTGTCAAGCTGGTGGCTGGTGACAACTTCGGACAGATATTTATAACGGATACCAACCGTGAACATCTGGATCGTATTCTGCAGAAGGTAGGCAGCGATTATAAAGTATTCCGCGTAGATCAGGGTGTAATTAATGAAATGGGAGCAGAACAATGAAACGTAACGATGCCGAGCAGATAGGAAAACTGATTCAGCAATACCTGCGTCAGGAGAGTCTGGAGTCTCCTCTCAATGAGCAGCGGTTGCTGGATGCCTGGCCGCAGGTGTTGGGACCGGCGGCAAGCTATACCAGTAATCTCTATATCCGTAACCAGACGCTGTATGTACATCTCACTTCCGCCGCCCTTCGTCAGGAACTGATGATGGGACGGGAACTTCTGGTGCGTACTCTGAATCAGAGAGTAGGGGCTACGGTTATCACAAACATTATTTTTCGTTGAGGAAAGGAATTCTGTCTGTCACTTTCATCCCCAGCTTTTGGAGTGTCCCATTTGCCCGGTCATAGTAGAACGGAGTTTCAAGATATTGGTTGTTGTGGGCATCCACTCCGATAATGGCGGTGCAGCCTTCGTGTGCTGCTATTTCCCAAAAAGCAGGGTGGGGAATGGTTGTTATTCCATGTTCATCGTTGTAGTCTTCGTAACCTATATTATATTCCAGGGGCAGGTTCAAGCGGGCTGCTGTCCGGCAGATGTGTCTGCTGACAAGTTTACAATGACGGTCGAATTCAGGATATGAACGCATGAACAGGTCGGGATGTGCCAGATAGGCAAACAAGCCGCTTTCCATCCCTTCAATCGCACTCTCTTCATAAAGTTCAAGCATATCTACCGTATGGGTATTTCGCCCGAAATAAGGAAACTTCTCATCTGTATGGAAATGGTGGTTGCCGAAGATGATGTAATCCAGTTGATACTCCTTGATAACTCCTTTCAGCTAGGGAATATACTCCGGAAAATATTCACATTCCAAGCCGATTTTAATGCTGATTTGATCTTTATATTTCTTTTGTAGCGAGCGGAGGCTTTCTACATACTCCGGCAGTTCTTCGGGAGTCATCCGGATGTCGGATACATAATCGGTATGGTATTCCCATGGTGTGTGGTCAGAGAAACCAAGTTCCTGATAGCCGCCTTTGATGGCGCTTAAAACAAATTCTTCGTCACTCCCTGTCGCATGGAGGCAGCGGGTGGTGTGGGTGTGATAATTCGTCCTCATTACTTGTTATAATTATGTCCATGCAGATGTCGAATGCTTCTGCCGGAACTTCTTCTACTATTTGAAATGGGAAGCAGATGCCTGCTTTATAAGCTGCGGGGATACGTGGCAGCAAACGGTCATAATAGCCTTTTCCCCTTCCCAGCCGGTTTCCTTTCCGGTCGAAAGCTACACCGGGAACGGCAATAAAGTCTATGTCTGCATAGTCTGTGAATGTTTCTCCAACAGGCTCTTCGATGCCGTAAGTGCCGGTTGCCATATCCTCGGGACCGGTATAGAGGCGTAATTCCAATTCATCACCGACAACTACCGGAAGCAATATCCGCTTCTCATTGCTCCATTTCCGGATAAACGCATGCGTGTCTACTTCATCTTTGAGCGAATGGTAGAGCAATACAGTAGTTGCCGCCCTGAAAGCCGGGTGGGCTTCGAGGGCGGCAAGTATTTTAGCTGATTGTAGCTTCTGCAAAGTCGAAGATGCGTGTCGGATCTTCAGTGATGCCATAAGCTTGCGCAGTTCTTTTTTTCTTTCCATCTTTATTGTCTTTCGTCACTTCCTCTTCTGTCTCGGCGGGTGCTTTTGGGAAAGCTTCTCCTTTTTCGAGCAGTTCTATACCTTGTTGAACTGTAGCATCCGATTTATTGAAGTATTTCAGATAAGCTTCCAGTCCCAGCATATTATAGATAATGTTGCCGTATATATTCGCTTCCAGTCGTTTATACGATTTCTGGATCAGAATATTCCTTCTCTTTACACCTTTCGAGTCGGCAAAGCGGATGAACTGCTCTACCAAACCTTGGTGACGAAGATAATTCAGCAGGTCTTCTTCCGTTTCATACTGGCTCAGCTTCTTCCGATTATTGTCCGTGTACTGGAAAGTAAACTGAAGAGTTAGTCCGCGGTTGATTACTGATGAGAGATAAGAAGTGACTCCGGTAGTATCTTGTGGTACAAATACGTCCGGCATGATACCGCCACCACCATAAACAGTGCGTCCCAGGCTGGTGAGATAGCGTTCGTTTTCGTTCAGCTTGATGCTGTCGCGTGAGAAGAACTCACCGTGTTCGTAGCGGTTGTATATGTCTAGTTCATAATTCTTGTCTTTACCACTTTCGTAAGGACGTTGGATGCAACGCCCTGAAGGAGTATAATAGCGGGCGATAGTCAGGCGGATAGCAGAGCCGTCGCTGAAGTCAATCGGTTGTTGTACCAGTCCTTTTCCGAAGGAACGGCGTCCTACCACTGTACCGCGGTCATTATCCTGAATTGCTCCGGTAAAGATTTCGCTGGCAGAAGCAGAACCCTCGTCAATCAATACAACGAGTGGCATTTTCTGGCAACTGCCCGTACCGTTGGCAAATTCTTCCGCACGGGGATATTTACGTCCTTGTGTATATACAATCAGTTTACCTTCGGGCAGGAATTCATTCACCATGCGGATGGCAGCTTCCATGTATCCTCCTGTATTGCCGCGAAGGTCAATAATCAGTCCTTTACATTTCTTATGATTGAGCTGGGCCAAGGCGTTAAGCAATTCTACGTGGCTTGTCCGTCCGAATTTGCTGACTTTTACATAACCGATATCATCGTTCAGCATATAGGCAGCGTCTACTGTATTTTGAGGAATGTCTCCGCGGGTGATGGTGAAGTCCAGCAATTTCGGTTCTCCTACGCGTTTGACACCCAGTTTCACCTGCGATCCCTTAGGACCTTTCAGTGTGCGCATGGCTAGTTCGTTGTTCAGCTTTTTGCCTACAAATAAACTGTCGTCTACATTAA
>OHCD01001250.1_pt1 | contig 10613 bp, 9 predicted proteins | sample 1577561 | NCBI WGS metagenome assembly OHCD01 (sample SAMEA3879510, study PRJEB24766) | human gut metagenome | biome: human-associated habitat; feature: feces | place: USA | collected 1985/1987 | reverse complement strand
AACGGCTATGACGCCCAGAGCACCATCGAATTTGCAGTTGCCGCATCCTGCTTAAAGCACTCCATCGAGGGCGATATGAACATGGTTTCCGTGAACCACGAGATCACGGCGCAGTTGGCGCGTTCGGCGGTGCGGGCCAGTACGAACTTGCCGATTCGCTATGTGGTGCTCGATACCGCGACCGGACGCACGGGCCGTTATCTGGCCGCTTTCCGGGGCCGGTGTCAGGTCCTGGCGGTTTGTTATACCCGTCATGCGCAGCGTATTCTGGCTCTTTCGTACGGCGTCGTGCCGATCCTGCGTGAACAGCAGTCGCACGAACGCTATCAGGATCGTTACCACTTCGTGATCGACGCCCTGGATTTTATCCAGCGCAAGCATGCGATCGAACCGACCGATCTGCTGGCTGTGGTGGGCGGCAGCTTCGATTCGAAATACGGCGCTTCGTACCTCGAGATTTCGAGCGCCGAACGGTTCCGCGAGCGGGATGCCGTGTGCGACGGCTGCTAAATCCGAAGGGTCGTGGGAGGTGAATTGCGGGACAAGGTCGCAAGCGGTGTAGCGTGGAGCATTGCCGAAAAGGTAGGCTCCATGTTGCTGCAAATGGGGGTGAGTATCGTCATCCTCCGGTTGCTGACGCCCGAGCAGATGGGTATTATGGCTATTCCCGTGGTTTTTTCGTCCCTGGCACTGGTGATGGTGGACAGCGGTTTCTCGCAGACCCTGATCCGAAAGGCGGTGCCGTCGGAGGAGGACTACAAGTCGGTATTCGTCTTCAATATCGCGGTTTCGGTGCTGCTGTACCTGCTGTTGGTGGGGGCGATGCCCTGGATCGCCCGTTTTTACGGGATGCCCGAGTTGGTGCGGATCGCTCCGGTGTTGTTCCTGCTTGTGCCTCTCAATGCCCTGTGCGTGATTCAGAATACGATTTTCACCCGGCAGTTCCGTTTCGCCCGGCTTTCGAAGGTCGTTTTTACTTCGTCGCTCGTAAGCGGACTGGTGGCTATCGGTATGGCTTGGGCCGGATGCGGTATCTGGAGCCTGGTGGGGCAACGGGTAGTGGCGATGGGTGTACGGGCCATGTTGCTGTGGGGGTTGAGCGACTGGCGCCCTCGGGCGGCTTTCGACGCGGGCCGTCTGCGTGCGATGGCTCCGTATAGCTTCCGGTTGCTGGCGACCGATCTGATTTCTTCCGTTTACAACAATGTTTCCCAGCTTTTCGTCGGGAAGCTCTATGCTGCGGATGTGCTGGGCTTTTTCAACCAGGCGCAGAAACTCAAGGAGCTGCCCGTGACATCGACCATGCAGGCCGTTCAGAGCGTGACTTTTCCCGCGCTTTCCAAGATCGCGGACGACGAGCGTAAATTCGCCGAGAGCTACCGGCAGGTAGTAATGATCGTCGCTTTCGTGATGCTGCCGATGATGGCCGGTCTGATTGTCGTCGCTCCTGAAATGGTGGACAGTCTGCTCGGGGAGAAGTGGATGCCGATGGTTCCCTATTTTCAGGTTATTTCGCTGGCCGGAATGTTCGCTCCGATCGCTACGGTTTCGAATAATGTGCTGAAGGTGAAGAGCAACGGTCGGATCATCGTGCGGCTGGAAGTGGTCAAGAAGGTAGTGATGACCCTGGTCCTGATCCTGACGATCCCGCACAGCGTGCTCGCCGTGACGTGGGGCCTGTCGGCGATGGCTTTTTTCGAAATGATCCTCAATTTTGGCGCGACGACCCGGTATGCGGGGCTGACGGCAGGTCGTTTTCTGCGGACGTTGCTGCCTATAGCTTCTGCGACGGCGGCGATGTTCGGTGTGGTTTGGGCTTTCGGACACTTCACCAGCTTCGCACCTCTGCCTACGTTCCTATTGAAAGTGGCGGTCGGCGTGGTCTGTTACGCTGGGTTCGGAGCGTTGTTCCGGCTCGAAGCGATGCGGGTCGCGTGGGAATTAGTAAAAAAGCTCTTCCGGTAAAGGAAGAGCTTTTTTATATCCGGTTTAACCGTTTTCGATCAATGCGAAACCATGTCGAATTTGTTCGGGTATCGCCGGGTACCGGAAACGGAGAAGACTATTATGCGTAAACCTTCGGGGTTCTTTCGCCGCGCAGTACACTCAGGGCGTTGAGCATCAACGCACCCATTTCGTCTTCGCCCGGATAGATGAAGATCGGGGCGAGGAACGAACAGTGTTCGCGGATTACGTCGTTCACCGGTTCGTTGTACGCCACGCCGCCCGTAAGCAGGATGGCATCCACCTGACCTTTGAGAACCGCAGCCATCGCGCCGATCTCCTTGGCGATGCTGTAACTCATCGCGTCGAGCACGGCTTTGGATTTCTGGTCGCCCTTTTCGATGTCGATGCAGATCTGTTGCACGGAGTTCTGGTTCAGGTGAGCTACCAGACCGCCTTTGCCGGCGAGCATCTTCAGCACGTCGCGCTGGCTGTACTTGCCCGAAAAGCAGAGGTTCACGAGCGCTCCGGCAGGCACCGTGCCTGCACGTTCGGGTGCGATCGGGCCGTCGCCGTCGAGGGCGTTGTTGGTGTCGATCACCCGTCCCTTGCAGTGGGCCGAAACCGAAATGCCGCCGCCCATGTGGGCAACGACCAGGTTCAGGTCTTCGTAACGCTTGCCTACCTTCTCGGCATGGCGGCGTGCGATGGCTTTCTGGTTCAGGGCGTGGAAGATCGAAATGCGGGGGCATTCCGGAATACCGCTCAGGCGGGCGATGTCGTCCAGCTCATCGACCACGACCGGGTCGGCGATGTAAGCCTTCACGCCGGCAGCCTGGGCGATCTGCTCGGCGATCAGGCCGCCGAGATTGGAGGCGTGTTCGCGCTGGGCGTTCACCAGGTCGTTCTTCAGAGCTGCGTTTACTTCATATACGCCCGATTCGATCGGCTTGATCAGACCGCCGCGACCGATCACGGCCGAGAGGGACTTCACGTCGAAGTTGTTCTTTGCGAGTGCTTCGAGTACCATCTCCTTGCGCCAGTCGAGCTGGTCGATGATGCGCGGGAAACGTGCGATCTCCTCGGCCGAATGGCGCAGGGTGAGCGCCAGCGTAGGCTGCTCGTCGTCATACAGGGCGATCTTCGTCGAAGTCGAGCCCGGGTTGATTGCTAAAATCTTGAATCCCATAAATCCGATACCTGAATTATTTAGCGGCCAGACAAGCCAGTGCGATCGAGTAGAGTTTGGTGAGGCTGGAGTCGCCGCGCGAAGTCAGCACGCAGGGAACTTTGGTTCCCATGACCATCGCTGCGATCTCGCCGCCGCCCATGTGCGTGGAAGCCTTGAAGAAGACGTTGCCCGATTCGATGTTGGGGAAGAGCAGGCAGTCCGCATCGCCTGCGACGGAAGAACCCTTGACCTTCTTGATCTCGGCGGCTTCCTTGTAAAGCGCTACGTCGAGCGACAGCGGACCGTCGATGACGACGTTACCCAGCTGTCCGCCATCTTGGCGAGCAGAGCGGCTTCGGTCGAGGAGAGCACGCTCGGCAACAGCTGCTCCGAAGGTGCGATGCAGGCGATCTTCGGCGTCTTGATACCGATCAGGTTGGCGATGCGCGTCAGGTAGCCGATCAGGATGGTTTTCTGTTTGAAGTCGGGCTGCGGAATCACCGCTACGTCCGAGATGACCAGCAACTTGGGATAGTTCGGCATTTCGACTACCGCTACGTGGCTCAACGTGCCTTTCGGGGGGAACAGACCTGCGTCCTTGTTCAGGATGCCGCGCATGTACTTGTCCGTGGAAACCAGACCCTTCATCAGTACGTCGGCCTCGCCCGTAACGACGGCATTGACAGCCAGATTGACGCACTTCACGTCGTTGCTCTCGGGGATTATTTTGAAAATGTTGCAATCGATATTCTCTTCCTTGCAAACCTGCTCGATGATCTTGGGATCGCCGAACAGAATCGGCTCTACCAGACCTTCCTTATAAGCTGCATAGACGGCTGCCAGCGTGTGGGCGTCCTGACCGTAAGCGACTGCAAGGCGCTTCTTACCTTTTTTTCTTGCCTCTTCGACAATTTCACTCAAATGTTGCATGGGTTGTGTGTTTTTAATATAATTGTTTGGTTATTTATTGACGATTTCGTAAGTGTCGGTGGCGATGACCAGCTCCTCGTTGGTCGGAACGACGGCCACCTTGACCTTCGAATCCGCTGCGGAAATGATCTTGTTTTCGCCGCGAAGACCTTCGTTGATCTTCCGGTCGAAGTGCACGCCCATAAATTCGAGGCCTTCGCAGACCTCCTTGCGGGTTTCGGGTGAGTTCTCTCCGACGCCGCCCGTGAAAACGATCAGATCGACGCCGCCCATTTCGGCCGCGTATTCGCCGACGAATTTCTTGATGCGCAGGCAGTACATGTCGCGGGCGAGGATCGCACGCGGATTACCCTCTTCATAGGCTTTGTCGATGTCGCGCATGTCGCTCGATACGCCCGATACGCCGAAAACGCCCGATTGCTTGTTGAGCATGTTGTTCACTTCGGCATAGCTCATTTGCTCCTTTTCGCCGATGAAAGTGACGGCGCTCGGATCGACGTTGCCGCAGCGGGTGCCCATGACCAGACCATCGACCGGCGAGAAGCCCATCGAGGTATCGTAGGACTTGCCGTTCAGCACGGCCGTGATCGAACCGCCGTTGCCGATATGGCAGGTGATGATCTTGGAATTGTTGATATCCAGACCGGCGAGTTTGGCGCCTTCGCGGGCGACGAACTTGTGGCTCGTGCCGTGGAAGCCGTACTTGCGGATGCCGTATTTCTGGTAGTACTCGTAGGGCAGGGCGTACATGAAGTTGGTTGCGGGAAGCGTCTGGTGGAACGAGGTGTCGAATACGGCTACCTGTTTCACGCCGGGAAGGACTTTTTCGATGGAAAGAATACCTTCCAAGTTGGCCGGATTGTGCAGTGGAGCGATCTGGAACAGTGAGCGGATCTTCTCCTGGACCTGTTTGGTTACCAGACAGCTCTCCGGGAAAAATTCGCCGCCGTGCGCTACGCGGTGACCGACGGCCTTCACTTCGTCGAGCGACCGGATTACGCCGTGCACGGGGTCGGTCAGGGCCTGAAGCACCAGGCTGATGCCCGTCGTGTGGTCGGGAATCGGCTGGTGGAGTTCGAACTTCTCCTTGCCGACGGGTTTGTGCGTGAGATCGCCTTCAGGAAGGCCGATGCGCTCGACCAGACCTTTGGCGAGCAGTTTGCTGGACTGGGCTTCCATGTCGATCACCTGGTATTTGATCGAAGAACTGCCGCAGTTGAGTACTAAAATGACCATTTCAGTTGTTTTGTAAAAATTATTTTGTTGTTTCCTTGTTCGTTGTCAGCGTTTCAGCAACCGTCCCAATGCGGCGCCCAACAGGATGCAGCACACGCATGCCGCAAAATTGAGCGCGATGCAAAGTCCGGCCGCCGTGTAGTCGCCGCTTTTAAGCATCCGCACCACGTCGGAAGAAAAAGTGGAAAAGGTAGTGAATCCTCCGCAGAATCCTACGCTCAACAGCCACGACGCAGTTCCTGCGCCCAGCATCTCCAGCAAAAAGCCCATCAGCAACGATCCGGCGGCATTGACCGTGAAAGTGCCGGCCGGGAAGCCCAACAGGGACTGTTCGGCCAGCCATACGTAGGATACCAAGTACCTCGACATACTGCCCAGGGCCCCTCCGATTCCTACTGCCACGATCTCGCGGATCATTTCGTCGAAAATGCGTTTTTACTTAAGACTTTGCAAATTTACGCAAAATTTAATTACGGATCGTAAGGTTTTCCGGAATTTTTGTGATAAATTTTGGACTATCTGTGGTTAATTTTCGTATTTGTACCCCATACCCTTTACGGTCGAGATGTGTCCGTCTCCGATTTTTTGTCGGATTTTGCGGACGTGGACGTCGATCGTGCGGTCGCCGACGACCACGCTGTCGCCCCAGATGCGGGAGTAGATCTCTTCCCGGGAAAAGAGTTTTCCGGGAGAGGAGGCGAGCAGGGCGAGCAGGGCGAACTCCTTGCGGGGCAGTTCGATACGTTCTCCGTTGCGGATTACCAGATGTCGTTCCCGGTCGATGACCAGCGAAGCCGGTTTGTCGGCGGCTACCCGTTTGAGGATCGCCTGGATGCGGCTTATCAGAAGTTTGGGCTTGATCGGCTTGGAAATATAGTCGTCGGCTCCGGCTCCGAACCCTGCGAGCTGTTGCTCCTCTTCGCCGAGGGCCGAGAGAAAGACGACCATCGTCTCCTTCAGCGCCGGGTCGCAGCGCAGGGCCCGGCAGGTTTCGATGCCGTCCATCGTGGGCATCATCACGTCGAGCAGGATCAGGTGCGGCCGATGTGCCGCAGCCTGTTGCAAACCTTCGGCTCCGTTGCGGGCCGTATATACTTCGTAGCCCGCCTTGGTCAGGTTGTAACGGATGAATTCGAGGATGTCGTCTTCGTCGTCGATGAGCAGGATGCGATGACTCATAAGAGCGTGCGTAATTTTTGCGAAGATAATAAATTTATCGGCAAATCCTGTGCGGGGGCCGGAAAAATGGTTATATTTGCAAGGTTTATATGGTTTTGCAAACCGTAAGATTAAAATCAGACAAGATGGCTACTGAAAATTCTACTCTTCCTGTTTCCGGGGAACATCTCGACTCTTCCGTAGTTGAGGATACGCAGAACAATTCCGTGCCCGCAGATGGCGGGGAAACGAATGCCGCAGTTGCGGACGATACCGACGTGCCGACACAGAGTCGGGTGGACTTCGCCGACGAAGATGCAGCACTGGCTGCCGAAAACGCAGGGCTCGACCTGGGCGAGGCTTCGCCCGAGGAGGAGGCCGCAGGCGGGGACGCGGCCGGCAGCGACCTGGCGGGCAAGTCGAAGGAGGAGTTGCTGGCGATTTTCGCCAGGATGCTCGAAGAGCGCCCGGTGCAGTCCCTGCGCCGGGATGTGGAGGCCCTCAAGATAGCGTTTTACAAATTGCGTCGGGCGGAGTCCGATGCCGCACGAAGGGCTTTTGTCGAAGCCGGCGGTGCGGAGGGTGAATTCGTTTCCGAGCCGGATCCGGCGGAGTTGCGTTTCAAGGATCTTTTCCGGGAGTACCGCCGTCTGCGGGACGAGTTCGTCGCCGGACTCGAAGCGGCCAAGGAGGAGAACCTCAAGATAAAGTTGCAGATCATCGAGGAACTCAAGGAGCTGGCCTCGTCGGACGAGATGCTCAACCAGACTTTCAACAAGTTCCGGGAGTTGCAGCATCGTTGGAAAGAGACCGGGGTGGTGCCCCAGCAGAATGTGAAGGATCTGTGGGAGACCTACAACCTGCACGTGGAGAATTTCTACAATTTCATCAAGATCAACAAGGAGTTGCGCGATCTCGACCTGAAGAAGAATTACGAGCAGAAGCTGGCCTTGTGCGAACAGGCCGAAGCGCTGGTGCTCGAACCGTCGATCGTCGAAGCGTTCCACAAACTGCAGAAGTTGCACGACGAATGGCGTGAAATCGGCCCTGTGGCCAATGAATATAAAGAGGTGCTGTGGAATCGTTTCAAGGAGGCTTCGAGCCGTATCAACAAGCAGCATCAGGAGTTTTTCGAGAATATCAAGCAGGAGCAGCTCCGCAATCTGGAGCTCAAGAGCGAGCTTTGCGTCAAAGCCGAAGAGCTGGCGCAGCAGCCGCTGACTTCGCGCAAAGAGTGGAACAAGGCGAGCGAGAAGCTCTTCGAGATACAGAAAGTCTGGAAAACGATCGGATTCGCTCCCAAGAAAGATAACAATGCCATCTACGAGCGGTTTCGCAATGCCTGCGACAAGTTCTTCGAGGCCAAGCGTGCCTATTATGCCGGGTTGAAGGGCGAGATGGAGCACAACCTCCAGCTCAAGACCGAGTTGTGCGAGGCGGCCGAAGCGCTGCGCGACAGCGAGGAGTGGAAGAAGACGACCGACGAGCTGATCGCTTTGCAGGCCAAGTGGAAGCAGACGGGGGCCGTGTCGCGCCGCTATTCCGACCAGATATGGAAACGGTTCCGTGCGGCGTGCGACGCTTTCTTCGAGCGCAAGTCCCGACATTTCGCTGCAGTGGACGATCAGTACGGGGAGAACCTCCGTCGCAAAGAGGCTCTGTTGGAGGAGATGGCTGCGGCCGATATTCTGGCGGGCGGCTTCGAGATGATTCGTGATTTCCAGCGTCGCTGGGGCGAAATCGGGTTCGTGCCCATCAAGCAGAAGGAGGCGATTCAAAAACGTTACAAGGAGGTGGTCGATAAGATGTTCGATACCCTGCGCGGTTCGGAGCGCGACCGTTCGATGGACCGTTTCAAGGAGAAGGTCTCCTCGCTCAAGGCCTCGGGCGACCGGCGTCTGCGCACGGAGCGCGACCGGCTCTACAACAAAGTCCGCCAGTTGGAGCAGGATATCGCCTTGTTGGAGAACAACATCGGATTCTTCTCCAAGTCGAAGAACGCCGAGGCGATGATCGCCGAGGTGCGGGCCAAGATCGAGCGGGCCAAACAGGAAATGCAGGCCGCTATCGAAAAAGTGAAACTCATCGATCAGGAGGAGAATAAGGAATAACCCGCCGAAGACGGTGTGTCATAACAGGCAAATTACTTCGTTATTATCGGTATTACGGCTCGATCATGTACGTCGGGTACACGTTCTTCGCCGTGAACCTCGATGCCTGGTATTTTTACCTGTTCTTATACATGTGAAAGGGGATGCGCCGAATTTCTCAATTTGACACATCCCTTTCCGGTGAGGAAACCTCTTTGCAGGGATAGCGGTATATTTTTTATGAAAGCCGGCCCGGAGACGGGAAGGTGGGCCGGAACGGGGAAACTTCGAAGAGCGGCTCCGGCTCGATGATTTAATGATAAGGTAGTATCTGTCGGGGTACGGCTTGAAGCGGAGCCGGACAAACGACGGTGCAAACAAAATAATTCGAAACAGATAATGAAACTCAACAAACCCAAGTACATTTTCGTGACGGGCGGCGTGGCTTCGTCGCTCGGTAAAGGCATTATTTCGGCGTCGATCGCCCGCTTGCTGCAGGCACGTGGCTATTCGGTGACGATTCAGAAACTGGATCCCTATATCAATATCGACCCCGGAACCATGAACCCGATTCAGCACGGAGAAGTTTTTGTAACAGACGATGGTACAGAGACAGACCTGGATCTGGGACATTATGAGAGATTCATTGATGAGAGTCTTGATAAAAATTCCAATGTGACAACCGGTAAGGTTTACTGGTCTGTTCTTCAGAAAGAACGTCACGGGGATTTCGGCGGGGGTACCGTACAGGTAATTCCTCATATTACAAATGAGATTAAGAGTCGTTTCTACCGCGCCAAATCACCGGAGGAAAACAAGATTGCCATTATCGAGGTGGGAGGAACAGTTGGTGATATTGAAAGCCAACCGTTCCTGGAAGCAATTCGTCAGTTCCAGCTCAATGTGGGACATGACAATGCAATCCTGATTCACGTAACATTAATTCCTTATTTAAAGGCATCTGAAGAACTGAAAACAAAACCTACACAGGCAAGCGTAAAGGAACTTCAGGGAATGGGAATTCAGCCGGATGTACTGGTGTGCAGAAGTGAACATGAGCTGACAGAGGACATTAAAGAAAAAATCGCTTTATTCTGCAACGTACCTGTATCACATGTACTTCAGAACCTGGATGTGGAATATTTATATGAAGCTCCTCTTGCAATGGAAAGAGAGAAGCTTGCAGATGTAGTTCTTTCAAGTCTCCGTCTGGAAAACAGAAAACCGGATTTAAGTGACTGGGAGGAAATGGTAGAAAGTCTGAGAAATCCGAATAAAACAGTAAAGATCGCAATTGTAGGAAAATATACACAGCTTCATGATGCATATCTCAGTGTAGTAGAGGCACTGAAACATGGCGGAATTTCCTGCAGAGCCAAGGTAGAGCTTGACTGGATCGATTCCGAAGAACTGACAGAGAAGAATCTGGATCAGCAGCTTCACAATGTAGATGGTATCCTGGTTCCGGGTGGTTTCGGAAACAGAGGTACAGAAGGAATGATCCTGGCAGCACAGTATGCAAGAGTACATAAGATTCCATATCTTGGAATCTGTCTGGGAATGCAGATGGCAATTGTAGAATTCGCCCGTCATGTACTTGGATACGAAGATGCAAACAGTATTGAACTGAATCCGGAGACAAAGCATCCGGTAATTGCATTAATGCCGGATCAGGAAGATATCGAAGATATCGGTGGAACCTTAAGACTTGGAAGCTATCCATGTATTCTTGCAGAAGGTTCCAGATCCTATGAACTCTTTGGCAAAAAAGAAATCCATGAGCGCCACAGACATCGTTATGAAGTAAACAATGCATTCCGTAAAGAACTTCAGGAGAAAGGAATGAATATCGTAGGAACTTCCCCTGATAGAGATGATCGAGATCGCAGGGCACCCGTTCTATGTAGGAACTCAGGCCCATCCGGAATTCAAATCCCGCCCGAATCATGCACATCCTTTATTCAGAGGATTTATTCAGGCGGCCGTCGATAAGAAAATAAGCGAAGAACAGCAGCAGAAATAGAAAGGATGAGGAGATTATGAAAGAAGTGAGAGAACAGCAGCAACAGCAAGGTATGTACAGG
>OHCD01001243.1_pt1 | contig 10692 bp, 7 predicted proteins | sample 1577561 | NCBI WGS metagenome assembly OHCD01 (sample SAMEA3879510, study PRJEB24766) | human gut metagenome | biome: human-associated habitat; feature: feces | place: USA | collected 1985/1987 | reverse complement strand
TGCGGTTATGCAAACTATATCAAAAAACGGGATGCTATAATTGGTTCATAAGCAATTCGGAAAAGAGAATACGCTTAATAAAAGGAGGACACATTCATGAAGAAAAAATTACTTGCAGTATTAATGACAGGTATCATGGCAATGTCTTTTGCTGCAACTACTACAGCAGTATATGCAAAAGGTGATGACGATAACACCCTGACTGTATGGGCATGGGATCAGAACTTCAACATCAAATCCATGAAGATCGCAGCAGATCAGTATGCAAAAGATCATGAGGGATTTTCTGTAGATATCGTAGAGACATCTTCTGATGACTGCCAGACTAAACTGACAACAGCAGCAAATGCAGGCGATTACAGCACACTTCCTGATATCGTTCTTATGCAGGACAACAGCTATCAGAAATATCTGAAGAGCTATCCGGATGCATTCACAGATCTGAAAGATATCAACATTAACTGGGATGATTTTGGTAAACTGAAACAGTCCTATTCCATGGTAGATGATACACACTATGGTGTTCCGTTTGATAATGGTGCTGTTATTGCATGCTATCGTACAGATATCCTTGACGAGGCAGGATATACTATTGATGATCTGACAGATATCACATGGTCCAAGTTCATGGAAATCGGTAAAGATGTTCATGAAAAAACCGGAAAATATCTTCTTACAAGTGAAGCTACAGGTGGCGATACTCTGATGATGATGATGCAGTCCTGCGGAGCTAACTTCGTAAACGAAGATGGCGAAGCTTACATCGTAGGCAATGAAGTTGCAGAGAAATGCATCAATCTTTATGTAGATTTGGTTAAGAATGACGTTGTTAAACTTGTAAATAACTGGGATGAATATATCGCTACTATTACAGGCGGTGAGGCAGCAGGTATTGTAAATGGTAACTGGATCACAGCTACTCTGATGTCTACAGAAGATCAGAAGGGTCTGTGGCAGATCACAACAATGCCTAAAGTAGACGATGTTGACACAGCCACAAACTATGCAAACAATGGTGGATCTTCCTGGTATGTTACATCCAACTGCCAGAATGTAGAACTTGCAGAAGATTTCCTTGCAAGTACATTTGGTTCCAGCACAGACTTCTATGATGCAATCCTTCCGGAAGCAGGTGCAATCTCCTGTTATCTGCCGGCAGGTGAATCTAAGGTTTACAACGAGCCAAATGAATTCTTTGGTGGACAGCCAATCTTCTCCACAATTGTAGAATACTCTTCTCATATTCCGGAGTTCACAAAAACACCGTATCATTATGAAGCAAGAGAATGCGTCAACACAGCAGTTGTAAATATCGTAAACGGCACACCTGTAGAAGATGCCCTTCAGGAAGCTCAGGATACTCTGGCATTCAAGATGACTGAATAAATTCTGATCGCAGGATCAGATGATGTCAGGACTGCGGGAACAGTGAAACTGTGAAGCAATCTGTAGACAGTGATTAAGTGAATGAAAACAGGTAAGTGCGGGGGACTGCCAGCAGTCCCCCATCTTATTGCAAAGAGTTGGTAATTGTCCGGCAAAATGCTGAACAGTTACAGAGTTTTTTGAAAGGAGGAGTTCACGTGAATTCTAAGAAAAAAGGTATGTCTCTGCTTGGCAAGCAGAGGGCAGCAGGATGGACGTTCCTGGCTCCTGCAACTATCATGATCGCGATCATGAGCTTTTATCCAATGATACGTGCATTTATCATTTCCCTGCAGACCGGAGCCGGAGCAAATATGAGATTTGCAGATCCGATCTTCAGCAACTATAAACGTATTCTGGCAGACAAGGTATTTCAGCAGTCTATTGTAAATACATTCCTGTATCTGATCATTCAGGTGCCGATCATGCTGATACTGGCAATTCTTCTGGCACAGCTTCTGAATAACAAAGATTTGAAATTTAAGGGATTCTTCCGTACCTGTGTATTTCTGCCATGTGCAACATCCCTGGTATCCTATTCATTGATCTTCCGTTCCATGTTTGCTACAGATGGTCTGATCAACAGTATTCTGATCAAACTTGGGATCTTATCTACCGGCTATAATTTCCTGGGAAATTCCGCCAGTGCCAAGATTGTAATTATCCTTGCGCTGATCTGGAGATGGACAGGATATAATATGGTGTTCTTTTTAGCAGGTCTCCAGAATATTGAGTATTCTGTTTACGAGGCGGCAAAGATAGATGGAGCAAGCGGCTGGAGAACCTTCTGGTCTATCACGGTTCCTCTTCTTAGACCTACAATTGTTATGACAACCATCATGTCAATAAACGGTACATTACAGCTCTTCGACGAGTCTGTAAACCTGACAAAGGGTGGACCTGCAAATGCGACAATCACCATGTCACATTATATCTATAACGGCTCGTTTGGTGAAGGCGTTGCAAACTTTGGATATGCATCAGCAATGTCTGTTATCGTGTTCATCATGGTTGCTATACTGGCATTTATCAATCTGAAAGTAGGTGACAAGCGTGACTAAGAAAAAACATGGATCATCAATACAAAAAAGGCTTATACCTTCATACATTTTTCTTGTAATAGTTTCGTTCATCTCAGTATTTCCGTTTTTCTGGATGATATCGGCAGCGACCAACAAGTCTATTGACATTGCAAGAGGTAGAATTGCATTTGGTGGCTATGCCCTTGAGAACTTAAAGAAACTGTTTGCATCACAGAACGTTGCACTTGGAATGAAAAACTCACTTATCAATGCAACAGTTCAGACAATTATAGCACTGCTTGTCTGCTCACTTGCCGGTTACGGCTTTGAACTCTATCATGACAAGGCAAAGGATAAGCTGTTCTCAGTTTTACTTCTTGCCATGATGATTCCGCAGGTAGCTACACTTATTCCTCTGTTCAAGATGATGTCAAAGCTCGGCTTTATAAATACGGTATGGGGCTTCATGCTCCCGGCTATTTCAACGCCGTTCCTCATCATGATGTTCAGACAGAATTCGAGAAACTTCCCAGTCGATATAATGGAGGCGGCACGAATTGACGGACTCAGTGAGATTGGTATTTTCTTCAAGATGTATATGCCTGTACAGAAATCAACATATGCAGCAGCTGCAGTTATCACATTCATGAATGCATGGAACTCATACCTGTGGCCAAAGGTAATCCTCAATAAGCCTGATGCTATCACAATGCCAATGCTTATTGCAAACCTCGCAGCAGGATATACAGTAGATTACGGTGTACTGATGATGGGCGTTCTTTTCTGCTCCATCCCTACAATGCTCGTATTCTTTGTGCTCCAGAAGCAGTTTGCAGAGGGAATTACAGGATCTGTTAAATAAAAGTAAAATAATATTGTTAAAAATTAAGAAGGCAAATAATATTTATTATTTGCCTTCGTCTTATAAGAGGCTTTGTGTTTAAAACAGACATGTATCAAATAATAAATACAGTAGATAGGAGTGTATAAAATATGAGTAATTTTGATTCAAATATCATTAAGAATCCGGAAATATTTGAGCAGAACAGACTTGCGGCTCATTCGGATCATGTGTGCTATAAAAATGAACTGGAGAAAATTAAAGGAAAATCAAGCCTGAGATATGATATGAACGGCTTATGGAAGTTTGCATATGCAAAGAATCAGTCCCTGGCTCCTTGTGGCTTTGAGGCAGCTGACTATGATTGCAAAGGCTGGGATGAAATCAGGGTTCCGGCACATATCCAGATGGAAGGCTATGACGTGCCAATCTATACGAATACCACATATCCGTGGGAGGCTGATGAGTCTATAAAGCCGGGCGAGGTACCTGAGATTTTTAATCCGGTTGCAAGCTATGTGAAGTATTTCACAATCCCTGAGAATATGAAGAACAAGAGGGTGTGTATTTCGTTCCAGGGAGTGGAGAGCGGTTTTGCACTCTGGCTGAATGGACACTATGTCGGCTACAGTGAGGACACATTTGATCCGTCTGATTTCGAGCTGACTGATTATATTATTGAGGGTGAGAACAAGCTTGCGGTCAGGGTATGGAAATGGACATCAAGCAGCTGGTGTGAGGATCAGGATTTTTACAGATTTTCAGGCATTTTCAGAGATGTATTTTTGTATGCTGTTCCTTGTGCACATGTGGAGGATCTGTCAGTTGTTCCTACACTTAATGATACCTTTGACGAGGGCACACTTAGTGTGTCAATAAAGGCAGATGGTGATGGTATTGCAAGTGTAAAGCTTTATGAGCTGGGCGATTTGTCTGTGGAAAAATATGACAGGGCAAAACTTTTATTGGAAGAGTTTGATATAGAGCTTAGGAATAAGGAAATTTGCGAGGGCTCATGTAATGTGAAAAATCCTCTGTTATGGAGTGCTGAAAAGCCGAATCTGTATGAGGTTAAAATTATAGTTAAAGATACGCATAGAAATGAGACTGAGTTTATCAGCCAGCTGGCAGGCTTCAGAAGATTTGAGATGGTAGACGGACTCATGAAGCTAAACGGTAAGCGTATTGTATTTAAGGGTGTAAACCGCCATGAGTTCAGCTCAATAACAGGCCGTGTGCCAAACCGTGATGAGGTGATAAAGGATATTGTCACAATGAAAAAGAACAATATCAATGCTATAAGAACAAGCCATTATCCTGATGATTCCATGCTCTATAAGCTTTGCGATATTTATGGAATCTATATGATAGCTGAGAACAATCTTGAGAGTCATGGCACATGGGAGGCATATAATAAGGGCTATGTTGACCTTGACTTTGTTGTGCCAAAGGACAAGCCACAGTGGAGAGAAATGATGCTGGACCGTGCCAACTCATGCTATCAGAGGGATAAAAATCATCCGGCAATCCTTATCTGGTCATGCGGCAATGAGTCGTTTGGCGGCAAGACCATATATGAGATGTCACAGCTTTTCAGACAGCTTGATAAGCATCGTCTGGTTCATTATGAGGGAGTATTTAGCGATAGAAGCTATAATGACACAAGCGACATGGAAAGCCAGATGTATACTCCGGCTGCAGGCATTGAAAAATTCCTGGCAGAGCATCCTGAGAAACCGTTTATCTGCTGCGAATATACACATGCAATGGGAAATTCCTGCGGTGCTATGCACAAATATACAGAGCTTACAGACCGCGAGCCTAGATATCAGGGCGGATTTATCTGGGATTATATTGACCAGTCAATCTACAAAAAGGACAGATACGGCAAGTGGTTCCTCACATATGGCGGAGATTTCGGCGACAGGCCTACAGATGGAGATTTCAGCGGAAACGGCATCTGCTACGGCGGAGAGAGAGAGGCTTCTCCAAAGATGCAGGAGGTTAAGTTCAATTATCAGAATATCTCGGTTGATTTTGACAGCGACTACATCTTTACAGTCACAAACAAAAATCTTTTTGTAAATACATCGGTTTTTGATGCTTTTGCCATTCTTCTTGCAGACGGTGAGGAGGTTTACAGGACAAAGCTTCAGATATCTGTTCCACCGATGGATAGGGCAAGCTATGAGGTGCCGGTGACTCTTAAAAATTCCATGATAGATGTGGAAAAAGAGTACTGTATTGTCGTATCATTTGTATTGAAGGAAAACACCATCTGGGAAAAGGCAGGATATGAGATTGCATTCGGACAGCATATGATAAAGAAGCCTGTAAGTGAGTATTCATGCGACAAATCAGTTGAGCTTGTTGTTGGAAACGGAAATATCCTTGTAAGAGGTGAGAACTTTAAGGCACTTTTCTCAAGAATGAATCTGGGAATGGTTTCATATGTATACGGTGGCGTCGAGATGCTTCCAAATACTATCCCACTGCCGAATTTCTGGAGAACACCTACCAACAATGATTCCGGCAACATGATGCCACAGCGCTATGCACAGTGGAAGATTGCCAGCATGTATGTGACCACCAGACAGAATCAGCGCTTTGCAGATACATCACCAAGGGTAGAAAAAAATGATAACAATATCGCCATCACATACACTTATTTCATGCCTACCACACCGCAGAGCTCATGCGAGGTGACATACAGGGTGTTTGGTGATGGAACAATCGAGACAACTCTGTCATATGACCCTGTAAAGGAACTTGGCGATATGCCGGAGTTTGGCATGATGTTCAAGCTGGATGCCGATTATGATACAGTGAAATGGTACGGACTCGGACCACAGGAGACATACGAGGACAGACAGCATGGCGGAAAGTATGGTGTATACGAGAATAAAGTGGCAGACAATATCGCAGAGTATCTCGTTCCGCAGGAGAGCGGCAACAAGTGCAGAGTAAGATATGCAAAGGTAATGGATAAGAAGGGCAGAGGCATGATGTTCTTTGGTGATGAGCTTTCGTTCTCGGCACTGCCATATACACCACATGAGCTGGAAAATGCAGCGCATCATTTCGAGCTTCCACCTGTACACTATACTGTTGTCCGTGTGGCAAAGAAGCAGATGGGTGTAGGCGGAGACGACAGCTGGGGCTCACATACTCATCCGGAGTACCTGCTTGATGTCTCAGAGAAAATGGAATTCACATTCTGTTTCCGCGGAATCTAGCATTTTAAGGTTGTCAGGAATATTATTACACATTTTGAGAGCAGAGACTGCTACTGTGGCTGCTCTCATGGTGTAAATAAACGATATAAGAATTAAGGAGAATTAAAATGTCAAAATTTATTAAGGGTATGGATTTATCAACCTTGCTAGAGCTGGAACGCTGCGGAGCAAAATACTACGAGGATGGAAAGGAGAAGGATATTCTTGACATCATGAAGGAGCATGATGTTGACACAATCCGTCTTCGTCTGTGGAACGACCCAAAATCAGAGGATGGTGAGCCTTACGGTGCGGGTAACAATGACCTGGCTGAGACTATCGCTATCGGAAAAAAGGTTACAGATGCAGGCTTTGGAGTGCTTTTGAATTTCCACTACAGTGATTTCTGGGCAGATCCGGGAAAGCAGATTAAGCCAAAGGCATGGAAGAATTTCGGTGTGGACGAGCTGGAGCAGGCTGTATATGATTTTACACTTGAAAATCTGACAAAGATTATTGAGGCTGGTGTAAATGTCACAATGATTCAGGTAGGTAATGAGCTTTCAAACGGACTTTTGTGGCCTGAGGGAAAGGTACCTAACTACGATAATATAGCAAAATTTGTGAATGCCGGAATACGTGCCTGCCGCAAGGTAAATGCTGATATTCCGATTATGATTCACCTTGATAATGGTGGAAACAATGAGCTTTATGTCAGATGGTTTACAAACTTCATCGAAAGAGGAGAGGAGTTTGAGTATATCGGATTGTCATACTATCCTTTCTGGCACGGCTCGCTCGATCAGCTTGAGTTCAATATGAACGATATTGCAAAGCGTTTCAATAAGGACCTTATCATCGCTGAGGTATCCATGGGCTTTACAATGGACAGCTACCAGGAGTACGAGAAGCTTGCTGATTCTGAGCGCAAGGGTTATGCGACAAAACCGGAGCTTGTTGAGAAGATAGATTATCCTATGACTATTGAGGGCCAGGCTGACTTTACAAAGGATTTCTTAAACAGAGTGGCAAATGTTGTGGATGACCACGGAAAAGGATTTTTCTGGTGGGAGCCTGCGTGGATTCCTGTACCGGGCTCAGGCTGGGCTACACCTGCTTCGCTTAAGTACATGAATGATCCGGGACCATGCGGCAATGAGTGGGCAAACCAGGCGCTCTTTGACTATGATGGAAATGTGCTTCCGGCACTTGATGTTATTAAGAATTTTAAAAAATAAAATAATAACATATGTAATTTTGTTGCATGATTTGATTTGTTATGTTGCATTTTCAGTCGGATGTATTGCAATGTAAAAATGTGCAGTTATAATAGAGTTATAAAGAAAGAACGAAATATTTTAACTATCAATTTAACGCAAATACAATCAGCAAAGGAGAAGAAAAAATGATACAGCAGAACGTATTAGACAAATTCAAGGAGCTTTTTGGAGCAGATGGGGATATCAGAGTATATTTTGCTCCGGGACGTGTAAATCTGATCGGTGAGCATACTGACTACAATGGAGGACATGTGTTCCCTTGTGCACTGACCATCGGTACATATATGGCAGCAAGAAAGCGCGACGACAGGAAGCTTCGTTTCTACTCTATGAATTTTGACAATCTGGGTGTGGTTGAGTCATCACTTGATGAGTTTACACCTGATCCGGACGGACTTTGGACAAACTATCCAATGGGCGTTATGTGGGCTTTCGAGGGACGCGGAATGAAGCTTGAAAGCGGTCTTGATATTGTTTTATTCGGAAATATTCCAAACGGCTCAGGACTTTCTTCATCAGCATCTCTTGAGGTGGTTACAGGATATATGTTAAAGGATATTTACGGCTTTGACGTGACAAATCAGGATATTGCACTTATCGGTCAGTATTCAGAGAACAACTACAACGGCTGTAACTGCGGTATCATGGATCAGTTTGCATCTGCAATGGGCAAAAAAGACAATGCGATTTTCCTTGACTGCAATACTCTTGATTTTGAGTATGCACCAATCGTTTTGGACGGTGCAAAGATCGTGGTGACAAACAGCATGGTTAAGCACAGCCTTGTAACAAGTGCTTACAATGACAGAAGAAATGAGAGTGCACAGGCTCTTAAGGATTTACAGACAGTATGTGACATCAAGACTCTCGGTGACTTGACAGATGAAGAGTTCGAGGCTCATAAGGATGCGATTAAGGATGAGGTTGCACGTAAGAGAGGCAAGCATGCGGTTTATGAGAACCAGCGTACCATCAAGGCTGTTAAGGCATTAAAGGAAAATGATATTGAGACATTTGGAAAGCTCATGAATGCTTCACATGTATCACTTCGTGATGATTATGAGACATCATGTCCTGAGGTTGACGTACTTGTTGATGAGGCATGGAAGATTCCGGGTGTTATCGGATCACGAATCACAGGAGGCGGCTTTGGCGGCTGTACAGTCAGCATAGTAAAGGACGAGGCTATTGATCAGTTTAAGGCAAACCTGACAAAGGCATATGAAGAGAAGGTTGGAAAGACACCTGAGTTTTATGTTGTTTCAATTGGAGACGGACCTAGCCGTCTGGCATAAAATTAGCAATATGAAATAACAGTAACGGATAAACAGGTTTTTCCCGACAATGATTAAGGAGCATGACATGATTCAGGAGAGAATATTAGAATTAGTAAAATATGGTCTTACAACAGGACTTGTTGACCCTGCTGATGAGGTATACACAGTAAACAGACTTCTCGAGGTACTCGGAGTGGACGATATTGAGGATGAGACATTTGAAAAGGTAGAGGCTCAGCCTGCATGGACACAGGAAGAGGCAGAGGAGAAGCTTGAGGGTATACTCGAGGATATGATGACATACGCATATGACAATGGCATCATGAAAGAAAACAGCATTGTATACAAGGATCTTTTTGATACAAAGCTGATGGGCTGCCTTGTAAATGCACCAAGCGTGATCAGAGCTCGCTTTAAGGATTTATACGACAATGAGTCTTCACTTGCGGCAACCGATTATTTTTACAAATTAAGCTGTGACAGCAATTATATCAGAAGACAGCGCATAAAGAAGGATATGAAATGGACCACAGACACAGAGTATGGCACACTTGATGTGACAATCAATCTCTCAAAGCCTGAGAAGGATCCAAAGGCAATTGCTGCCGCTAAAAATGCAAAGCAGAGTGCATATCCAAAGTGCCAGCTTTGTAAGGAAAATGAGGGCTATGCAGGCCGCGTAAACCATCCTGCAAGAGAAAACCACAGAATTATCCCTGTTACAATAAACAACAGCCAGTGGTTTTTCCAGTACTCACCATATGTATACTACAATGAGCACTGTATCGTGTTCAATTCAAAGCATACACCGATGAAAATCGAGCGTGCCACATTTGGAAAGCTGCTTGATTTTGTAACACAGTTTCCACATTATTTTGTAGGCTCAAATGCAGATCTGCCAATCGTTGGAGGCTCTATCTTAAGTCACGACCATTTTCAGGGCGGACACTATACCTTCGCTATGGCAAAGGCTCCGATAGAGAAAAAAATCACATTCAAGGGCTACGAGGATGTTGAGGCAGGTATCGTAAAATGGCCTATGTCTGTTATCAGAATCAAGTCAGCAGACAAAGATAAGCTTATTGACCTTGCAGATAAGATTCTTCTTGCATGGAGAGGCTATACAGATGAAGAAGCATTTATTTTTGCAGAGACAGATGGAGAGCCACACAACACTATCACACCTATAGCAAGACGTCGTGACGGAGACTATGAGCTTGATCTTGTGCTCAGAAACAATATCACCACAGAGGAGCATCCGCTAGGCGTATATCATCCGCATGCCCACCTTCATCACATAAAGAAGGAGAATATCGGACTTATCGAGGTAATGGGACTCGCAGTGCTTCCGGCCAGATTAAAAGGTGAGATGGCAGAGCTTAGGGATGCAATCCTTACAGGAAAGGATCTGCATTCGACTGAGACTCTTGCATCACATGCTGACTGGGCTCTTAAGTTTATGTCTAAGTATGATAAGATTGATGAGTCTAATATTGATGGTATCATCAATGAGGAGATTGGACTTGTATTTAAAGAAGTGCTTGAGTGTGCAGGAGTGTACAAGTGCACTGATGAGGGACGTGCAGCATTCCAAAAATTTATAGATGCGGTAAATGCATAAGATTTTCAATT
>OHCD01001230.1_pt1 | contig 10770 bp, 8 predicted proteins | sample 1577561 | NCBI WGS metagenome assembly OHCD01 (sample SAMEA3879510, study PRJEB24766) | human gut metagenome | biome: human-associated habitat; feature: feces | place: USA | collected 1985/1987 | reverse complement strand
AGCTGTTGGCCATAGAGTAGAGCCTTGTGCCAACGGCTTTTTTTATTAATAATAATTGATAATCTCTAGCGTTTATACCCTCATTAATGACCGCTTCGTCGGCTTCGTATTCATGGATATTCTGCAATTCCTGTTTCAATAACCACGCTCCAGGATTAAACCACTGAAAGAATATACAGATATCTGCTATGAGCAAGTCCCAAGAATGGTGCTTTCTGATATGCGCACATTCGTGAATCAGTATTTCACGTCCGTTCTCCTCCAAATCAGTTCGTGAAATCACAACAAACTTCATCCAACTGAAGGGTGCCACATTCCGGTCATGAACCAACAAAACAGTATGTTTATCTATCTGTCTCCGTTGCGCCGTATTCATTAACCGAACAAGACGGAATAAAGAATAGACATTCCGGCAAACAAGGAAAAATATGCCCGCTATATAAAATAGAAGAACTATTTCTATCCAATGCACTGGGCTTCTCCACGTATCTACCAAATCATCTCCTTCCACTACTGTTGTCACCTGGGTTTCCTGATGATTCTCTGCCATAACAAGTAGTTGTTCAATTGTCAGTACTGCCTGATTTATTTCATTCTGCGGCGCCTTGGTCACTTCAATCAGCGGAAGCAACAAAGAAAACACGAGAATGCCCAACAACGCAATCCGGTTAAAACGGTAGAACGTTTCTTTACTCAACAGCAGCCTGTAAAACAAATAAAACAATGACAGGCACACCCCCGATTTTAGTATATAGACGAAAAAGAATCCCATATATAGATTAATTCCAGTTAGTTCTCTGCCAATTTCTTCTCAAACTCCTCCAAATAGGAAGGATTCTTTTTAGATGCCAACACCCAAATGCCTTTCTTGGCTTTACTACCAAACTTAGATTCCAGATTCGTCGACTCCGGCAAAATTTCCCATACATCATGCAACAGATCATCCGGAGATAAGCTCTTCAACTGCTGGTAAGAAATTTCTTTTCCATCCAAAAGAATAAGCTGTCCATCATGCCCGGTTCCTCCATCCGTACAATAAATCTTAAAGAAATCCTTCACATAATAAATGCACTTCACAGTATGAGAGGTCTTCACTTCATGAGCAAGTGCAGGATGAGCGTTCTGCTGCTTTTTAACTCCATAGAGTTCATTCAACGATTTAAGCATTCCTTTTTTTACCCGATGAACAAAATCCGCCAAGTCACTTTCTGTCCACGGAGTAGTGGAAGACAAACGTAGTATTCCTTTCTCCTTTTGGTAAACACCTTTCCGATAACTGATGACATTATCATCAGAACTTGATTCCGAAATTGACCATCCTGCATATCCCACAGGGATATGCATTTTTAGAGTATCGATTTCTATAATTTGTACAGTGTCCGATTCTGCATAACTCTTAGAAACCAGAATCTCTTCGAAATGTCTCACATCCAATGTATCCTGTATGAATGCATTTCCCTCCTGATTATTCATATTCAGAAGATTCGGACGGGCAAAAAGAACAGCTGTAATAGCTGCCAACGGAAATACTATCAAGTATTTTGATAATTTCCAAGGATTTGATTTTTTCTTCAACATCATAGTAATACGTTTTTTAAGTGAACTGTGATCAAAACTATTCACCATAGAATACAGCCTTGTTCCAACAGTCTTTTGAATTAATAAAAGCTGATATTTCTTTGCATCAATCCCTGCTTTCAGAACTGATTCATCTGCTTCAAACTCATGTACAGTTTTCAATTCTTTTCTGAATAGCCACATTGCAGGATTAAACCACTGGAACAAAAGGCAAATCTCCGCCAATAATAGGTCCCGGAAATGTTTGTGCATGATATGCGCATACTCATGAGCTATAATTTCTTCGCCATACTCCTCCAAGTCCTGCCGGGATAGCACAATATAGTGTCTCCAACTAAACGGTGCCACATTTTGCTGATGGACCACCAATCTGATTTTTCCTTTCCAACACTTCTTCTCACTGTTACGAATCAAACGGTATATACATGCTATGGAAAATATGTAACGCAACAATAACAGCAATGCTCCACCCAGATACAGAAATCCCAAATTGCCAAGGGTCAAAATAGTGAAATCAGACCTTTCTTTCTCTAATTGTGTATGTAACGTAGTTGTTGTGACCTGCTCCATTTTCTGCAAATCATGTTCTTGCTCCGTTTCTTCTTCCGGAATATTCAGACGTTCAAACACTTGCTCAATCTGTGGTAAATGGAAGTTCTGTGAAACTTTGAGCGAAGGAATGACAAATGCAACCAATATAAGCCCGATCAACACCATCCGGTTGAATCGATGAAATGTCTCCTTGCCTAGCCACAAGCGGTAGAATAAATAAAAAACAGACAGACAAAGCGCTGTTTTCAACATATATATGAGGAAGAAAATGTGCATAGTATTGTTTTGTATTAGATTGTGTTATTCTTTATTATTTCTGATGAGCTTGTTCCACCTCGTTTATAAGCCTTTTCAAGTCATCCAAAGAAATATCCTCCTCTTTGACCAGAGATGAAACAGCGCTCAAATATGAATTATTGAAATACTTGCTGATTACATTCCGCAATGTCCCTTTACGAAAATCTTCTTCGCTGACAACGGGATAGTACTGATAAGTATTCCCAAAAGTATGATGAGCCAGGAATCCCTTATCTTCAAGCCCGCGAACAATTGTAGATAACGTATTGAAATGAGGCTTCGGTTCCTCATAGAAAGCCAACATTTCTTTCACAAACAAAGGGCCTTTCTCCCAGAAATACCCCATCAATTCCTCTTCTTTTACTGTTAATCCTTTCATATTTACAACATTGTTTACTGCAAATAACGAGAAGTTTTAGTTCATAAACTAATTTTCATAGTTAAAGTAAACTAAATGCTTTAGTTTATCTTCTTTTCTAACAATTGCGGCAAGGTATACCTATTTACATATTGGCATTAAACTCAGATTCTATCGGGATTTATCCATCCATTCCCCCAGCCTCTCAGAAAAGAATTATGTTTTTATCTCTCATACTCTCATTCTTTTCTTATAAATATCAGAGAACTAACAAGATACAAAATGAGAGATACTTTCATCATCGGTATCTCTCATTCTATTTCAACTTATCTCTCATGATTTTTCGGACAGTATACCGTTATCTTACCTTCATCCGGCTGTCCTTTACAGATGATACTACCTATCTTCTTAGCATCTCTTACCTACATCCTTATCTTATCTCCCTTACATACCTCTGTTTTCTTACCGACATCTTCATCGTTCCACTAGAGTGCACAGGCCTGTGCACTCTAGTGAACAGATCGTGCCACCCGGGTGAAACGATCTGTTCACCCGAGTGGCACGATAACAATTGAACTTATATCACACGACCTTATCCGATAGATAACACAAGAATATAGGGTTGTTTATCTGAAAAGTAAGGCTACATCTCCCTTATTATCCCAGTAATTTATCAATGATAAAATGGCCGATGAAGAATAAATCGCCCATGAAAACAATGCTGAATATCAGAAAAGCAAAGCAGGTACTCCAACGGGAACCTCCTGCTTCCTCGCCACGTTTAATACGGAGCAGGGAACTGTGCAGACAATCACCCGCAATGAACAGCACAAACAGACTCGGTATCAAGTCACCCCATGATATCAACCACAGGTTATCACCTTTTCCCATCAGGAATGTCAATGCTACGGCCAACAGGAAGACAGAAGCATACTGCAAATCTTTTCTCTTCGAATTCATAGCGGTAATATTTAAAGTACTTTTCACAAAGATATCGAATATCTTCCAATAATCCTTATCAATTCTATCTAAAAAAGGTTATGCCTGATCGGAAGATTCGGACGGAGCATTCCCTGCCTTAGCGGATTTCTTTTTCAGCCGACCGCTCTTTCTCAGCGCTTCGGCAATAATCCACTGAAGTTGTCCGTTGGTACTGCGAAACTCATCGGCTGCCCATTTTTCGATGGCATCCATTGTCTCGGCATCTACACGCAAAACAAAACTCTTTATTGAAGATTCTTTTTTAGCCACTACCTTCTTACCTTCTGTTTTTATTTATTAATGATTCAACGTACCTGTATTGACTACCGGCTGTGCAGCCTCATCCGCACAAAGAACTACAAGCAGATTGCTGACCATCGCCGCCTTCTTGTCCTCGTCCAATTCAACAATTTCTTCTTCAGAAAGTTTATGCAAAGCCATACGTACCATTGATACGGCACCCTCCACAATCTTTTCACGGGCACTGATAATGGCCGAAGCCTGCTGACGACGCAACATGACGGCTGCAATCTCCGGAGCATAAGCCAGATAGTTAATACGGGCTTCCACTATTTCCATTCCGGCCATCGCCAGACGTTCGTTAAGCTGGTGTTCCAACTGATCATTAATTTCATCGCCACCGCTCCGCAATGTCAATTCATCCGAATTCGCTTCGTTATCATCGTAAGCATACAATCCTGCCACCTGACGGAGAGCAGCGTCACTCTGCACACGCACAAAATCTTCAAAAGCATTCATTCGTCCGGCAACGGTTACGCTCATCTGTCCGGTTCCTTTATTATCCGCCATCGTCTGTGCATCGATTTCGAACATGGCCTTATACGTATCCTTCAGTTTCCAGACAAGCACCAGTCCTATCAGAATGGGGTTACCAATCTTATCATTCACCTTGATAGGTTCTATATCCAGATTACGGGCACGCAAAGAGAGCTTTTTCTTATTCATAAAAGGATTCACCCAAAAGAAACCGGTTTCGGTAAAGGTACCCTTGTACTTTCCGAAGAATACCATAGCCCGGGCTTCGTTCGGTTCCTGAGAAAAATATCCGGGAATCATCAGAATAGCTGCTGCAAGAAAGAGGATCAACAGCAGGAACAAAACAATACTTCCTTTAAAAAGGATAAAGCTCATCACAATCAGAAGAGGCAGTATCGCCAAATTAACAAACAAGGCTACAAACCCATTAATAACCACGTCATTGTACTGAAATTCTTTTGCATTCATAGGACTAAATTTTGATATTATTTTGATATCACAAATATATCACTTTTCATTCTGATAATGCAAGGGGAAAGACTCTTTTTTCTCCGCAATACATCATTTTTAACTAAACAGCAGTCATCCGATACTAAACAAATTTAAAAGGCGTAAGAAAATAAGGGTTTAATTCAAACAAAAACAGGATGTACTTTGAGGTATTTAAGTTTATTGTTATTTTTGCAGGGTATGAACTTAACCCCCTTAAACAAGTAAAATATAAAACGATTTATAAAATGAGAAAAGTAAGTTTAGCCCTGCTCCTCTGCCTTCTCTGCCTCGCCGGAATGGCACAAGGACAAAAGGCACTTGATTTAAAAGATATTACCTCCGGACGCTTCCGCCCGGAAAATATTCAGGGAGTCATCCCCACACCAGATGGAGAGCACTACACACAAATGAACGCCGATGGTACGCAAATCATCAAATACTCATTCCGCACAGGAGAAAAGGTAGAGGTGATCTTTGACGTGAACCAGGCACGCGAATGTGACTTCAAGAATTTCGACAGCTATCAGTTCTCACCCGATGGTGACAAATTACTGATCGCTACCAAAACGACCCCGATATACCGGCATTCATACACAGCTGTGCATTATATATACCCTTTGAAACGAAATGATAAGGGCGTTACGACAAACAACATTATTGAACGGCTGTCCGACGGCGGACCTCAACAGGTCCCCGTCTTTTCTCCAGACGGAACGATGATCGCTTTCGTGCGTGACAATAATATATTTCTCGTAAAGCTGCTCTACGGTAACAGCGAAAGCCAGGTGACCGAAGATGGCAAGCAAAATATGGTTCTCAACGGTATCCCCGACTGGGTATATGAGGAAGAGTTCGGTTTCAACCGCGCCCTGGAGTTCAGTGCCGATAATACCATGATTGCTTTCATCCGCTTCGACGAGTCGGAAGTTCCTTCCTATTCTTTTCCGATGTTCGCGGGAGAAGCACCGCAGATTACTCCTTTGAAAGATTATCCGGGAGAATACACCTACAAGTATCCGAAAGCCGGATACCCGAACTCGAAAGTAGAAGTACGTACGTACGACATCAAATCGCACGTGACCCGCACCATGAAGCTTCCGATAGATGCAGACGGATATATCCCCCGCATCCGCTTCACGAAAGATGCCAGCAAACTTGCCGTTATGACATTGAACCGCCATCAGGATCGTTTCGACCTTTATTTTGCCGATCCGCGCTCAACGCTCTGCAAGTTAGTGTTGCGTGATGAGTCACCTTATTATATTAAGGAGAACGTGTTCGATAATATCAAGTTCTATCCGGAAACTTTCAGTTTGCTTAGCGAACGTGACGGTTTCAGCCATCTTTACTGGTACAGCATGGGGGGAAACCTTATCAAGAAAGTAACCAATGGCAAATATGAAGTGAAGGATTTTCTGGGTTATGACGCAACAGACGGCTCTTTCTATTATACCAGCAATGAGGAAAGCCCCTTGCGTAAAGCAGTCTACAAGATTGATAAGAAAGGCAAAAAGACAAAGTTGTCTCAACGTGAAGGAACCAATACGCCGTTATTCAGCAAATCGATGAAGTATTATATGAACAAGTTCTCCAGCTTGGATACTCCTATGTTGGTTACCTTGAACGATAATTCAGGCAAAACGCTCAAAACGCTTATTACAAATGATGCGTTGAAGCAAACATTGTCCGGATATGCAGTACCACAAAAAGAGTTCTTTACTTTCCAGACTACAGATGGCGTGAAGTTGAATGGCTGGATGATGAAACCGGTTAATTTCTCCGCATCCAAAAAATATCCGGTACTGATGTATCAATATAGTGGCCCGGGTTCCCAACAGGTATTGGATACTTGGGGAATCAGCTGGGAGACATACATGGCAAGCCTCGGTTATATCGTGGTATGTGTAGATGGTCGTGGCACTGGAGGCCGTGGAGAAGCTTTTGAGAAATGTACCTATTTAAAAATTGGCGTCAAAGAAGCCAAAGACCAGGTGGAAACAGCGCTTTACCTAGGCAAACAAGCGTATGTGGACAAAGACCGCATCGGTATCTGGGGTTGGAGTTATGGCGGATACATGACTCTTATGAGCATGAGCGAAGGAACTCCCGTATTCAAAGCCGGAGTAGCAGTAGCCGCACCGACCGACTGGCGTTTCTACGACACTATATATACAGAACGTTTCATGCGCACCCCGAAAGAAAACGCAGAAGGATACAAAGAATCATCCGCTTTCACACGGGCTGACAAACTGCACGGCAATCTGTTGCTGGTACATGGTATGGCAGACGATAATGTTCACTTCCAGAACTGTGCAGAATATGCCGAACAGTTAGTTCAGCTTGGAAAACAATTTGATATGCAAGTGTACACGAACCGTAATCATGGAATATATGGTGGCAACACCCGCCAACACTTGTACACACGGTTGACCAACTTCTTCTTGAACAACTTATAATGACGGATAGAGTACGTAAGCCCGAATGGCTGAAAATTAATATCGGTGCCAACGAACGATACACCGAAACAAAGCGAATTGTCGACTCCCACTGCTTGCACACGATATGCAGCAGTGGGCGTTGTCCCAACATGGGAGAATGCTGGGGAAAAGGAACTGCCACATTTATGATCGGCGGTGACATCTGTACCCGCAGCTGCAAATTCTGCAACACACAAACCGGACGCCCGCATCCACTGGATGCCAACGAACCGACACACGTAGCGGAGTCTATCGCTCTTATGAAACTAGATCATGCGGTAGTTACCTCGGTAGACCGTGACGACCTTCCCGATCTGGGAGCCGGACATTGGGCACATACCATTCGTGAGATCAAACGACTGAATCCGCAGACCACAATCGAAGTACTGATACCCGATTTTCAGGGTAGAATGGAACTGGTAGACCTAGTGATAGAAGCCAATCCCGACATCATTTCCCATAATATGGAGACGGTAAGACGCATCAGTCCCCTGGTTCGCAGTGCGGCCAACTATGATACCAGCCTGCAAGTGATCGGTCACATCGCCCGAAGCGGAACAAAATCAAAAAGCGGTATTATGGTGGGGTTGGGAGAAACTCCACAGGAAGTGGAAACCATTATGGACGACCTGCTGGCAGTCGGCTGCCAGATTCTTACGATAGGACAATATTTGCAGCCTACGCACCGTCATTATCCGGTTGCCGAGTATGTGACGCCACAGCAATTCGCCACATACAAAACCATCGGTTTGGAGAAAGGATTCAGCATTGTAGAGAGTGCTCCTCTCGTTCGTTCGTCTTATCATGCAGAGAAACACATTCGATAGAAAACAAAACACATTCACTATTTGTTTTATAGGTAAAACCGGCAAATAAACATAAAGATGGATCATAAAGGAACACTTTCTTCCGCATTTAACATGTCGCTGGGTTTTATCCCCGTTATTATTTCCATTTTATTGTGTGAATTTATAACGCAAGACACGGCTATTTACATCGGTACTGGTATAGGTATCGTAGGGATATACCTATTACTACACCGTAAAGGTGCGCTAATTCCTAATTTTATTCTTTATATTGCCACCGGAATGCTGGCACTGCTGTCACTTGCAGCCTTGATTCCCGGTGACTATGTTCCGCCAGGTGCTCTGCCTCTTACCCTGGAAGTCAGTATCCTCATTCCGATGCTGATACTCTATATGCATAAAAAGAGATTTATCAACCACTTTCTGAGACAGATAGGCTCCTGCAATAAGCGCTTGTATGCGCAAGGAGCAGAGGCGGCAGTTGTTTCGGCCCGTTTTGCATTGATCTTCGGTATCCTGCATTTTATTATTATCAGTATTGTCGTTGCCAGTCAGGACCCTTTAAGCCAGACAAGTATGGTGATACTTTATAAGGTATTTCCCCCTGTCGTATTTGTGATGAGTATCCTGTTCAATCAGATTGCTATCCGGTATTTCAACCATCTGATGTCGCACACGGAATACGTGCCCATAGTCAATACGAAAGGAGATGTCATCGGAAGAAGTCTTGCCATAGAAGCACTCAACTATAAGAATGCCTATATCAATCCGGTCATAAGAATAGCCGTATCTACTCACGGGATGCTGTTTCTTTGTGACAGACCGATGAATGCCATCCTTGATAAAGGGAAAACTGACATACCGATGGAATGCTATCTCCGTTATGGTGAGTCCCTCACCGAAGGAGTAAACCGCTTGGTGCACAATGCGCTTCCACACGCAACGGAAGACTTCAAGCCAGAGTTTAACATTGTCTATCACTTCGAGAATGAAGCAACCAACCGGCTCATCTATCTTTTCATCGTCGATATCAAAGATGATTCTATCCTTTGCACTCCCCGCTTCAAGAACAGTAAGCTATGGAGTTTCAAGCAGATAGAAGAAAATATGGGCAAAGGCTTTTTCAGCAGTTGCTTCGAAGATGAATACGAACACCTGAAAGATGTTATTTGTATAAGAGAAAAATACAGGGAATCTTAGACAATTCAGGCACATGTCCCTTCCAGTCCTTCACTGTACGCGTCTGTATATACTCTCCTTCACATGTAATATCGGCAGCAATACAAAGCTTTGTTTGAGGACGACAGTTTAACAAAATATCTTCTATCATCTTATGATTCCGGTAAGGCGTCTCAATGAAAAGTTGTGTCTGATTTTCAGCATACACACGCTGCTCCAATGTTTTCAGTTTCTTGGCACGTTCCCCCGGTTCAATCGGCAGATAACCGTGAAAAGCGAAACTCTGTCCGTTAAAGCCCGATCCCATCACCGACATCAAGATAGACGAAGGCCCGACCAACGGTACCACCGGATAATCCTTCCGTTGGGCGATAGCCACTACGTCAGCACCCGGATCAGCGATCGCCGGACAACCCGCCTCCGAGATCACGCCAACGCTCTCGCCTTTCGCCAAAGGAGCCAGATAACCAGCTACTTGTTCCGGTGAGGTATGTTTATTCAGCTCATAAAATGTCAAGTCATCGATCACGATCCCCGGCTCCACCTTTTTCAAGAAACGGCGTGCCGTACGCACGTTTTCCACGATAAAATGCCGGATGGATAAGATCACGTCACGGTTGTACTCTGGTAAAACACGGCGATGTTCCGTATCGCCCAAGGTAACTGGTATAAGGAAAAGAGATGCTCGCATACTGTTTGTTTTCCGCGAAAGTAGTATTTTTGCCGCAAACTAACAGAATAATCATGGCACTTCCTATTGATTTTATTACCCGTACACGGGCTTTACTTGGCGAGGAGTTCGATCGTTTAGAGGCAGCGTTAAGCGCTGATGTTCCCGTAAGTATCCGTATCAACCCGATGAAAGGGACTCCCGCTCCCAAAGCAGGTGCTCCAGTCGCTTGGTGCGAGAGCGGTTTTTATTTGCCGGAACGGTTGTCTTTCACCTTCGATCCTCTATTCCATGCGGGGGCCTATTACGTGCAGGAAGCGTCTTCCATGTTTCTGGAACAAGCGATCAAGGCATACGTGAAAGAGCCGGTACGTTGCCTGGATTTATGCGCCGCCCCGGGTGGCAAGTCCACGCATCTGGCGAGCTTATTGCCGGATGGAAGCCTGTTAGTGAGCAATGAGGTGATCCGCAGCCGGAGTTATGTATTGGCCGAGAATATCGCTAAATGGGGCCACCCGGACACGATCGTTATCAATAATGACCCGGAGGAGATCGGAGAGGCATTGCCTCATCTGTTCGACGTGATCGTCACCGACGTACCTT
>OHCD01001199.1_pt1 | contig 11042 bp, 9 predicted proteins | sample 1577561 | NCBI WGS metagenome assembly OHCD01 (sample SAMEA3879510, study PRJEB24766) | human gut metagenome | biome: human-associated habitat; feature: feces | place: USA | collected 1985/1987 | reverse complement strand
CTCCTTGTCGGTCATGATGCCCGGAGTCCACTTCGGAGAATTCTCGACCACCCGCGTAACCGCTTCGGTCAGCTTCTCATGGGGCGAAGCAAGCACTTCGTCCACAGTCACGGATCCGTCGGTTTCGACGATAATCCGGACTTGCACCACTCCTTCGACCTTCTGCTCTTCCATATCGGCAGGATACTGTACGCGCGAAAGCACCCATTTCCAATACTTTTCGAACCCTTTATTCTTAAACGACGGGGCTTTTTTCAAACGTGCGACCTGGCCATCCGCAATGACCAGTCCCTCGGCCGGAGGTGTCGAAGTCGTCGTACCCGGGGCATCGGCCGGAGTTTGAGCCATCGCGGGTAACACCAGCAACAGGCTCACGGCATAAAACAGAAATTTTTTCATAGCATCTGTCTGTTGGTTTCTACATAAACAAAAATAGTGAAAGCCGAGAGACAACGGGACCTTGTTCACGGTTTTCCGAGGCGCATCCTATCTAAGACTATGTCAAAGATAGCGAGAGGTAAGAGCAATTGTGAGAACTTGTTCTCGAAAATTGCCGAACCGAATCCTATCTTCTACAAAGATAGGAAAAGCCGGATGCAAAAGCAAATTTATTTGCATTTTCCCGAGGCGGAATTTTAAGACGACTCAAAAAGTTAGGCGACAGAAAACACTCGAATATCAATTATTTATTCGTTTCATCGCAAGAAACAGGAGCCGGACGGAACAACGCAACCGGAACCGCCCCGGTCTGATCCCGGAATCCATTACAATACCAAAAGCCGCACGATCAAATTTCAAGCATGGAATCATAGCTGTTAGCGGAGCTTTTTGGATGCGTAACGGACCAAGTCCTTTCCGAAGAAAAGGAGCAAGGAAGGGGGCGAATTATAAACGCGACCACCGACAGCGAATAAGCGACCGTCGGATTCGTGCTGCGATCGTCGAATAAGGGTTTCTTAAAAAATATAATTACCAATAGGCACACCGCAGCCGATATAGGCGTCAGCAACCTTCTTTCCCAGGAAAAAGAAGAGGACCGTCTGCAAAACGGCCCTCTTCAATCTATAGAAACCCCGGACTATCCCAGGAACGACAGCAGAATACCTGCGGCAACCGCAGAGCCGACGACACCGGCTACGTTCGGACCCATGGCGTGCATGAGCAGGAAGTTGCTCGGATTGGCCTCCTGGCCGACGGTTTGCGATACGCGGGCTGCCATAGGAACCGCAGAAACACCGGCGGAGCCGATCAGCGGGTTCATCTTCTTGCCCTCCGGGAGGAAGAGGTTCATAAACTTGGCAAGCAGCAAACCTCCGGCCGTACCGAGAGCGAACGCAAGCACACCCAGCACCAGAATACTCAAGGTCTGGACATTGATGAACGCTTCGGCGGTAGCCGTAGCACCGACGGTAATACCGAGGAAAATCACCACGATATTCATCAGCTCGTTCTGCACGGTCTTGCTCAAACGATCAACCACACCGCACTCTTTCATCAGGTTACCCAGCATAAGACAGCCGATCAGCGGAGCGGCGCTCGGCAGGAGCAGCGAGATGATTACGGCAATGATGATCGGGAAGAGGATCTTCTCGGTTTTGGAAACCGGGCGCAGCTGCGACATCTTGATTTCACGCTCTTTCTTGGTGGTCAGCAGACGCATGATGGGCGGCTGAATCACCGGCACGAGGGCCATATAAGAGTAAGCGGCCACGGCGATCGGACCCAGCAATTCGGGCGCGAGGCGGGCGGTCAGGAAGATCGCAGTCGGACCGTCGGCACCGCCGATGATACCGATACTACCGGCCTGAGCAGGAGTGAAGCCCAACGCGTAAGCCCCCAGGAAGGTCACGAAAATACCCAACTGCGCAGCAGCACCGAGCATGAAACTCTTCGGGTTGGCGATCAGCGGGCCGAAATCGGTCATGGCACCGACACCGATGAAGATCAGACACGGGTAGATACCGAGCTTCACACCCAGATAAAGATAATCGAGCAATCCGGCATCCTGAATGAAGCTTCCCCAGTGGATATGTCCGCCGGCGAACAGTTCGGAATGGAACATATTCGCTCCCGGCAGGTTGGTCAGCAGCATACCGAAAGCGATCGTGAAGAGCAGCAGCGGTTCGAACTTGTGTTTGATGGCGAGGTACAGGAGCAGGAAAGCGACGAGAATCATCGCTATATTCCCCCAGGTCGCCCCTGCGAATCCGGTCTGATTGAAAAAATCGACCAGACTGTCGGACAATGAAATGGATCCAGCTGTTAACATCATATCACTTATTCGATAACGATTAACAGATCACCTTCCATCACGGTAGCGCCCTTCTGGACGTGGATGGATTTGACAACACCGCCGCGTTCGGCATCGATGTTGTTCTCCATCTTCATCGCCTCGAGAACCATGACGGGCTGGTTGGCCTTGACCGGGTCGCCGACGTTAAGATGGATATCCAGGATCGTACCGGGCAGCGGAGATTTCACCTGCAAACCGGGACCGCCGGCAGCAGCCTGTGCAGCTTTGGGAGCGGAAGGCGCAGCCGTAGTCGGAGTCACCGACAGCCCTGCAGCTTTCGGAGCGGGAACGACCTGCGGTTTCTTCATCTTGCTGGCCTGCTCGCCGACGATTTCCACCTCGTAAGCGACACCATTGACGGTGACGTTGGCCATCGTCGATTCTTCGTTCACGTCCTCAATCGAAATGTCGTATTGATTTCCGTTTATTTTCAATGAATAGTCTTTCATAACTTATTTTCTGTAATCTGGCATTTGAGTTAATCCGTGAATTTTCGAGTTCCAGGGCGAGTAAGCCCGCTTGATGCTCAAAATCGTAAGCATCTCGGTTTCCCGGTCGTGACGGGCGCTGCCGAAGAGCTTCAGCGCCGTCATAATGGCGGCTACGGTCTCCTCGTCCAATTCCGTCTGCGACGGTGACTGCTTCTTGCGCTGATGCGTAAAGAAAGAACCGAAGCCCTTCATTACAAAGACCAGCAGAAGGAGCATGACAATCACCAGGCAGAACCCGACGCATGTGATCGTAAGGATACCCGACCAATCTATCTGTGTCATAATTCGTCGATTTATAAAGGAATATTAGAGTGCTTCTTGGCCGGATTCTGCAAACGTTTGGTTGCGAGCGACTGCAAAGCGCGGATAATGCGGAAACGCGTGTTGCGCGGCTCGATCACATCGTCGATATAGCCGTAGCGGGCGGCGTTGTAGGGATTGGAGAACTTGTCGCGGTACTCCTGCTCCTTCTCGGCCACGAACTTGGCCTTCTCCTCGGCGCTCTCGAAAGCGGCGAGCTCCTTGGCATGCAGCACCTCGACGGCACCGCTCGCACCCATCACAGCGATCTCGGCCGTCGGCCATGCGTAATTGATGTCGCCACGGATATGTTTCGAAGACATCACGATATAAGCACCGCCGTATGCCTTGCGCAGCGTCACGGTGATCTTCGGAACGGTAGCCTCGCAATATGCGAACAGCAACTTCGCACCGTGCGTAATGACACCGCCGTACTCCTGGGTCGTACCCGGCAGGAAGCCCGGAACGTCCACGAGGGTCACCAACGGAATGTTGAAGGCATCGCAGAAGCGCACGAAACGGGCGGCCTTGCGGCTTGCGTTGATGTCGAGCACACCGGCCATGTACTTGGGCTGGTTGGCGATGATACCGACGCTCTGGCCGTTGAAACGGGCGAAACAGGTGATGATATTCTTTGCGAAATCGGCAGCCGACTCCAGGTATTCGCCGTTATCGACGATGGCACGAATCACCTCGGCCATATCGTAAGGCTTGTTCGGATTGTCGGGAATGATCTCGTTCAGAGAATCCTCCAGACGGTTGATCTGATCAGTGCAGACGACCATCGGCGTATCCTCCATGTTGTTCTGCGGCATATAGGAAAGCAACTGACGGATCAACTGGATGCCTTCCTCCTCGGTTTCGACGGCGAACTGAGCTACGCCCGACTTGGTCGTATGCATCGTGGCACCGCCCAACTGCTCCTGCGTCACGTCTTCGCCCGTCACGGTCTTCACGACCTTCGGACCGGTGAGGAACATATTCGAGGAACCCTTCTTCATGATGATGAAGTCGGTCAGCGCCGGAGAATAGACTGCACCGCCGGCACAGGGACCGAAGATGGCCGAAATCTGCGGAATGACGCCCGACGACATCACGTTGCGCTGGAAGATGTTGGCATATCCGGCCAGGGCGTTGACACCCTCCTGGATGCGTGCGCCGCCCGAGTCGTTCATGCCGATGCACGGAGCGCCGTTGCGCATGGCCATGTCCATCACCTTGCAGATCTTGTCGGACATCGAAAGCGACAGAGAACCTGCCGTCACGGTGAAGTCCTGGGCAAAGACATAGACCAAGCGGCCTTCGATCGTACCGTAACCCGTTACCACACCGTCGCCGAACGTATGCTTCTTCTCCATACCGAAGTCGTAGCAACGATGCGTGACGAACATGTCGAACTCCTCGAAGCTACCCTCGTCGAGCAGCATCTGGATACGCTCGCGTGCGGTGTACTTACCCTTCTCGTGTTGCTTGTCGATCGCCTTCTGACCACCGCCCATACGAGCCATCTCACGGTTCTCGATGAGCTGGTTGATCTGGTTCTGAATTTCACTCATAATCGAAAATATGCTGTTAAATTATTTATTCTTGTTCTCGCAAAGCTCCGTCAGGATGCCCTGGGTGGATTTCGGATGCAGGAAAGCGATGGTCATGCCCTCGGCACCCTTGCGGGGCGTAGCGTCGATCAGACGGATGCCCTTGGCGGCTGCATCGGCCAACTGCTCCTCGATATTCTCGCAGGCGAGTGCCATGTGGTGGATACCGATGCCCTTGTTCTCGATGAACTTGGCGATGGTCGATTCGGGCGACGTAGGCTCGAGCAACTCGATCTTCGTCTGGCCCAGCTTGAAGAACGCCGTGCGGACTTTCTGGTCGGCAACCTCTTCGATCGCATAACATTTCAGACCCAGTACGTTTTCCCAATAGGGAATCGACTCATCCAGGCTTTTGACTGCAATGCCAAGATGCTCAATGTGAGATACTTTCATAATTTCAAGAGATTTAATTAAGTTGAATATCGTTGAATTTGAATTTTCGGAATCCTCAAAAAATCATACAAAAATAGATGAAATATCTGAATAAGCCAACAAAAAAACGATTTTAGTCGGAACTATTCCGACTTTCCGGCATATGCAGGGAAAAAACGGAAAAACAAAGCGGTTATCCGTGAAGGACAACCGCTTGAAATCAAGAAAACCGAAGGCCGAAACCCCGCCGCAGATTATAAAATACCGCGATGACAGCACACGTCAGCAATTCCGAGAGCGGCATGGCGAGCCAGATGCCGGAGATCCCGGCCACACGGGGCAGCAGCAGGAAAGCGGGAACCAAAAGGACGAAGCCTCGAAGCAAAGCGAACGTAGTGGCGGCTCTTACCCGTTCAAGACTCTGATAATACCCGATGACGGTCAGGTTCACGATGAAAAAGACGAAACCCGACGCAAACAACGGAAACCCTTCGATAGCGATAAGGGCAGCCGGCGTATCGGTATCGAGGAAGAACCCGACCAATATACGGGGACAGCAGACGAACAATCCCATCGCGGTCATACCGCACACAACAGCCGTTGCCAATGCGATCCGTCGTGCCTGTATCACCCGCCCCGAAGCGCCTGCCCCGAAGTTATAGCTGATGATCGGCTGTGCCGACTGCGCAATGGCGTTGCCGACCATGAACACAAAAGGAATGTAGTAGCAGGCGATGCCGAACGCTCCGACGCCGTCATCGCCCAAATAGCGCATAAACACCTGATTTCCGGTAAACATCAAGGTCGCAAGAGTCGCTTCGCCCAACAAGGCCGAGGAGCCGATACGACACTGATACCCCACATTCCGCAACGAGAGGCGCAAGCTCTTGCGGCTGCCCTTAAGCGGACAGAGGGACAACGAACGGGCCCGGCACAGCAGGTACCACAAAGCGATACCGCCGCCGACGGATACACTGATCGCGGTAGCGAACGCAGCCCCCATGACGCCCCTCCCCAGCGGGAAAATAAACAACCAGTCCAGCAACACGTTGAGCAACGCCGAGATAACACTGCACCACATCGCCAGCTTCGGCGCCCCGTCCAAACGGATAACGAAAAGTCCGACGGCCGTCCACATCTGGAAAACCAGTGCCGGAGTAAACCACAACAGATAATCCTTCACCAACGGCAGCAGATGCTCCGAAGCCCCCAGCAACACAGCCGTCCGGTCGGGGAAAAGCAGAATCGCCGAAGACAGCAGCAAGGTCACCGCCGTCACGAACACCATCGCCTGCGTGACGTTCAGGCGGGCCGCCCGGATCTTCGACTGCGACAAGTGGATCGAAGCCACCACCGAGCAGCCGATACCGATCATGAAGCCCATTCCCTGAAAGACCATCAGCAGCGGGACGTAGATATTCACGGCGGCGATGCCGTCGCTGCCGACGCCCTGCCCCACGAAAATACCGTCGGCCACCGTAACTGCCGAAATACTGAGCATACCGCACAAAGTCGGAATAAACAGACGGCGGAACAATACCGAAACCTTCAGCGAACCGAAATCAATAGCATCTCTTTCCATGCACAATCATACTAAATTCAACTACTTGCACATTTAGCACAAAACAAAAAACACCGGACAAGCGATTGGTTTTACCCAGTCATCTTATCCGGCATTATATTGCCCTCCGATGAGGATTACAAAACTTTCAATGAGATTTTTCGGTGACAAAAGTAGCGATTTAATCCGAAGCGTGCAACTATCGATCGGTTAATTGCTCCCGTATTATCACTCCCTGGTCCGCAAGTTATCGTCGGGAGTTTTCCATCGTTCCACACGACGCAGGCAGCATCCCTGCACCTGCCGACGCAATCCGGAATCGGACAGGATCGCATCGAGCGTATCGGCCAGCTCATCGAGCTCCGGACACGCGATATAACGGGCCGCATCGCCGGCAGTCAGCCGATTGCGGCGGGTATCGGAGAGCACGGCCGGAATCCCGGCATAGAGCGCTTCGACGACAGGCTGCACCCGCCCCCGTTTCCGGGGCAGGTAAACCAGGCCGTCTGCCATGCGGAAAAAAGCGCTCAACTCCTCGGGCGAGTATTCGTAAATAAAATTGGTACGCAGCGCCAGACGACGGTCGCGAGCGGTGCGAAGCAACATATCGGCATAGAACGAACGACGACCGCAAAGCACGAGGTCCGCACCGAGCCGACCGCCGGCCATCAGATCGAGCAGCATCCGCTCCTGGCCGAGCGTTTCGACCGTCATCAAGGTCAGAATATACCGCTCGGGCAACATGAACTTACGACGAATGACCTCATCCGACTCCCCGGTCGCGCAGCGCATACGCTGACGCACCTGTCCGGCCGCTTTCACAGCCGTCATCCGAAAACGTTCGTCCTCCTCGTGCGCCTTTCTGTTCTCCTCGCGGAGGCTCTCTTCCTCCATATTTCCCGTCTTACGTTGCGGTCCCCATATATTCTCCATAATATAAATCTCCTTTCCGGCAGAAAACCGGTCTTTATTTATTTTTTTTCACTATCTTCGCTAAAAATTACGATGCCTATGAAACGAGTTCTTTTACTCCTTACTGTCGTTTTTTGCACGTTGGGCGCATCCCATGCACAGAACATCGTCATCGGAGAGCGGGCCCCCGAACTCAAAAGCGTCACTTGGCTCGCATCCCGGAATCCGGCCGCCGCAGACCTTTCGTTCCTCGTATTCTTCCACTCGTCGAACAAAGGCTGCACGGCGTCGCTGGACGCACTCCGGGATCTATCTAACAAATTAGGCTCCAAACTGCGCATTATCATCATAACACAGGAAGATTCTGATAAAATCGCCCCGATTCTCACGCCCTACATCTCCGAACGGATCGGCGTGGCGCTCGATCACGACAAAAAAGTATTCGGCAGTTTCGGAGTCGATTTCGTGCCGTTCAGCGTGCTGATCGATGCCAAGAACCGGGTGCTGTGGATGGGAAATCCGCAGAGTATGACCAGTTCATTCATCCAGAAAATAGTTCAATAAACACCAGTAATACCGTTAATTCCGTCATGTCATTCACCAAGATAAACCATTACGAAAAAGAGTATGCCGACACCCACCACGAGTGCGCCCTGACCGTAACCGAAGGTGTGGAAAACCAACCCGTAGTCAATCCCTATTTCGTCCGAAAGAAAAAGCGTGCACTCACCACCGAAGAGTACGTCGAGGGCATTCTTCAAGGCAACATCACGACGCTTTCGCAGGCCATCACCCTGGTAGAAAGCAGCAACCCCGACCACTATGCCCAGGCGCAGGAGATCATCGAAAAGTGCCTGCCGCATGCCGGGAAATCGGTACGCATCGGCATCACGGGCGTCCCGGGAGCCGGAAAATCGACCTTCATCGAAGCCGTAGGCAATATGGTCACCTCGCTCAAGCACAAGCTGGCGGTACTGGCCATCGACCCCAGCTCGGAGCGCAGCGGCGGTTCGATCCTCGGCGACAAGACCCGCATGGAGAGCATCTCGTCCAATCCCAAGGTCTTCATCCGCCCCTCCCCTTCGGCCGGGTCGCTCGGCGGCGTAGCCCGCAAAACCCGCGAAACGATCATCCTGTGCGAAGCTGCCGGATTCGACGTCATCTTCATCGAAACGGTCGGCGTGGGACAGTCCGAAACGGCCGTACATTCGATGGTCGATATGTTCATGATGCTCCAGATCTCCGGTGCGGGCGACGAATTGCAGGGCATCAAGCGCGGCATTATGGAGATGGCCGATATGATGGTCATCACCAAGGCCGACGGCGAGAACATCCACAAAGCCGAACTGGCCAAAACGCAATATCAGGGTGCGCTGCGTCTTTTCCCGGTCCCGGAATCGGGTTGGCGGCCGAAAGTCTATACCTGCTCGGCATACACAAAAACGGGACTCGAGGAGGTGTGGAAAGGCGTCGAAGAGTTCCTCGACTTCATTCAGGCGAACGGATACTTCACGCACAACCGCAACCGTCAGAACAAGTATTGGATGTACGAAACCATCGACGAGGTGTTGAAGAACAGCTTCTACCACAACCCGCAGATCGAACCCCGCATCACGGAGCTCGAGCAAAAAGTGCTCGACGCCAAAGTCAGCTCGTTCGTCGCGGCGCACGAATTGCTGGAGCTTTACTTCAAAAACAAGAACTAACGGACCACGCAGCAACCGTTCCTGTCATACGGCATTGAACCAAACACTTAATATCACTTAAATTCCTAAACAATGAAACACGTAAAACTATTCGCAGCTCTGCTGGCATTCGTCATGCTCGGAGCCTGCACCGAATCTCCCGAGGAGGGGGGGGGCTTTCTTCCATCCTGATCGACAGCTCTTTACTGGAGCAAATCTTTGACGCTGATCAAACCGCTCCGAAAACCATTTCGTTCACGGCAGCGGAAGCATGGACTGCAACCCTCGAAGAGACGACGCGCACGGAACCTTCGTGGCTCCGTCTGTCCGCCTACAGCGGCGATGCCGGCAAAGCGCAGATCACCATCGAAATCCTCGAATCCAACAGCTCTTCCGAATCGCGCTTCGCCAAAATCACGATCGTCTGCGGCTCTTACCGCATCGCCATCGAAATCGAACAAAAGGGACACGGTTCAGACAATCCGGACAATCCAAATGATCCAGATGATCCAGACACGCCTCCGACCGATTACAAATACGTCGCCCGGGTGGATTACAAACTCACAGACAACCGCGAAGAGGGAGCGACGACGACCGTCTCGCAATCATTCGACTACGACGAAGAAAACAGAGTAGCCCGAATTACCGAAAACTACCACTCGACCGACGAATACTCCTATAAAGACAACGGAACGGAGATATATACATTCGACTATACGATCGCCAACGAAGTTTCGGTCCGGACAACCGATGAGGCGGAGCGCCTTCTCTACAAAATTTCCGCCAAAACCGACGCGAAAGGACGCATCACCGAAACTTCGAGTTACGACTACGACAACGGGACACCCCGGCTCGAAGGGCAGGAGACCTATACATACACCCCGGAAGGACGTCTCTCTTCCTTGCTATCCAAGTATTCCTATTCCTCTTCCAGCGGCCTGAATCAATACAGCGAAAACAAATTCTACTACACGGACGGCCTGCTGACGCGCTACACCTACTACGACAGTTACGAGGCCTCCTACGACCCGGACTACCAGCCCTGGGAGTATTCGCTCCCGGCCGATGAGTGCTACCCCCACCGTTATGCCAACGACCGGAGCAACCTCGATTTCTACATGTATGCAATGGGCGGTCGCATCTCATTCGAAAACACTTCCAGCGCTATTTTTTCCCTGTTACGCCTGACCGGAAACTACGGCGATTGCCTGCCCGAAATAACCACTGCCGCCGACGAGGACGACGAGGTGGGAGTGGATGAGGGTGCTTATCCCACACCAAATGTCACGCTACACAAATCCTACACCACTACGGAATCCGCCTGCGGAGAGGACGAATACCTGAAACTGCGCATCGAAACGGATGCCGACAATGCGGTAAAGCGGATATCCTACGACGTCCCGTATGAGGAGTATCAGGTAGAATACGACATCGTAGTCGGCAACGAAGTCATCGATGAAGCTATGAACCACCCCGAGTTCCCCGAAGAAGAAAAACTTTACAAATACGAAATCAAAAACCGGACGAAAACCAAAATACGCGACATCGTAAACCCGGCAACGATCGAGATCACCTACCGATAGTTCCGGAGAAATTTTCAAAAGAAACAATAAAACGATAAGGAGCGGATTACCGCTCCTTATCGTTTTACAATCCTCGAAGGTCGTCCCATCCCTCCGGCGCAACCCGGCAAATCATGCGGAAAGAGTTTCGAACCGGCTGCCTTCCGACCGCGAGAAAACGACAGACAGAAAAGCTGTGATTCAAGAGAATTCCGACTTCAACCGCTCCGCCAGTTCGGGCATGCCCTCGGCGGCACGTGAACGGATATGG
>OHCD01001196.1_pt1 | contig 11051 bp, 9 predicted proteins | sample 1577561 | NCBI WGS metagenome assembly OHCD01 (sample SAMEA3879510, study PRJEB24766) | human gut metagenome | biome: human-associated habitat; feature: feces | place: USA | collected 1985/1987 | reverse complement strand
CGTTATTGAATTCTTTCGTTACTTCTGCAAACGCATCAATCAAAAGCTCTTGGTTTTTCTGCTTCATAAAACGAGCAACATTAATAAATATAATACTTCCCGAATCTTTATATTTCCTTTCAGTATAAAATTTTTTGATTTCAACTGGATTATAGACGCGCTCAATTGTAGAAATGCTATTTTTATACACTTCTTTCATTTCTTTTTCTACAATATGCGAAATAGCAACTGGAACAGCCTTATTTATTTTGTATAAGAAAGAGATAAGCCTCTTGTATTTATTTTTAAACTCATTAACAGGTTTATTATGAATCGTGTGAAGAAGCATTATCTTATGGGTCAACAAATACGGCACACAAAAGGCAAATGCATACATGTTAGAATGAATAAGATCCGGTTTGAATTGATATAATGCTTTCCAAACATTATAGAATACTTTCCAACTTCGCACATTTCCCTTCATTGCATAGGAAATTTTCACACCAGAATCTTCAATAATTCTTTGAACATGAGTATTTAATGGATATGATAAGGAAATTATCAAAAGTTCAAATTTATCTTTATCAATATACTTTGCTAAATTCGCAACCATATTTTCAGTTCCACCAACATCAAATGATGGGAGTATTACAGCTATTTTTTTCATCTTAGTCCTCCACTCCACTGATAGAAATTATATAATCGTGAATATGCAAAACAGATTTAACACTTTCAAGTCCATCAATATTTCCCATTATTACACCAATAAACTGATGCCCACCTGACAGTATCTCATGCATGGCGTTAATTCCAAATAAACGTTTTCCAAACAGTCCACGATCTACACCATATTCCGGTTTCATTCTATATACAATATCTGGATAATTTTCTACTTTCGCACCTTCATAGATTTCTTCACGCCTTTTCACCCAAATCATTATAGGTTGACCATGATCTTCAATTTGCAATAGTCCATCAATAATTTTCTGTCGCATGACTTCATATTCTTCGTCAGAATCAAACTCAGATCGATTTACCATAATTCCACCGAATGGATTACAGCCATCAAATTTGGGTGCGTACACTTTCTGCTTTTTATCCGAAAAAACATAATCTGCGTTCTTTACCTTATGTGCAAACTTAAACTGCTTAAAGAATTTAGTACCTGACTCAACAATATGAAAAGTAGCCAAAAATCTAAACATAGAGTTTTTGGCGTACTCGACAGCTCTTTTTTTCTTGCTCTTGTCCTTGATTATCCCCTGACTAATTAACCATTGATTAATATAAAATGTTTTTTCACAGCGTTTACCGTGTCCGTGGTCACTGATAACAATAATATTGTATTCACTTCCATACTCATCCATTATTCTTTTTACATTTTTTTCCATTAACTTATACATCTCAAGAATGGAGTTCTGAAGGTTGTTCTTTCTAGGATAAGTTCTGTCACTTTGGTCGGTATACCGCCATAAAAAATGCTGCATTCGATCTGGTGTGGTAACACCCAGAAAAGCAAAATCATATTGATCCTTTTTTAAATACTTATGGAAAGTATCAAACTGCCTCTGTGATAATTCCATTGTATTCTCAAAAAACTTTGGCATTTCTTTGTCAGTCGGGTGGTCAACCATTCCTCCAATAGAAGGCATAGTCTTCATATCTACTAAATCAGGGCGATTTGTGCTAACATCTCCGCCCTCAAACACGGGACCACAAATCATCAATCCATTAACATTCCAAGCTGGGTATGCCATAAATGGATTAAAAATGAATACTTTTTTTCCTTCTTCACTCAATACATCCCAAAATGAGTGCCCTTGAATAACAGAGTAGTCTCCTTTAACTTTGTTTTTGAAGTCAAGGTAATCAATTGATTCAAGCACTCCATGTTCTGCTGGATTGAGCCCCGTATATATAGTAGTCCAAGACGGAATCGAATCCGCTGGAACTACTGATTCTAAAGGACACAGTTTTTTATTATCATATAAATTTTTGAAAAAATGGAATTTATCAAGATTTTTTTCAATATATGTATAATCAAACCCATCCAAAATGATCATGATCGTTTTCTTTTTTGTATCCAATTTTATGCACCTCCAAACAAATATTTATCAGTCTAACACTACTTTTTTAATCTGAGAGTTCACTTTTTCAAAAGGCTGTTCTCCATCAACTGTAATCCATTTATTTCCTTTTGCCAGGAATTCATAAATCTCATAGCGCTTGTTCAAATAGTCCATATTGGGAATATCATTTTTTCGCTTATAGCAGGTTTCAGGAGATACGCGAATATATACATAATTATCCATTCGTGGAAAAAGGAATCTATATTTTTGTATTTCCTTACTAATTCTATCTGGAGAAAAACCGAAATTAATTCCCTGATCAACAAACAAGTCAAGATAAAAACGGTCGAAAATTATATTTTTACCCGTCAATATAAAAGATAGCGTTTTTATGTGAAATTGGAAAAAATAATCTACCAGTGCAAAAAACATCCACGTTCCTCTCATTATGGGATTTCTAAATATTTTTCCCTTTAAACCAGCCTTAGTATTATAATCAGCATTTAATTCCGCCTGCTTTACTCCGCATTTTCCGTCAACTTGGACATTCATCTTGATGTTCTTATTCTTATCAGATACCTTTTTTTCCATCAACATATAAACCGGCTTTAAGAGCGTTGGTTTCCAACGAACCCATAAAAAATTATAATCCGAATAATCAGAATCCAGTTTCATCTTTTCAATATTTGCAGACTTGCCAGAACCATCCAAGCCAATCAAAGCAACTCTTTTACCCATTAATCTATTCTCCTATATTAATTATCCTCTGAAGATTATCAATAGATTTCTTCCAATCATATTCCAACACTGCTTGTCTGTTATTGACTTCTGTCTTTAACAATGCCTTTTCCAATGCCTGGTTTAATGAATCCGAATCTAACGCATCGATAAAAAGAAAACCCTCTTGTTCTCTAAAAGCAGTCAGTTCTCCATATTCTGTTGTTACAATCGGCAAGTTACAAGAAGCTGCCTCAAGAACGGACAATGGAACATCAATACAATTTTCGATATCCATTACGGGAAACAAATAGACATCTGCTAATTGATATATTTCCTGAATACTCTGCAAATAAGAATCTATTATGGTCACGTTACCTCTAGTTTCAAGCAAAGTTCTAATTGAGCTATCCTTCTCAGATTCTGTGACCGAACTAACTACCAGTATGATATGATATTGATTATTAATTTCTGCTAGTTTGTCAACATTTCGACCGCCTTTTAAGTGCCCAACATGTAAAACAACTTGTTTATTAGTTGGAATATGGTACTTTTCTCGAAGAAGTATTTTCTTTTTATCATCTACTGGAACGAATGTCTCTGTATCAATTCCTGTCTTTAAATAGAAAGCCCTATTGCCAACTATTTTTTTATAAAACTGGTAAGATGCCTCCGACAAAGCTATTACTTTTGCGCCACTCAGAATTAAAAACAGCTTTGCCAGGGGATTCATTTGATACCTCAACGCGAATAAAACTCCCTCTTTTCTTCTTGAAAAAAAAGAAAGAATGAATGTACGCAAACAACTTGCCGTTGTGTTAGATGCAAATGGTATATATAAAACAGGTTCTTTCTTTTGGTGCATTATCTCACATAAGCGCTTATTCAAAAAAAATTTGTTCAATGACATGTGAATATCAGAATAATCCGGTTTACGTTCAAAAGAAATAACCATGGTGCTAGCATCTGCTTTTTTCAGTCTCTTTGTAAGACTATTAGCCACCTTTAAGCAGCCTTCATCAATTTTATTTGTTAGACAATCAGATAATACAATCATAATTTTTTCCTTTGTACGTTTACTTCTTCTAGAAATACTCCACCCACTTCATTTTCTTCATAATTCAAGCAACAATAATTGAGTCCGCATTTTTCTCTTGCTCTTACCGCTGTCTTCTCGCTCATTACTTCGTCTCCATCTGCTGTGCGATATCGGCATCCACAATTTCCTCGCCAGACTTATGCTTCAGCTGCTCTTTACTTGCCTCACTCAGACCGTTGTTGATCACACAGTTCATATCGCAGGTGCTGCACTTATCCAGATCCTCTTTAGTAACTTTGCCATCACGATAATCGCGGCAGATTTTCAGCTCGTACATGCTGTACGGATGCTTGGTGAACAGAGCCTTGAACTTGTGAACCAGAACCCAAGTAGCCGGTTTCCAGATATACTTGTGCATAGCCGGGCTGACAGAACCAATCATCCAGCAGTCACGGTCGCAGCAACGAACCTTTGCACGAACCTTCTCTGCTTCTGGGCTATTCCACAGCTCGTCCCAAGTCTGGTTGTTCAGGTTGCCCATGACCTCTTTGTCCTTGGTGCCATTGCAAGGCATAACATCACCATACGGATCGATGAAGAAGGTATCGAAACTCATGTCGCAAGGCAGCAGACGCTTCTGGCCGTAGATGTAGTTGATCAGACCGTGATTAAAGTATGCACGAAACCACTTCTTCGGGCTGTTGCTACGGAGCAGTTCGTTGACCAGATTCTCGAAGTTCTTTGCGACCATCGGACGGTCGTGGATGATGTTCTTTGCTTCAACAAAGTAGAAGCTGTTATGCAGAGAAGCAGTTGCAAACTCCATGCCCATCTCATCGGAGATTTTGTACAGAGGAACCAGGTCAGGAGCATTCTTGTCCTGAACAGTCATGCCGAAGCCGACATCCTTCATACCCATTTCACGTAGTTTCTTCAGCGTGCCATAACCACGCTGGTAGCCGTTCTGCAGGCCACGGATCTCATTGTTGGTCTGCTCCAGACCCTCGATGGAGATACGAATGCCGATCTGTGGGAACTCCTTGCACAGGTCAACGATACGGTCAGTGAAGAAACCGTTGGTGGAAATAACGATACGGTCGGACTTCTTGTACAGTTCGCGCACAATATCTTTCAGGTCAGTGCGGATGAACGGCTCACCACCTGTAATGTTGGTGAAGTACATCTTCGGCAGCTTCTTGATGGTTTCGATGCTGATTTCCTCTTCCGGCTTGGAAGGCGCTTTATAACGGTTGCACATGGAGCAACGAGCGTTGCAGCGATAAGTGACGATAACCGTACCATTCAATTTCTTTTCGTTATTGTTAGCCATTTTTCTAATACCTCTATCTCTCTTTTATCTATAAACTTTCATAATTTTCTCGTAATACTCATCAATGGTATCGAAGCTGATGTCCTTGCAGTTCTTGCTATATGCTTCACACAGCTTCTTATCACCCCATAGCTTCTCGATCTTCTTCTTCAAATCTTCAGCATTACCACTCTCGAACAGCTCACCGGTCTTGCCGACCTGAATCAGTTCCGGGATGCCACCAATGTTCGCTCCCAGTACCGGTGTGCCATACATCTGGGATTCCATTACAGAGAACGGGCAGTTCTCATACCACTCAGACGGGTAGATAGAGAAGCGTGCCTCACGGATGAGCTTTTCCAGTGCCTCGCCTTTCTGGAAACCAACGTTCTTGATGTTCTTAATACCATTTACTGTCTCTTCCAGCGGACCAGTGCCAGCGAAGATGAACTGAACATCCGGCAGTTCCTTACAGACCTTGATGAGTGTGCCGATGCCTTTCTCCTCAGAGAAGCGGCCGAAGTAGAGGACGTAATCCTTCTTCTCTGTCTCTTTCCACTCCACCTTGTCGATGAAGTTGTGCATCGCCACGGTCTTCGTTGCAAACAGAGGATTGCTGTCCATCTTGGTCTTCATGAACTCAGAGCAGCAGATCATGGTGTCAATGTACTTGTAAGTGCCCTTCCACTTCCAGAACTCCGCTTCCATCATGCCGATGGCAGACTTTGCCGTGGAACCGTGGATGCACTTGCCTTTCATGCAGTTCACGAAATGGCCGCCGAGACACTTCTCACAGTTCTGGTGGGTGTTCGGGTTGTTCAGCATGTGGTTCGGGCAGACCAGCTGGTAGTCATGTGCCGTGAAGATGATCTTACAATCTCTTCCGGTTTCCTTGCGCCACTTCACGATTTCCAGAATGATGGAAGGTGTCAGCTGGTAGTTAAAATTATTCAGGTGACAGACATCCGGCTTGAAGTCGTCCAGCACTTTCCGCAGCTGTACTCTTGCTTCCTTGCTGTAAATCGTCTTGATCGGGTAGGTCAGCTTGCTCAGTTTGCTGCCGCCGTGGAAGTCCATATCAGATGTATAAGCATTGACCCGGTTACCCACGCAGCGGCCTTCATGCTCCATACCGAAGTACTGAACCTCATGTCCGTGCTGCTCTAGCGCCTCACCCAGCTTAAATATGTAGGTTTCTGATCCACCGTTTGGATATAGAAATTTATTTATTATCAATACTCTCATCTATTATTATCTCCTGTACAGTTTCATTGTTTTCTTTACAACTTCATCCCAGTTATATTTCTCGCAGATAAAGTCAGCTGCCTGATTCTTCATTTTCATAACCATTTCTGGATGGTCACAGACCTCTTGCAGTTTTTCTCGCAAGTCCTCTACATCTGACTTTTTGAAAATCAATGCCTTATCTTCCACAACCTCTGCGCACTCCGGAATATCCGAAACCAAACAGCAGTTGCCGTAGCTCATTGCCTCCAGCAGACTTAATGGCATTCCTTCCAGATCAGACGGCAGCGTGTAAATGTAAGCATTGCTGTATAGTTCATCCAGCATTGCTCCCTGTACAAACCCGGTAAAGAGAATCCGATCGTCGCCCTTCGCCAGGTCTTTCAATTCCTCCATAAAGGAATCCGTATCGCTGGAGCCGCCTGCGATGACCAGTTTTTTATCCGTCTTGACATTCTTGAAGGCCTCAACCAGATATCGAATACCCTTTTCTGGCACCAGACGACCGAGGAACAATATGTATGAGTCTTTTTTCAGCCCGAACTTATCTGTAATCAGACTTGCTTCCCGAATCTGCGGCCTATTCACGCCATTAGGGATAAAGTGCGTTTCTCTTCCATAAGTTTCCTTAAAATAGTCCTGCACTCCTTTGCTCAGAACAATGACCTCGTCCGCATATTTCGCAGCATTTTTTTCGCCTTGGTGGATAAACTTAGAACCAAGTCCCGATTGCCATTTCTCGCGCTGCCAATCAATGCCATGTATTGTGACCACGACCCTTTTACCAAACATCTTTGGCAGCCATGAGAAAAAAGCTGGTCCTTCCGCGTGAATATGTACAACATTATATTTTCCAAATGCACTGTAAAGTGCTGCAAAAAAAGATGAACTAACAGCTGCTAATCCCTTTTTTTCAATCGTTGGAACAGATTTTTGGCAAATTCCTTTATATTCGTTTTTCTTATCAAACTCAGCCCCACTTACATGATGCCCTGACCGGTTGTAGCAAGTGATCTTATGTCCATCCTGTGCCATTCTGGTGCAAAGTTCTTTTACAACAATTTCAATTCCGCCTTCTCTGCTCAGTCTTTTTTGACCAAACATAGAAATAGCTAATTTCTTTTCCATATAATTTAAAGCTTTCCTATTTCTTTATTTTGAAAAATACGTGGGAATTTCTTGTTGAGTAGACATTTCTCAGTGCGTACCAAAAACGCCTCTTTTTTCGGGCTTGCATATGACATTTTGGTTCATATACAAGCCCCATGTCTTCTCATTTTTATCCAGTTCGGTGAACTTCATGACCGCTTTATGATCATTTTACGAAGCCACCTTGTATACAATTAGTATACCATTAATTTGTGATCCTACATCGCACCGTCCCGTTTGAATACAACCAGTACGGTTTTGAAAAGGATCTTTATATCCAGAGCAAAGTTCCACTCTGCAATGTACTGCCTGTCGAGTTTTACTACATCCTCGAAGTCAGTGATGTTGCTTCGTCCGCTGACCTGCCACATTCCTGTAATGCCAGGTTTGGTGGCAAGGCGGGCACGGTGGTGAAGATCATATTTGTCCCATTCATCTACCGTCGGCGGTCTTGTGCCTACAAGGCTCATGTCACCTTTTAATACGTTAAAGAACTGTGGGAATTCATCCAGGCTGAAGTCTCGAATGATATTTCCAATTCCTTTCTTTATTGTACCATCCGGAAGTTTCTTGGTTCCGATGATTCGTGGATCCCATTCCAGTTTAAACATCATACCGTCTTTTACACGGTTTTGTTTCATCAGTTCTTTCTTCCGCTCTTCTGCATCCATATACATACTGCGGAATTTATAGATTTTGAATTTCTTTCCATTTTTTCCCACACGGACTTGGGAAAAGAAAATCGGTCCGGGAGATTGTATGTAGATCAACGGTCCTAAGATCACGGTAAGGATCAATGTGATCAGGCATCCTACCAGTCCGCCTAAAATGTCCAGAGCGCGTTTCATAAAAAGCTGCTTGGTAGTTGCATAGTTGATACTGGTTGTCAGTACTGTGTAGATTCCCAGGCGTTCTACAAATTTCTTTTCGCCGATCAGGTTGGATGTCTTTGCCAGTTTCATATGAACAACCGCGCCCATTTCTGTCAGCTGGTTTAACAGCGTTTCCGGATACGGAGCATCGTCTGGAAGATTTACAAATACTTCATCTACCCATTCCCTGCAGACGTAATCCGCTACTGTGTCTGCATTTGCTACAACTGTAATGCTATCTCCACAATCATGCCCTACCATATCGCAGTCGATCACTGCCACACCTGCAACATGAAACATTTCATAATTAAAATTGCGAATATTATAGACCACCGTATCCAGCATGCTTTTTGTAGTTATGATCAACAGAGAACGTTTCATGCTGGAACGCATCTTTCTTTTCAACTGGTCTTTCCACAAAATCCGGGTCAGATAAGAAACAAGTAAATACAGAACCGTCATATAAAGCAATGCCAGTCTGGAATAATCCTCGCTTCTTTTTATATAGAAAAGATAAAACGTAGTTACCAGGATCACCAGGATCACATGTTTTACTGTCATTGCAAATTCCTGATAATATCCACGTTTTAACACATTTTTCAAAGATTCAAAGAGTAATAGTACGCCGGCATCGATCACAACTAAGATAAATGCCACGTTACAGTATATTAAATGGCTATAGGGGTTACTAAGGCCATTTCTTAACATATAAGCCAATAAAAATGCGATCTGTAAACTCAGTTGGTCCCAGATCATAAAATCCAAATGTTTTTCCCATCCTCTGGCGCTTTTTCGATACATATCCCCACTTCATCCTTTTTCGTTTGCGTTTGTAACAGAGCCGGGAATGTCTCCCGGCTCCATCATAATAGTTGTTATTTTGCAACAACCTGTACGGTACAAGAACCTGGTACAGCAAATGATACAGTCTTGGCAGAAGCGTTAAAAGTAACGTTCTTAACTACAACCCAAAGACCAGTGTTGTTGTCATAATATGCAACAGCAACTTCTTTTCCTGCAGTTAAAGCATCTACATACAGAGTAACATTGGCAGAAACATCCTGTCCTGCTGCGTTCTTAGAAACGATAGCACGGGTTCCACCTACTGATGCATAGTCTTCCAGACCTGAGTTAGGAATAACCTCACTTGGTGCCTTTCCGTTGTTCAGATCGTTGATATCGCTCTTAGCGCTATCTGACAAACCAGCAACTTCTGCATCACCGGTTGCAATACTTACGCTAGCTCCGTTATCGGAACTTACAGAACCTTTACCTGCGTCATTTCCTACCAGACCTACAGTTGTGCCCTTAGAGTCCTTGGTAGTTCCAACTACTTCTACTCTTTCGTTGTTAGCTCCCTGTACAACAGTTTTCTCTGCTTCTTTAGTTGCTCCAGAAGCTACTCCTGGAGTATTCTGGTTTTCTGTGTTGCCACTGTTTGAAACAGTGTTGTTTGAGCTTGATGAGCTGTCGTTGCCGATCGTTCCATCAGATTCGCTCTGGCTAGGGCTTCCTGCTGCGCCTGCTACTACTGGCATTGCTACCATAGCTGCAGCCATTGCCATAGCTACTAAAACCTTCTTCATGGTTATCACGCCTTCCTCCCTCTTTGGGGTAAAATGTATTTCAATAAGCAGCGTGTTTCCACACTGGATATTGTATGGTAATTATTCTGTTTCTCGGTAAAATAGATTTAAAATAATATCAATTGCTGCCCGACGGTCAGCACGGTATACATCGTACTTCTCCGTTGTTTCTCCGGTTCCGGGAACTGTGTAAAAATCTTCGCTGGTTAAACTGCCAGCTTCCATTCCATCCATTGCTATCTTTATATACTGATCCTTGGTCATATCTGTTACCATATAGTCCTGGATCATATCAAACAGATGTGCCACGATCTGGCTGTCTGTTTTGGATGCAGCTTTTACTGCCTGAAAATACTGTGTGATATATTCCTGCTGCTGGTCCATGCGGTACAGTGCAGAAAAATCACGGTTTGTATCACGGTAACGTACAAAGGCTTCTGCCTGATTTCCATGGAGAGTGACCTGATTACCTTTGACAAATGCCGGATCTTTTTTCTCCATGCCATCTGTAGGAATTGTTACTGTAACGCCGCCTACAGCGTCATTTAACTGTGCTACTACTGTGGTATCAACTGCCATATACTGATCAATAGTAAATCCGCAAAGAAGCTTCTGTACAGATTCAACCATATTTTCACAGCTGCCTTCCCTGCCATCCCCATAAGCATACGCCATAGTCAACTGGGTGATCTTGGTATCATGAAGGGTTCTTTCCTTATTTGTAATAGGAATTTCTGTCATGGTATCACGTGGGATCATCAGGATCTTTAATGTATGTCGGGCAGTGTCCTGGGCGATCAGAAAGATACCGTCCGACTGACCGGCCAAGCCCAGCTCCTTTGTCTCTGTCATTGTATCACTTCTGTCAACACCCATACAGAGGATTGCCTTTACATACTGGTTTCTTCTGTAATTTTTTCCTTTATAGGTCAACTGATCCTGGGCTAAGATAGGCACCAGATTCAGATCTCTTGGATCTGCTGTCAATTCTTCTTTTTGCCCCGGAGCAATTCCTATTTCTTCTTCAGCAGCTGTCTGAGACTCTGCTTCAGCTTTCTGTCTTTCTTCATTGCGTGCCTGAATGAT
>OHCD01001190.1_pt1 | contig 11086 bp, 10 predicted proteins | sample 1577561 | NCBI WGS metagenome assembly OHCD01 (sample SAMEA3879510, study PRJEB24766) | human gut metagenome | biome: human-associated habitat; feature: feces | place: USA | collected 1985/1987 | reverse complement strand
CCTTCGGAGGTCGGCGACACCCTCTCCATGCCGGCCGATTCACGGCTGCGGTACGAGCGATTCATGACGGATACCCGCCTCCTGTTGGGGTTGTAACCGTTTCCATTTTGGATTTTCCGTTCCCGTTTCGGTGGATAATGCCTTATTATCGCTTTTCATCCGCATATCTCCGGTACGACCTGTCCAACCGAAAAAAGCCCTGGATTGTATAAAAAGCCCGGATCCGCTGAACGGATCCGGGCTCGTTCGATAAAAGAACTCCGTTAATAGTTGTCTTTCTTGGGTTCGAAGTATGCCTGCGGATGCTTGCAGGCGGGGCAGAGCTTGGGAGCCTCTTCGGCTTCGATGACGAAACCGCAGTTGCGGCACTGCCACCAGATCTTGCCGTCGCGCTTGAAGAAGTTGCCGTCCGTAATGCGGCTCAACAGCTTCAGATAACGGCGCTCATGCTCCGCCTCGACTTTGGAAATCTGCTTGAATGCATTGGCGATTTCGGGGAAGCCCTCCTCTTCGGCTACTTTGGCGAAGTCGGGATAGAGCACGTCCCACTCCTCGTTCTCCCCTTTGGCTGCCGCCAGCAGGTTTTCAGCCGTGGTGCCGATCCGGCCGGCCGGATAACTGGCCGTAATCTCCAGATCCCCGCCTTCGAGGAATTTGAAGAAACGCTTCGCATGCTCTTTTTCCTGATCCGCAGTTTCCGCAAAAACACCTGCGATCTGCTCGTAACCCTCTTTCTTGGCTACGCTTGCGAAAAACGTATAACGAGTCCGTGCCTGGCTCTCGCCGGCAAATGCTTTGAGCAGGTTCTGCTCCGTCCTGGTACCTTTAACACTTTTGCTCATACTGAAAATAATTTATTTGTTTGTGTGGTTGATTTCTCTCTACAAATATACGATAAACGAACGGGAAAAGCCATCGATAACCGTTATTTATTTCTTATGTTCGCATTGGAATTTTTTATATCCGTTGCATTTTGCCGCAGGAATATTTGGACCGCGACGAATTATGTCGTATTTTTAATCAAATATTATACCCAATTCCCATGAAAAAGATCCTGCTCTTGTTTTTATCCTGTTTTTCGTGCACGATTGCGGAGGCCCAAACCACTCCCCTATTTCAAGGTTCGGACGATGTTCAGCTGTTCCGGCAAGCGCTTATGGAACGTGTGACTGAGGTTTACTATAGCGACGGCTATACTCCTGATGACCTTATTCACTACTTCTGGATGAATTTTACCATCGATACGCTGGGACGCTGCATCGATCTGGAAATTCCCGACACCTGTCGCCGCCAAACGATTATCGTGAAAGAACGGACATTGGAGTTGCTTCGCACGGCGTTGGCCGGAATCGATTCTTTTCAGCCCGCGACGGAAAGGGGCGAAAAAGTTCCTTACCGACAGACGATGGAATACAATTTTGCCTATATCCCTGAAGTAACTACCCCGGCTTGTTTTAAAAAGAGCGAGCCGAATGATTTGACTGTGTTTGAAAAATATATTGCAAAAAGAGTTGAATATCCCGAAGAGCTTCGGCCATGGGGTGTTTCCGGCCGGGTAATCATCGTCTTTATTGTCAATACGGACGGTTCCGTCGAAATCGATAAAGTATTGGAATCGCCGCATCCGAAAATGAGTTATCGTGTTAAGAAAATTATTTTATCGACTTCCGGCAAATGGATACCCGCGCTCTATTTTGGCGCTCCCGTCCGACAGAAGTTTGTGCTTCCGGTCGATTTCAGGTTAAGATAAAACATTTACATTATGAGAAAAATAATTTCTCTCATTCTTTGCCTGATAAGTTTGCCGGCAGCAGCGCAGATTATTCCGCCGCGATATGCAGGGTCGGACGACCCGGATGTTTTTCGCAAACAATTCGAGAAGAAGGTGACGAAAGTCATGAAGCGGGACGGCTACCGAATCGAAGAACTCTCGCATGAATTGCTTATGAAGTTTACGATAGACACGCTGGGACGCTGCGTCGATGTACAATATCCCGATTCGCTGGGCGGAGTGCGATTCAATCCGACCCAGCGCAGCCGGGAGCTGTTGAATACGGCATTATCGGAATTGAACCCTTTCACCCCGGCATACAAGGACGGTCGAAAAATCCCGTATGTGCGAAAAATGCTGATCAATATGAATTTCCTGCCGGGAGCTTTCGTCAAGCCGACATTCCGGGGTAAAAAGGACGGATTGATGGCTTTCCGCGAATATTTGAACCGAAATCTCGTATATGATACGAAGTTGTACGAAGCGGGTGTGTACGGCACCGTACGTGTCGAGTTCTATATAGAGCCTGACGGCACAATCACTTTGGTCGGCGCATCGGAATCACCTCATCCTGCACTGACGGAACACGTGCAGAAACTGATTCTCGACACATCGGGACAATGGACGCCGCTTCTCGAAATGGGGCATCCCTGCCGGTATCTGATCTCTTTTCCCGTAAACTTCGATCCGGGCGAAAGCACCAGTTATGCCACAGGCATTCCGTTGTAGTTTTTCAACAAGAGGGCAACGGTCGCACTGCGATTTGTTCGCGTGCCTTTGCGGAAAAGCCGTATTTCTGCGGAGAACAAATAAATTTGGCGCTCCGCCCGGTTTGCGTTATCTTTGTTCCCAAATAGATTCGGACCCGGACAGATCGCGTTTCGGACAAGTCGAAACAGGTTGGCTTGTAGCGCGACCTGCGTTATTCCGGTGTAACTCCGCAAATAATTCAAAAAGAAAAATATGGCAGACGAAAAAATCATCTTTTCGATGGTCGGCGTAAGCAAGACCTTCACCAACCAGAAAAAAGTTCTCAACAACATCTACCTCTCGTTCTTCTACGGCGCCAAGATCGGTATCATCGGTCTGAACGGCTCGGGTAAATCGACTCTGATGAAGATCATCGCGGGTATCGACAAGAATTTCCAGGGTGAAGTGGTCTTCTCGCCCGGTTATACGGTCGGTTACCTGGAACAGGAACCCAAACTCGACGATGCCAAGACCGTGCGCGAAGTGGTCGAAGAGGGCTGCGCCTCGACCGTAGCCCTGCTGAAGGAGTACGAGGAGATCAACCAGAAACTCTGCGAGCCGATGGACGACGAAGAGATGGCCCGACTTATCGAGCGTCAGGGCGAACTGTACGAACAGATCGACCACGTGAACGGCTGGGAGCTGGACAGCGTACTGGAGCGTGCGATGGATGCCCTGCGCTGTCCCGACCCGGATCAGAGCGTCAAGGTACTCTCGGGCGGCGAACGCCGCCGCGTGGCCTTGTGCCGCCTGCTTTTGCAGCAGCCGGACGTCTTGCTGCTGGACGAGCCGACCAACCACCTCGACGCCGAGTCGATCGACTGGCTGGAGCAACACCTGCAACAATATAAGGGCACGGTGATCGCCGTGACGCACGACCGCTATTTCCTGGATAACGTGGCCGGCTGGATTCTGGAACTCGACCGCGGCGAAGGTATTCCCTGGAAAGGTAACTATTCGGGCTGGCTGGAGCAGAAGACGACCCGTATGGCTATGGAGGAGAAGCAGGAATCGAAGCGTCGCAAGACCCTCGAACGCGAGTTGGAGTGGGTGCGTATGTCCCCCTCCGGACGTCACGCCAAGTCGAAAGCCCGTCTGTCGGCCTATGACAAGCTGATGAACGAAGATACCAAACAGAAGGAGGAAAAGCTCGAAATATTCATCCCGAACGGCCCGCGTCTGGGCGATGTGGTGATCGAGGCGCACGACGTATCGAAAGCCTTCGGCGACCGGGTGCTGTACGAGGGACTGAACTTCTCGCTGCCGCCTGCCGGTATCGTCGGTGTGATCGGCCCCAACGGTACGGGCAAGACTACCCTCTTCCGGATGATCATGGGACTCGAACAGCCTACTTCGGGAACTTTCACTGTCGGTCAGACGGTCAAACTGGCCTACGTGGATCAGCAGCACAAGTCCATCGACCCGGAAAAAACCGTTTACGAGGTGATTTCGCAGGGTACCGACCTGATTATGCTGGGCAACCGCCAGGTCAATGCCCGCGCTTACGTGGCCCGGTTCAATTTCACGGGCGCCGATCAGGAGAAGAAGTGCGGCATGCTGTCGGGCGGCGAGCGCAACCGCCTGCACCTGGCCCGGATGCTGAAATCCGGCGCCAACGTGTTGCTGCTGGACGAACCCACCAACGATATCGACGTCAATACCATGCGCGCCCTGGAAGACGCCCTGGACAACTTCGCCGGCTGCGTGCTGGTGGTGAGCCACGACCGCTGGTTCCTCGATCGTATCGCCACGCACATCCTCTCCTTCGAAGGCGATTCGAAAGTGGTCTTCTACGAAGGTTCGTACAGCGAATACGAGGAGTGGAAGAAAGCGCAGGGCGGCGATACGCAGCCCCATCGTGTAAAATACAGAAAACTGGTGGAATAAAATGGCACAAAAACCCTCCATACCCAAGGGCACACGCGACTTCTCCCCGCTGGAGATGATGCGCCGCCAATATATTTTCGACAAAATCCGGGACGTTTTCCGCACCTTCGGCTTCGGCCCGCTCGAAACGCCTGCGATGGAGAACCTCTCCACCCTGCTGGGCAAATACGGCGACGAAGGCGACAAACTGCTTTTCAAAATCCTCAATTCGGGGGATTACGCCGCCGGACTGAATGACGAAGAGTTGCGCACGGCCTCCCGAATTTGCGAAAAGGGATTGCGTTACGACCTGACGGTGCCTTTTGCCCGTTATGTGGTGCAGCACCAGAGCGAAATCGCCTTCCCGTTCAAACGCTACCAGATACAACCGGTCTGGCGGGCCGACCGTCCGCAGAAAGGCCGCTACCGGGAGTTTTACCAGTGCGACGTGGATGTCATCGGCACCCGATCGCTGCTGTGCGAAGTGGAACTCATACAGATCGTGGAACGGGTTTTCCGGACGCTCGGAATTAACGTATCGCTGAAGGTAAACAACCGCAAGATTCTGTACGGCATTGCTGAAACCATCGGACATGCGGACAAGATGATCGACATTACGGTCGCCATCGACAAGCTGGAAAAGATCGGATTGGAGGCTGTCAAGGCTGAATTGACGGAACGCGGCATCGGCTCCGATGCGATCGAAAAGCTGCAACCGATACTCGAATTGACAGGCGATAATGAACGGAAACTGGCTGTGTTGCGAGATGTCATTGGCGCCTCGGCTGTCGGACTGGAAGGCATTTCCGAGATGGAAACGATCTTCGGGTACGTGAACCGGCTGGGGGTGGAGCTGCCGATCGAGCTCGACTTCTCGCTGGCCCGGGGGCTCAATTATTATACGGGAGCGATTTTCGAAGTCAAGGCGCTCGATTTCGCCATCGGGTCGATCTGCGGCGGCGGACGCTACGACGACCTGACGGGCATCTTCGGAATGCCGAACATGTCGGGTGTCGGCATTTCGTTCGGTGCGGACCGCATCTACGACGTGATGACCGGCCTCGGACTCTTCCCGGCCGATCTGGGCTGTGCGGCCCGGGTGATGTTCGCCAATCTGGGCGAAGCGGAAGAGCATGCCTCGCTGAAACTGTTGCAGGAGGTGCGTGCCGCAGGTATTCCGGCGGAGATATATCCCGAAAACGGAAAGATGAAAAAACAGATGGAGTATGCCAATCGCCGGGGAATCCCCTGCGTGGTAATCGTCGGCAGCCGGGAACTGGAAGAACGGGTGGCGACGATCAAGGATATGACCTCCGGCGAACAGACCCAGGTGCCGTTCACCCGACTGGCCGAAGCACTCCGTTAGATAATTAGTTATAGATAATCCGAAGCGCCTGTCCGAGCGGACGCGGAATAGCCGCCCCGGCGGTAGTTGAGAGAGCAGAGTTATCGGCGGATACGCCCCGTTCCGAATGTGGGTGCATCCGAGGCGGTATCTATGGCTCTACCGAATCGCCGGAAAGAAGACGGGGTTCACGCCTTTCCTCCCTGCTCGCAGTCGGAAATCATTTCCCGGTGTTTCGCGGTACCTGCTTGGGAGGACGCCGGACGGAAAAATATGCAATCATGTAATTCGATATGAAGCGGAGCATGTGGTTTTTCGGGCTGTTGCTGGCCGTGGCGGGATTATCATCGTTCCGGACGGCCGATATCGCCGTTTCCCGGCCCGACCGGGCACAGCGACGGTCGCTCGCCAAGCTGGAGCGGTCTTACGAATATATCCGCAAGATGTATGTCGATTCGGTCGATATGGCGCCGCTGGTCGAGGAGGCGATCCGCAGCATGGTACAGCAACTCGATCCCCATACCGAATATGCCTCGGCTGCGGAGATGGCTGAATTCTGGAGCCTCTATCGGGGTAAGTTCGGAGGAATAGGCATTCAGACCCAATGGATCCGTGATTCGCTGGTCGTAACCTCCCTCCTGTCGGGAGGGGCCGCCGAAGAAGCAGGCATCCGTCCCGACGACCGGATCGTCCGGGTGGACGGACGCACCGTGAAGGAGATCCCGGCCTCCGAGCTCATCTCCGTCATGCGGGGAGATGCCGGATCGAAAGTAAAAATCCTAGTGATTCGACGAGGAGTCTGCCAACCGATTCTGTACGAAATCGTCCGACGGGAAATACCTCTCCCCTCCGTCGAGCTGGCCTACCGCGTCGATTCTGCGGTGGGATACATCAAACTGATCCGTTTCGGTCAGACCACCATGCGGGAGGTGCAGCGGGCTTACGAAGAGCTGGACCGTCCGAAGGAGTTGATTCTCGATCTTCGGGGCAATGGCGGAGGACTGTTGGATCAGGCGATCGCTTTGTCCGGCTTTTTCCTGCCCAAAGGCTCGCGGATCGTTTCGACCGAAGGCCGCAGCGTACCGTCCGTAGTCCATTCCGCCCGCCGGAATCCGGTATTTCCGGCCGAAGGGCGGCTCATCGTCCTGATCGACGAACGGTCGGCGTCGGCCAGTGAAATCGTGAGCGGAGCGCTGCAGGACTGGGACCGCGCGGTAATCGTCGGGCGCCGCAGCTTCGGAAAAGGGTTGGTGCAGCGCCAATATCTGCTTCCGGACGGGTCGGCCCTGCGTCTGGTCGTCGCCCGCTATCATACGCCTTCGGGCCGGGAAATTCAACGTCCTTACGTCAAAGGCGGGGATCTTACCGAACTCATCCGCTGCCCGACACGATTCCGTCGCCGGCCTACCGGACACTCCGCACGGGCCGGACAGTTTACGGCGGCGGAGGCATAGCGCCCGACGTGTGCGTAATACAGGATACGGTGCAGGCATCTTATCTGAACGCCCTGCTGCGGAAAAATATCTTTCCTGAATTTATGCAGCGCTACCTGGACCGCAACCGGACAGCCCTGGAACGGGATTATCCGGAGTTCGCATCGTTCGAGGAGCGGTTCGAAGTTCCCGATGAAATGTATGAGGAGTTGATCGGACTGGGACTGGAACAGGGCGTAACACCTCCGGCGGAAGATTCCGATGTCGAAGCGGGGACCAGGCGCCTGCTCAAAGCATTGCTGGCAGAGCGGCTTTTCGACCGGGAAGCTCTGCTGCGGATATTGCACGCAAGGGATGATGCCGACTTCATCCGGGCGCTCAATTTGCTGAAAAACTGGGAGGCAGAGGGGCTGCCGCTCCTGGAAGCGCAGCATGAGCGGCAATAAGCGGTTGCATCACGTTATTTCCGAGAGTCGCGTATTCACGACTCGTAATTGAGTTTATAATTCGGCCTGCCCCGAAATTCCCTTCCCGGAAGGGGTTTGAATCGCTGCACGCCCAAAGAGTATATAATCACGGACAAGAATTTGCAGGAAAACGAAATTTGTTTTATATTTACGTATGGAACAAACGAATAACCCTCAAAATATTACCTTGTATGGCTGCTCTGAATACCTTCCGCACGGACGGAGAAGATTTCGGCGAACAGATCCTGTCGAAAGTCGTAAAAGCCGGCCGGCGGACCTATTTTCTGGACGTGCGCGCTACGCGTGCGAACGATTATTTTCTTACCATTACGGAGAGCCGGAAGAAAACGGCGCCGGATGGAACGGTCAGTTACGACCGGCATAAAATATTCCTTTACAAAGAGGATTTTTCCAAATTCCTCGAAGGCTTGGAAGAGGTGATCGGGTTCATTAAACGGGAAAAACCGGAATTCTTCGAAGAAGAACACCCGAAGCCGGAAGAATATGCTTGACAGAACCGGCTGCCGAAATTTCGGCAGCCGGTTCTCATGAAGACAGGAGTTTATGAAGGATAATCGGGTATTGTTGGGTTTCAGCGGCGGAATAGACAGCTTCGCCGCCGTCGGATTGTTGCAGGCGGCCGGATATCATGTAACGGCTCTGACGCTCGACATGAGAGGCGATTCCGCATTGTTGGAAAAGGCGCGTCTGCGTGCCGGAGCACTCGGTATTCCTTGGCGAATGCGGTCGGTGCGGGAGCGGTTCGAACGGGAGGTGGTGGACTATTTTACCGACAGTTACTTCCGGGGGTGTACCCCGGCTCCGTGCACGCGCTGCAACAGTCGGATCAAATGGCCCTGCCTTGCGGCAGAGGCCGACGCACTGGGGATTCGCCACATCGCTACGGGACACTATTTCCGCATTACCTCCGCAGGCGGCAAACGATACGTCACCCGTGCGGCCGACAACCGCAAGGACCAGTCCTACTACCTGTGGGACTTGCCGCAGGAGATCCTCGATCGGGTGCTGACTCCGATGGGAACGGTCATCAAACGAAATATCGTCGAAGAACTCGCCGACCGTCGGGAGAGTATGGGCGTCTGTTTTCTCGAGGGACGCCCGTGCCGCGACTTCCTGCGAAGCCGGGATAAAACGGAAGCGCTCCGGCCCGGCCCCATCATCGACTCTGCCGGACATCGGCTCGGCACGCACGACGGGGCGGCCCTCTACACCATCGGCCAGAAAAAGGGCCTCGACCTGCCGCCGGGCTGGGCGGTGGTCGCTATCGACACGGCGGCAAACCGGATCGTAGCCGGAGAAGAGAAGCTGTTGTTGCATCGTACGCTGGAAGTCGGGGAATGTCGCCTGGTAGAGAGCGACGAGGTATTCGGTGCCCGCGATATCCGTGCGGTGATCCGGGGCATCGGCCGCAACCCCGAGGGATACGCAGCGGTCTTCCCTGCCGCTTCGGGGATTCGGATCGAACTGGAGGATCCCGCGTGGGCCCCGGCCGCCGGGCAGCCCGTCGTTTTGTACCGAGGGGAACGGGTCGTCGGAGGCGGAATCCTCGAACGGTATTATTAACGAATTATTAAATCTTCGTTCGGGATGGATTTTTTCAGGGTTTTATCCCGAAAAAATCTTGCGATGTTTCCCGCATATACTATCTTTGCACAAGCAAAACATCGCCGGAAACGGCAATACCTATGCGATGTTATTATAATGCCGTTTTTGCGAAACGTCGTGTTTTCGACGAACGAGATAACTTTTCGTGATTATATACTTTAGTGTACCTCTTTGGGAGTAAAGCGCCTTAAGTCCTTTCCGGGAAGGGATCTGTGGGCAGGAGCATTACCGATACAACCGGGAACAGCGAATAGACACCTCTCGGAATTGTCAAAAGGTACATTGAAAGATGAATTGCCTAACTTTTTATTAGAGCGGATTATGTTCAGATACGTGCTGTTGGCGCTGAAAGGCTGCGCAATGGGAATGGCGGATGTTGTCCCGGGAGTATCGGGCGGGACGATCGCCTTTATTTCGGGAATTTACAGCGAACTGATCGAGTCGATCAAAAAACTGGGCGGCCCGTCGCTGCGGCTGTTGGCTACACTGCGTCTGCGGGAGTTCTGGCGTGAGATCAACGGAAATTTCTCGGCCGGTTCGAATTCAGGAAATTCTGGCGCCACATCAACGGCAGTTTCCTCTTCTCCGTACTGCTGGGTATCGGTATCGCCATCTTTTCGCTGGCACGGTTGATGACTTACCTGCTGGCGCATCACCCGATCGAAATCTGGTCCTTCTTTTTCGGACTGATCGTCGCTTCGGCGGCTTTCGTCGCCCGGGATATTCGGAAGTGGAACCTCACTTCGCTACTGGGACTGCTTGTCGGCACCGCGCTGGCATTCTGGATCACGATCGCCTCCCCGACGCAAACGCCCAACGACTGGTGGTTTATCATGCTTTCGGGAGCTGTTGCCATCTGCGCGATGATTCTTCCGGGAATTTCAGGCGCCTTCATCCTGCTGCTGCTGGGAAAATACCAATACATTTTACAGGCTGTCAGCGAATTCCGGCTGGGTGTCCTGCTGCTTTTCGCAGTCGGAGCCGTCGCCGGTATCATCAGTTTTTCGCACCTGCTTTCGTGGCTGCTGCGCAAGCATCACGACCTGACGATCTCCCTGCTCATGGGTTTCATGGTCGGATCGCTCAATAAAGTCTGGCCCTGGAAAGAGGTCGTGGAAACTTATACGGATGCCCAGGGTGCCGTTCACCCGTTGGTGGAACAAAACATTACACCGGGACATTTCGAGGCGATCGGTCAGACCGATGCCCACTTGTGGCAGGCCGTAGCACTGGCGCTGGCAGGATTTCTTCTGATCTATGTCATCGAATTCATCGGCAAGCGGGTCGCTCAAAAAATCTCCGCTCCCCAAAACTAAAACCTTATGAAACGCTACGGTCTGATAGGCTACCCGCTGGGACACTCGTTTTCAGCCCGGTATTTCGCCGATAAATTCGCACGCGAAGGCATTGCGGATTGCCGGTACGACCTTTACGAATTGAAAACGATCGAGGAGTTGCCCGCTTTGCTGGAAGCGCAGCCCGAACTGCGGGGATTCAATGTCACGATTCCCTATAAACAACAGATCATACCCTATCTGGACGATCTTTCGCCGGAAACCCGGATGATCGGGGCCGTCAATTGCGTGCGCTGTGAAGGCAGACGTCTGACGGGTTATAATACGGATGTGACGGGACTTCGCGCCTCCCTCGAAACATTTCTCGGCGGGGAGCGTCCCGAACGGGCATTGGTACTGGGCACGGGCGGGGCGTCGCAAGCCGTGCAATATGTATTGGCACAGATGGAAATTCCGTTCGATCTAGTATCGCGGAATCCGGCAACGGGAAATTATACGTACGACGAAGTATCGGATGAAGTAATCGGTTCGCA
>OHCD01001188.1_pt1 | contig 11091 bp, 8 predicted proteins | sample 1577561 | NCBI WGS metagenome assembly OHCD01 (sample SAMEA3879510, study PRJEB24766) | human gut metagenome | biome: human-associated habitat; feature: feces | place: USA | collected 1985/1987 | reverse complement strand
AAAAAAGTGTTGTTCGTCGGGAACAAACAGTTGTATATTTTTAAAGTGCAACGGGCAAAGAGGTCTGTTGGCACTTTTTTTTGCTTATACAAAAATATTTTAGCGCGATAACGTGCTACAACGATAATGTTATAAAGACGCCATGGCGTTTTTATATAGAACAATTTTCTATAAGGAGGAACTATTATGAAAAAGAAACTGATTTCTCTTTTTCTGATCGGTGCCATGACTACCGGAATGGTAGCAGGATGCGGTTCAGGAAACAGCAATGCTGATGCGGGAAACAACGCTTCTTCTGACAACGCTGCTGTAGAGGGAACAGAGGCAGCTGCAGACGGCACAGAGAGTACTTTTAACGGTACTTACAGCAACAAACAGGTAATCTTAGGCGAGAGTTCTGAGACAAGTGGAGATATTACTCCATTCTGGGCAAACGGTGCTTCTGATTACGATGCATTCAAATTAGTTACAGGTATGGCTCCGATCGACAAAGACCAGACAGGTAAATGGATCGAGAACCCGGCTGTTCTTGACAATCTGGAAGTAACAGATAACGAGGACGGAAGCAGAACTTACACTGTTAAGATCAAGGACGGCTTAAAGTTCAGTGATGGTTCTGATATCAATGCAGATGATTACTTATTAACATACATGTTAAGATGCAATGAGATGGTTACGGATCTCGAAGCAAGCAACTTAACAGACAGTACTGTTCAGTATGTAAAAGGATATGATGCATATTTAAATGGTGAGAGCGATACATTCGAAGGACTTCATCTGATCGATGACAAGACTTTTTCTGTAACGATCGATGCACAGTTTATGCCATATTACTATGGACAGGCTTTGATCTCTAACCAGCCGGAGTCTATGGACTTATGGCTGCCGGAAGATGTTACTTTAGAGGATACAGAGGATGGTGTGAAATTCTCTGATAACTTTACTTCTGAGTATATCGGTGACAAAGTACAGGCTGCAAGATATGACTACAATATCTGCTCCGGTCCTTACATGTTCACATCTTATGATGAGAACTCTTATGCATACACACTGACAAAGAACCCGAATTTCCCGGGTAACTTTGAGGGACAGACAGCAAATATCGAAACTGTTATCGTAAAATATACACCACAGGATACTATGATGGATCAGTTAAAGACCGGTGCTGTTGATATCTTATACCAGGTAGCAGACGGTGATCAGATCGAGCAGGGTCTTGACATGGTAGAAGAGGGTAACTTCAATTACTTAAGCTATGGCCGCGCAGGTTATGGAATGATTTCTCTCAAATGTAATCAGGGACCAACCCAGTTCAAAGAAGTACGTCATGCAATGGCTTACTTGCTTGACCGTGTAACATTTGCACAGACATTCACCGGTGGACATGGTACGGTTGTAAGCGGACCTTATGGTACACAGCAGTGGATGGCTGAGGAATACGCAGAAGAATTAGACGGATTAAACTCTTACACATACAGCCTTGACTCTGCAGTCAAAGAGTTAGAGGATGGCGGCTGGGTATACAACGAAGATGGTTCTGATTACTCAGGTTCCGGAATCCGTTATAAGAAATTAGACGATGGTACTTACATGCCGTTAGTCATCGAGTGGTTCTCTTCTGAGAATAACTCTGTATCTGACCTGCTTGTAACTTCCTTACAGCAGAACCCGGATGTAGAAGCAGCAGGTATGAAGATCAACCAGACTGTTGGTACTTTCACAGACTTACTGACCTATTACTATGATAACTCAACGGAGAACCCATATCAGATGTTCAACTTAGCAAGTGGTTTCGGTAACCCTTATGATGTTGCATTCCAGTATGAGCCGGGCTCTTCTAACAACACCAACGCATTAGAGGGCGAAGAAGGACAGAAACTGTATGATCTTGCACTTGCCATGAATCATACAGAAGAAGGTGATGATGAGGCTTATGCAAAAGCATGGTTCGATTTCATCGCTGACTGGAATGATGAGCTTCCTGAGATTCCGCTGTACTCCAATGATTATCATGACTTCTTCACATCAAAATTACATGATTTTGAAGAAGATGGATACAACTGGGATGCAACAAACGCAATTCTGTATGCAAACATGGAGTAGTTGATCCTGATTAGAATAGTTCATTTCAATGTAATATTTTATTCCATGTGAAATTTTACCGGTATGTGGCGTGGGGCATTCGTCCCGCGCCCATGCGGTATATGTTCCGGCAAATTCTTTGATCGTTTCTTTTGGAATGGGATCAAAGGGGCATGTCAGGATTTTGTTCCTAAGGAAACGAAGAAGAAAAATCAAATGAAGGTTGGTTAAATTATGTTAAAGTACGTTGGAAAAAGAATTTTATATATGATAGGGGTATTCTTTGTGGTATCCATTATCCTTTTTGTACTGTTTAATAACGTACCTGGTGACCGTGCTCTTAATCAGGTGCAGAACTTAAGAGGTAAAGTCTCCGATGAGACATTCCAGCTCCGCTATCAGGAAGCGAGAGAAAAATTAGGATTAGACGATCCGATTCCGGTCCGCTATGTAAAATGGATGGGAAACTTGTTAAAAGGTAATCTTGGATATTCTTCCTTCTACAAAAAAGATGTGAAAGACTGTCTCTCGACACCACTGTTAAACACGATACAGATCAATATCGTATCCACGATACTCGCATTGGCGATCACGATACCGCTCGGTATTCACTGTGCGGTCAGAAAATTTTCTAAATTTGACAATACGGTACAGGTACTGACGATTGTCGGCTACAGCATGCCTCAATATATAGTTGCACTGGTATTTATTTTTGTTTTTGCCGTAAAACTCGGCTGGTTCCCGATCAGTGGCATGAATACGCCGAACTTCCAGGGAACAGGAGTGGCATTCGTGCTTGACCGTCTCCACTATCTGGCACTTCCGGTCATCGTTATGACGGTTGCAGCGTTAGGAAGTATGACACGTTATGTCCGTGCGGCAATGATCGACGCACTTCGTATGGATTATATCCGTACTGCAAGAGCAAAAGGTTTGAAGGAAAAGGTTGTTATTTATTCCCACGCATGGAGAAATGCACTTCTTCCGGTCATCACACTGATCATCAGCTGGTTCATGAGTATTTTCATGGGATCTATCGTTATTGAACAGATTTTCCAGTTGAATGGTATCGGTAAAATGTATTATGTCGGACTTATGAATCAGGATTACGATATGGCATTGGCAGTAAATATGCTCTACTGTATCATCACACTGCTCAGCAACCTGATCACAGACTTAAGCTACGGTCTGGTAGATCCGCGTGTACGCATTGATAAGTAGGAGGAACGAAAAACATGAAGATGCTCAAACACCTTTTTGGAAAAAGGGATAAAGAACTCGATGTATTACAGGAAGAAGCGCTTCAGAGTCCGCTCCGTACGGTTGTGAGGAATTTTACCTCAAACAGACTTGCGTTTGGCGGCCTGATCGTATTTTTGGTTATTTTCCTGATCGTACTGATCGGACCGGTCTTTAACCCGATCGACTTAAGTGAAAAAGAAGAGACACAGATCAATGTCGCTCCGGGACTGAATATGATGAAAGTGCCGGATGGTTTAAAAGGAAATGTAAAAGAGATTTCCACGGGTGCAACATTCAGCGTGGGCGTTGACAATGACGGAAAAGTCTATGTCTGGGGTTACACCAAGATCAGTAACAAGATCGACATTGCAAAGAAGATGCCAAAGCAGAAAGAAATGGGAAAAGTGGTATCTGTATCTGCAGGATTTGACCATGTCATGGCACTCAATGAAGATGGAGAGCTTTTCATCTGGGGTAGTGACCGTATGGGACAGTGTCAGATTCCGATGGAAGTAAAACATGAAAAGATCAAACAGATCGCAGCCGGTTATCAGATTTCCTATGTGTTAACGGAAGGCGGCGAAGTAATCGCATGGGGAAATGAAAACTTAAATGATGTGCGCCTGACAAGAAGAAACGGTAACAGCCACATTGCAAAGATCTCTGTTGCCAATACAACTTTAATGGCGCTTACAGATGATGGCGAGATCAGACATTTAGGAAGCCAGAAATCCGATATCTCCAATATTCCGGAAGACCTTGGAAAAGCGAAAGATATCGTGACAACCTCCGATGCCTGTGTGGCATTGTTAGAGGATGGCTCTCTTAGAATCTGGGGAAAAGCCAACAAGAGTGAGAAAGAGATTCCGGAAATGGATGGAGAGATCGTTTCCATGTTTGCCGGAAGATATCATATTACAACACTGACAGATAAAGGAACTGTTTACTCCTGGGGAAGCAATGCAAAACACCAGACAGATGTTCCAAAAGCAGCAAAAGATGTGACTGCTATCTATGGCGGTACTTACCAGAATTATGCAGTGACCAAATCCGGCGATGTAGTAACCTGGGGATTAAAAGGTTATCTGCTCGGAAGCGATGAACTTGGACGTGACGTATTCACGCGTATCTTAAACGGTGGACGTATGACCATGACGATCGGTGCGATCTCTGTTATCATTTCCACGATCATCGGTATCATCGTCGGTGGTGTGTCCGGTTTCTTCGGAGGCTGGGTAGATATCGTGTTACAGCGTATCACAGAGATCGTTGCATGTCTTCCGTTCCTGCCGATGGCGATGATCTTAACATCTATTATCGGAAACAGTATGACAGAGAGCGCAAGGATTGCCCTGATCATGGTGATCCTCGGTATATTAAGCTGGCCGAGCCTTGCAAGACTTGTCCGTGCACAGGTGCTTGCCGAGCGTGAGCAGGAGTTTGTAACCGCTGCAAATGCGATGGGTGTAAAACGTTCCGTGATCGTATTTAAGCATATTATTCCGAATGTTATTTCGGTTATCATCGTATCCGCAACGCTTGATTTTGCATATTGTATGCTGACAGAGTCGACATTGTCCTTCTTAGGATTCGGTGTAAAACTGCCGCGTCCTACCTGGGGAAATATGTTAAACGGCTGCGTAAGTTCCGTTGTTATCCAGAATTACTGGTGGAGATGGGTATTCCCGGCTATCATGTTAGGTATCTGCGTAATCTGTATCAATATGGTCGGCGACGGTCTGCGTGATGCCATCGACCCGAAATCAAATGAGCGTTAAAGGAGGAAACACAAAATGGCTTTATTAGAGATTCATGACCTGCATACCTTCTTTAAAACGAAAAAGGGTATTGTAAAGGCAGTAAACGGTGTTTCTTACTCGGTAGAACCGGGAAAGACACTTGGTGTTGTAGGTGAGAGTGGAAGCGGTAAGAGCGTTTCCGCCATGAGTATTTTAAAATTATTAGACGGCAACGGCTATATCGACAGCGGCGAGATCATTTTTGACGGTAAAAATCTTGCAGACGTATCTGTAAAAGATATGTGTAAGATCCGTGGAAATGAGATTTCTGTTATTTTCCAGGAGCCGATGACCAGCTTAAACCCGATTTTTACTGTAGAGCGTCAGCTTTCCGAGCCGTTTATCATTCATCAGGGAATGAATAAAAAAGAGGCAGCCGAGAAAGTGGTTGAGATGTTAAAGGATGTACGAATCCCGAATCCGGAAGCGGTTGCCAAACAGTATCCGCATCAGCTTTCCGGTGGTATGCGCCAGCGTGTCATGATCGCCATGGCACTTGCCTGCCGACCGAAACTGTTGATTGCCGATGAGCCGACGACTGCACTTGATGTAACGATCCAGGCGCAGATCTTAAAATTAATGAATGATCTGAAAAAAGAGAAAGGAACATCCATTCTCTTTATCACACATGATCTTGGTGTTATCAACGAGATGGCAGACGATGTCGCTGTTATGTACTGTGGTCAGGTTGTGGAAAAAGCTCCGGTGCGCAGCATTTTTGGGGATAACTCCTACCTGCATCCGTATACGGAAGGACTGCTTTACTCTATCCCGCGTCTTGATACACCGACCGGAATCCGCTTAGAGGCGATTCCGGGTGCCGTACCGCATCCGCTGGACCTTCCGAAGGGATGTAAATTTGCACCGCGCTGTAAATATGCAACGGACAAGTGCCGTGAGATGGAACCGGAACTGAATGAGGTAGAACCGGGACATATGGTACGCTGCTTTTATCCGAAGAAAGGGGAAAGAAACTAATGAGTGACGAGAACAAGGTATTACTGCGCGTTTCGAATTTAAAACAGTATTTCCCGATCGGAAAAAAGAAGATGGGAAAACCACAGTCATTTGTAAAGGCAAATGATGGAATCAGTTTAAATATTTACGAAGGCGAGACATTTGGTCTGGTAGGTGAGAGTGGATGTGGAAAATCAACATTCGGACGTACGCTGTTACAGCTTTACCGTCAGACCGGCGGACGCACCGTATATTACGGACGTACCGTTGAAGATTTTGATTTAAAATATGTCGAGGAGATCTTTAAGAATCTTCCGGATAAAAAGAAAAAATGTGAGGAACTTTTAGATAAAGTAAAAAAATTAGAGGCTGACTATGCAAAAATGCCGGAGGGCACTGAGGAAGAAAAGATTGCTAAGAAGGTAGCCGGACAGCACCTTGCCGAGATGGAGAGCGAGGCATACAACGATCTTTTGGATATCACAGCTCTGATTGGTGGACTTTATACGTTAGATGAGACTGCACTTGCAGAGGCAGGCCGTCATTATCTCGCAGAGTATCTTGCCATGAAAGAGATCCGAAAGATCAATGCACAGGCAGACGAGTTTGAGAAGAACGGAAAATCTGCGAAAGCCGGGGAAGTAAAGAAAAAGATTCCGGAGCTTCAGAAAAAAGTACAGGCTGAGTTAGCAGAGATCGATAAGATCCGTGACAACTGCAAAAAGGATGAAGATTTTGAAAAATATGAGGTACAGAAGGACGACGGCATCAATCTTGCAAACTTAACCGATGCAGAGATGCGTTATTTACGCCGTGATCTTCAGCTTATTTTCCAGGATCCATATTCATCCTTAAACCCGCGTATGACCGTAGGGCAGATCATCGGCGAGGGACTGATGGCGCACAATATCTTCAAAAAAGGTGATCCGAAGATGCAGGATTATATCATGGAGATCATGGAGAAGTGTGGACTTGCGTCCTATTTTATTCATCGTTATCCGCATCAGTTCTCCGGTGGACAGAGACAGAGAATTGTTATTGCAAGAGCGCTGATCTTAGAGCCGAAGTTCATTTTCTGTGATGAGCCGGTATCTGCTCTGGACGTATCTGTCCGTGCACAGGTATTAAACCTGATGAAGGACCTTCAGAAAGAATTTAACTTAACTTATATGTTCATTTCCCATGACTTAAGTGTGGTACGTTTCTTATGTGACCGCATTGGAGTTATGTATTTAGGACGTATGGTTGAGATCGCAGAAAGACAGGAATTATATGACAACCCGATGCATCCATACACAAAGGCACTGCTTTCTGCCATTCCGGTACCGGATGTAGATGTAAAGCATGAGCCAATGCTGTTAGAGGGAGATATCCCAAGCCCGATCAACCCGCCGAAGGGATGTAAGTTCCATACAAGATGTCGTTACTGCACAGAGATCTGCAAGAATGTGACTCCGCAGTTCGAAGAGGTAGAACCGGGACATTTCGTGGCATGTCATCATAAATTAGGTGTGCCGGAAGAAAAATAGTTATTGTCTGCACTATAGATGTGAACAGCAGCAAAAAATAAAAATAGATACAAATTGACAGATGATAAGAGCTGGCTTAAACTGGAAACGTAGTGTTTTTAGTGAGAGTGAGCTCTTATTTTATAAGTAAGAAATGGAGAGTTTTATGTTATTTCAGAGAAAAATAGATGGAGCAATGAAAAAACTGCATGAGGGCAGTGATGCTGCGGAGGAAGAACGCAGAAAAGAAGCGGGGGAGCCGTATGAGGAGATGGAACGTCCGGAACTGGAAAAGGGGGATATGCCTGCAATGATCATCGCAGCATTTATCACATTCATACCGGTTGCCATTTTAGTGCTTGGAATGATTCTTGTGGCAGGATATTTCCTGTTACACTGACTGGCAGGAGACCACCGGCGCAGACAAAGATTACTGTGTTAAAACCAGGCGGGAGTTTGAAGGGGGAGAGAAAATTGCTATTTGGGGATAATGAGCAGAAAAAGAAACAAAAGGAACAGCGCAGCAGGGAAAAGGAATGGAAGGGGAAACTGACTGGTGCCGGGATGGAAAAGGGAGCTGCCGGTGAACTGGCAAAAATAATAACTGAGGCACAGAGGTCAGGAGAAAGTCTTCAGGAAGACTATAAAACATCAAGGGAACATTTAGAACGTGCACAGCGTAAGATAGAACTTTTACTGGATGAAATGACGGAGGAACCGGAACGGGATGTAAAAAAAAGCCTGGATTCTTTGATCGTGGATTTAGATCATGTTTATCACATATGTTCGATCCGGGAGGACGATCCGGATTACGGTTCAACGGTAAAGTGTTTAAAGACGGCATCATCGGAGCTTGGAATGCCGGATGCAAAGATCAGCACACTTATGCTGCGCAGCGAGCTGGAAAACATACAGGCAGTGTTAAAGGATGCTGCGGCATGGGAAGCACCGGATTTTTTTGCACTTGCATTTTATTTGATTCGTGAAGAGAAAGATACACTTGCTGATATGGAAAATGGACAGCGCAATCAGTTCCTTTCGGATTATCTGAAGGAAAATTTTACGGACCGTTATGCAGACAGCATCGAAGCAGCAGGGTTAAAAGAGGATATGGATGCTTTTATTCGTATGATTCATGCTATATATAACTAAAAGTTATGAAACATGTCACTTTGTATAATTATGATTAAAATCCATCAAGAATTTAGGTGAATCTGAATATTGTGCAAAGTGTATATTTTTGCTATTATTGCAACAACAAGTTTCAGAGCTTTCGCAAATGTATGAAATATCATGACAATATAAGGTGCGGAAGATGAATGGAGGAAAAAGTGTGAAAAATTACATTTTTCACACACAAGATTTGTGCTCGAACACAAACTTGTGATGCCCTGAAAAATGGGCAGGAATGGAGGCTATTATGAAAAAGGCGGTAAGTATGTTTTTAACAGCAGCACTGGCAGTAAGTTGTCTGGCAGGCTGTGGCAGTTCAGCAGGAAACACATCAACAGGCAATGCATCTGCAGGAGCAGACAGCAGCGCATCAGACAACAGTGCAGCAGACGGTTCTGTATTTAAGATCGGAAGCATCGGACCGACAACCGGTGATGCAGCAATTTACGGAAACGCAGTTATGAACGCAGCACAGATGGCAGTGGATGAGATCAATGCAGCTGGCGGTGCAAACGGATATCAGCTTGCATTCAAAGCAGAGGATGATCAGAACGATGCAGAGAAATCCGTCAATGCATATAACTCATTAAAAGACTGGGGTATGCAGATCTTAATGGGAACTGTTACAACCACACCTTGTGTAGCAGTTGCAGACAAGACAGCAGAGGATGGTATGTTTGAGATTACACCATCCGCATCATCCACAGATGTTATCACAAACGATAATGTATTCCAGGCATGCTTTACAGACCCGAACCAGGGTACAGCTTCTGCACAGTACATTGCAGACAACAATTTAGGAACAAAAGTTGCAGTCATCTATGACAGTTCGAGCGTATATTCTTCCGGTATCGAAGCTACTTTCGTGGAAGAGGCACAGAATAAAGGACTTGAGGTTGTAGCTGAGGAAGCGTTTACAGCAGATTCCAAGACAGATTTTTCCACACAGCTTCAGAAAGCGCAGTCTGCAGGCGCTGACTTAGTATTCTTACCGATTTACTATACAGAGGCATCTATCATTTTAACCCAGGCAAACGGTATGGGTTATGAGCCGGCTTTCTTCGGTGTTGATGGTATGGACGGAATCCTTGGCGTTGAGAACTTTGATACATCTTTAGCGGAAGGTGTTATGTTATTAACTCCATTCGCTGCAGATGCAGATGATGAGAAAACAAAAGCATTTGTTTCCACATTCAAAGAGAAATATGGCGATGTTCCAAACCAGTTCGCAGCAGATGCTTACGATGCAATCTATGTTATCAAAGCAGCTATCGAGCAGGCAGGTGCAACACCGGATATGAGTGCTTCTGATCTGGGCACTGCATTAACCGGAGCAATGACATCGATCTCTGTAGATGGATTGACAGGTGAGGGAATGACATGGCAGGCAACCGGAGAGGTCAGCAAGGCTCCTAAGGCAGTAGTGATCAAAGATGGTGCTTACGCAGCAATGTAAATGAAATAAAAAATAAATAGTTATTTTATAAGGAAAGAAAGGGGTTGTTTGCAGACGAAGCTGTCGCAGTCAGCCCCTTTTATACTTATGACAGAATATTTTTAAACGTCACATTGTGGCGTTTTTTGAAACAAAAAGATTGTATACAAGTATTTCAAATGGTATAATAAAAAAATCAATGTATTAACGTTATAAAGTAAGAATGGAGGATTGTTATGAATTTCTTATCTTACCTGATCAATGGTATCAGTCTTGGAAGCGTCTATGCGATCATTGCACTGGGATATACCATGGTATACGGTATCGCAAAGATGTTAAACTTTGCACATGGGGATGTTATCATGATCGGCTGTTATGTGGTATTTCTTGCCATGAACGGTCAGGGATGGCCGCCACTTGTGGCAGTTGTTCTGTCTGTTATTGTATGTACGGTTCTTGGTATCGTCATCGAAAAAATTGCTTACAAACCACTCAGACGTGCTACCCCGCTTGCCGTATTGATTACAGCGATCGGTGTCAGCTACTTTTTACAGAATGCCGCACTGTTATTATTCGGTGCAGACACAAAGTCCTTTACAAATGTTGTAACACTGCCGTCCTTAAAACTTGCAGGTGGAAGTCTTACAATCTCAGGAACCACGATCGTGACGGTTCTTGCCTGTGTCATCATCATGGCTGGTCTGATGATTTTTATCAAAAAAACAAAAGCCGGACAGGCGATGCTTGCTGTTTCTGAGGATAAAGATGCAGCACAGCTGATGGGTGTGAATGTCAATGCAACAATTTCACTGACCTTTGCAATTGGCTCCGGGCTTGCGGCAATCGCAGGTGTGCTGTTCTGCTCCGCATATCCTACACTGACTCCTTATACAGG
>OHCD01001183.1_pt1 | contig 11148 bp, 7 predicted proteins | sample 1577561 | NCBI WGS metagenome assembly OHCD01 (sample SAMEA3879510, study PRJEB24766) | human gut metagenome | biome: human-associated habitat; feature: feces | place: USA | collected 1985/1987 | reverse complement strand
TATATATCCGGAAAAGCCTCTCAAAGGGAGAAAGAAGAAGTTGCAGCATGGATTGATGCCGATGCCGCTAATCTCAAAGAATTTATGTCACTCCGCAAAAGTTATGATGCACTTGTTTGGCAGGATGCGGATGAGTTGAAAACGGGGCGTGACAAGCTGCTTTCACTACGCACTTTTACGATGAAGGCGATGCGGATTGCGGCTATATTTGTTTTGGCTTTCGGATTAAGTTATATACTGATACAAACTCTGCAAAAGGAAAATGTAGAAATGCAGACCGTATATGTGCCTGCCGGACAACGTACGCAAGTGACGCTTGCTGACGGAACAATGGTATGGGTAAACGGAAAAAGTACGCTGACTTTTCCCAGTCAGTTCGCTTCCCGTACCCGTAAAGTGGAACTGGACGGGGAGGCCTATTTCGAAGTTCAGAAAGACCCGGAGAAACAGTTCATTGTTTCCACAGCCCATCAGTCTGCGATTAAAGTGTTGGGCACAAAGTTCAATGTAAAGGCGTATAGGGATTCCGAAGAGATTACTACCACTCTGATAGAAGGGAAAGTGCATTTCGAATTTAATAATACCGCACAGAAGCCTCAGTACATTACTATGGCACCCGGTCAGAAGCTGATCTATTATTCGCAGAGTGGAAAAACGGAGCTCTATACTACTTCCGGTGAGGGAGAACTGGCATGGAAGGATGGTATTATCGTCTTTAAGCAGACATCTTTGCAGGATGCTCTGGAGATTTTGGCAGACAGATATGATGTGGAATTTATCGTTCGACGCAATGTGCCCGATGATGACCTGTTCTCCGGGACATTCACGAGCAGGAGCCTGGAGCAGATACTGAATTATATAGAAGCTTCTTCGAAAATACGCTGGCGTTATCTGAACAGTGTACAAGGAAGTAAAGAGAAGATGAAGATAGAAATTTTTATTTAGTGTTATTAATAACCTTATTTCAAAAAAGCTTATTGCCATGAAAAACAAAGACCCTTGAAACTAAAAAAGATACGGGATGATATTGGTCGTATCTTCCCGTATTGAGCCCAGTAATCGTGAATCTACTTGTTTCCCGACAAGTATAACTACTAGTTTTTTAATTAAACTCGTTACAAATTTATGCAAAATTATTGTATCGTCCAATTTCTTGGAGGATTAAACCTTCTTAGGCGGTCTTCAAGGAAAATATCACTATCTATGAAGTTACTATTTATACTCATTGTCTGCTCATTCGGACTGGCATATGCGTCCGATGGATATGCGCAAAAGACTTCCATCACATTGAAGGCAAACGATTGTACCATAGAGGAAGTGCTTCACAAAATCGAACTTGAGTCCGGATTCGGCTTTTTTGTAAACAGTAAGAATCTCGATTTGAAACGCAAAGTGTCGGTGTCAGTGTCTAATAAGAATATATTCCAGGTTCTGGAGCAAGTTTTTAAAGGTGTGGGTATCGAATATAAAGTTTTGGATAATAAAATAGTACTGGCTGCAAAAGAAAAAGACGTTGCACAGCAGAGAAAAGAAAGACTTATTGCCGGCACGGTAAAAGATAAGAATGGAGAGCCGTTGATTGGTGTCTCTATCCGGGAGAAGAGTTCCGGTGAGGGAACCATCACCGATATGGATGGAAACTATAAGCTTTCCACTTCATCGGCGAATCCTGTTCTTGTATTTTCCTATGTAGGTTATCAGTCAAAAGAAGTACCCGTAAAAGGAAATGTTGCCAATGTGGTGCTAGAGGATGCGACGCAGGAACTGAATGAGGTGGTAGTGACGGCATTGGGTATCAAACGCTCGGAGAAGGCATTGTCATACAACGTGCAGCAGCTGAGCGGTGATGAACTGACTACTGTGAAAGATGCGAACTTCATCTCTTCTCTGAATGGTAAGGTGGCCGGTGTTAATATTAATTCGTCCAATACCACGGGAGGTGCTTCGCGTGTCGTGATGCGTGGTGTCAAATCTATCACTTCTTCCAATCTGGCGCTTTATGTGATCGACGGTGTACCGATGTATAACATGATGAATGGAGGTGGCGGTGGTATCTATGACCAGCAGGGTACGGATGGCGCTGCCGACATTAACCCGGAAGACATCGAATCTATCTCTATGCTGACCGGACCTTCTGCCGCAGCTCTGTATGGTAATGCTGCCGCTGCCGGTGTTGTGCTGATAACCACCAAGAAGGGGTCTGCGGACAAGACTTCTGTCACGGTCTCCAATAATACTACTTTCTCGAAGGTGTCAATGATGCCTGAGATGCAGAGCAAATATGGTAACCTGCCCAACAGCCTGGATAGCTGGGGACCGATTGTAAACAGTGACTACGATCCGCGTGACTTCTTCCAGACCGGAGCGAATGTCATTAACTCATTTGCTTTGTCAACCGGTAACAAGAAGAATCAGGCGTATTTGTCGGCTTCTACTACCAACACCACCAATATATTGCCCAACAGTGGATACAACCGCTATAATTTCACTGTCCGTAACACGACCAGTTTCCTGAAAGACAAGATGACACTCGATGCCGGTGCCAGTTATATTCTTCAGAATGACAAGAATATGATGTCGCAGGGTTATTACTATAATCCTCTGCCGGGACTTTACCGTTTCCCTCGTAGTGAGAATTTCGATGATGTACGTATGTTCGAACGTTATAATTCCGGTATGGACCTGATGGAGCAATACTGGCCTTACGGCGGTACTTCAAGTGGTCTTGCCAACCCCTACTGGATACAGAATCGCCAGTTGCGGGAGAATAAGAAGACCCGTTATATGATCAACGCTTCCCTCAAATATCAGTTGTTCGACTGGCTGGATGTGGTAGGACGTGTGAAAATAGATAATTATGATAATCGTAGTACTTATAAGGCATACGCTTCTACCGGCACACTGGTGTCGGGTGACCGTGGAACGTACAGTGACACCTCTACACAATCAAAGAACACGTATGCGGATGCGATTGCTACACTGAATAAGAGTTTTAACGACTGGTCGGTCAATGTCAACCTTGGTGTGTCACTGAGTGACAGCCGTTATGAAATGATCGGATATGAAGGCGGATTGAAACTTATCAATTTCTTTGCCGTCCACAATATCGATTTCAATAAAGCATGGAAAGCAAAACAGTCCGGCTGGCATGATCAGACACGCGCTATCTTTGCCAATGCGGAAATTGGTTGGAAATCGATGATCTATCTGACTGCTACCGGACGTAACGACTGGGATTCAAGACTGGCTTTCTCCGATTACAAGTCTTTCTTCTACCCGTCAATAGGACTTTCCGCCATTCTGACGAGTATGTTTAATGCTCCTGATTGGCTGACATACCTGAAAGTTCGCGGTTCGTACACTGAGGTAGGTAACTCTTACGGCCGCTTCATGACTACCGTTACTTACCCTTACGATGAACAGACACAGAGCTGGACCAGTACCTCTTCTTATCCGAACACGAAACTGAAACCGGAACGTACCAAGTCATGGGAAGTAGGTTTGGACGCACGTATCCTCAATGACATCAGTCTTAACTTGACTTATTATCGTTCCAATACTTATAATCAGACATTCTATGCGGACTTGTCGCTTTCTTCGGGATATTCTAATATTCCTATCCAAAGTGGAAACATCATGAACGAAGGTCTGGAAATGTCATTGGGTTATAACAAGCAGTGGAAAGATTTCTCTTTCAATACGAACTATACATTGACATGGAATAAGAACCGGGTAAAACGGTTGGCTGACGGTGTGTACAACTATGCCACCGGACAACCTATCCAGATGCCGGAACTGTCTCCGCTTACTTATGGACATACGGATGCCCGCCTGATTTTGCGTGTCGGAGGATCAATGGGAGACGTATACGGACAACGCTTGCTCAAACGTGACTTGAATGGCTACATTCTTAATGAAGAAGGTGTCGGACTGGCTATGGAGAACAAAGAAACCTACTTAGGTTCTATTCTGCCTAAGATGAATATGGGCTGGAGTTTAGGATTCGGTTATAAGGGAGTTAATCTTGGCATGACTTTCACCGGACGTTTCGGAGGTATTGTTATCAGTGAGACGCAGTCCGTACTTGACGCTGCCGGTGTTTCCAAAGTCAGCGCGGACGTACGTGACGCAGGAGGCGTGCAGATTAATCAGAGCAAAGTCTCTGCACAGACTTACTATCAGACCATTCAGGGAACTGCGGCTTACTACACGTATAGCGCTACCAATGTACGACTCGGCGAACTTTCACTTAGCTATACATTGCCTAAAAAATGGTTTGACAATAAGGTCGGAATGACTGTTGGGCTGGTAGGAAAGAATTTATGGATGATTTATTGCAAGGCTCCTTTCGATCCGGAACTGACCACTTCAGCTGCATCTAACTTCTATCAGGGATTTGATGCCTATATGCTTCCGAGTACAAGAAATTTCGGATTCAATGTTAAATTTCAGTTTTAAATAATAAATAGGTATGAACAAGATAATAAAATATATCGGAGCAAGCGCAGTCGTATGTATGATGGCGGGGTGTACTACTAACTTTGAAGATTTTAATACCAACCCTTATCAGCCTTCAAAAGTACCGGCAAGTAACTTACTGTCTACGATGTTTAACGTGTATGCTTGTCCGCAACAGAATGCTTGTCAGGAGATTAATTGTATGTGGGCCAGCTTTAGCGGTCAAGTGACTGCGACAGCTAACTGGAGCTTTGGAAAGAATATCTTTGCTTATTATAATGCGTCCGAAGGGCACAATGACAGTTCATGGGGAAGACTCTACGGCTATATCTATCCTTCTTTCTTTCTGGTCGAGAACTCTACGGAAAAGAAAGGTGTCATTTATGCCATGGCTCAGTTAACCCGTGTTTATGGTATGCAGTTGCTCGCATCTTTGCAAGGTCCCATTCCTTACACACAGATGAAGGCCGGCGAAACGGAAGCCCCTTATGATAATGAGCAGACTGTATGGCATGCCATGTTTGACGATCTGGATAATGCGATCACCATTCTGAAGTCGGCGGCAACGTTCGGCGTAAATCAAGATTTGGCTGTGGTAGACCAGTTCTATAAAGGTGACTGCTCGAAGTGGCTGAAGTTTGCCAATACGCTGAAACTTCGGATGGCTATCCGCATCTCGGGAGTAGAACCGGAATATGCTCAGACCAAGGCTCAGGAAGCTGTACTTGGAGGTGTGATGGAAAGTGTGGGCGACAGTTCTTATGATACGACTAATGGCGGAATCAATGAAAATGGATATGCTATTGTCAGCGGATGGCCCGAAGTAAGAGCCAATGCCTGCCTCGTGTCGTACATGAACGGATATAACGATCCTCGCCGTCCTGCTTATTTTACTCCGCAGACTCAGACTGCTGCCGGTGGGTATGTAGGTGTCCGTTCGGGTTCGGCAGAAATACCTGAACCTACGGTATACGCCAACTATAGCAAACTCTTTATCGCTACCGACAAAACATTGCCACAACCGGTAATGTACGCTGCCGAAGCTGCTTTCCTGCGTGCGGAAGGAGCACTGAAAGGCTGGAATATGGGTGGAGATGCCAAGACTTTCTATGAAAAGGGAGTTCGATTGTCTTTTGAGGAATTTGGGGTATCGGGTGCCGATGATTATTTGGCTGACGCTACATCTATACCGGGAAATTATGTGGATAATTTAATTGCCGGACATACCGGAAACAATTATACGAACCAGTCGTCCATTACGATCAAGTGGGAGGATGGAGCTGATGACGCGAAGAAACTGGAAAGAGTACTTACCCAGAAATGGATTGCCTGTTATCCCGACCCGATGAACGGATGGGCAGATTTCCGTCGGACAGGCTATCCTAGAATCTTCCCGGCAACTGAATCTATGAATGCCGATTGTAATACGGGGCGCGGACAACGCCGTCTTCGTTTTACACGAAGTGAATACAATAACAATAAGGCGAATGTGGAAGCGGCCGTCAGTATGCTTAGCAATGGAAAAGATTCTAATGGAACTGATCTTTGGTGGGCAATGAAAGAAAATGGTACTTATTAATAGCTTAAATTAGGAATAACAATATGAAGAAATTATTATATATCATATTTGGAGTAATGGGTGCACTGATGTTTATACAGTGCAGCGACTGGACTGAAATGGAACCGAAGTTCACCGAACCGGTGAATATCAATGGTGAAGACTATTATAAGGCACTGAGAGAGTATAAGAAATCCGATCATCCGATTGTTTTCGGCTGGTACAGTGAATGGACCGGAACCGGAACGAATATGAACAACCAGTTGAGAGGTATTCCCGATTCAATGGATATCGTCTCTCTTTGGGGAGGGGCTTTCAACCTGACTGAAGCACAAAAAAGTGACCTTAAGGAAGTGAGAGAGAAGAAAGGTCTCAGAGTTTTGTATTGTCAGCATATCACAGATATAGGCAGAAGTCATACGCCTGCTTCTGTTGAGAATGATTTCATCGTGGATGGCGTACAGTACAACTCTAAGGATGAAGCGATGGCTGCTTATTGGGGGTGGTATGGCAATTATGGTGACACTTCGGAAGAAGGACAAGAAAAAGCTATCCGTAAATATGCGCGGGTGATTATTGATTCAATCAATAAGTATAACTATGATGGATTCGATATCGACTTTGAACCGAATTTTGGCTATTCCGGAAATCTGAGTGGAAATTCGGACCGTATGCATATTTTTTTGGATGAATTATCGAAAGAATTCGGACCGAAATCGGGAACTGGACGTATATTGATGGTCGACGGAGAACCGCAGACACTGAACAAGGAGTCGGGCCCTTTATTAGATTATTATGTGGTTCAAGCCTATTACTGTAGGTCGGATGAGGGATATAGTGATGCTTTGGATGGTCGTTTTGACAGATTATTAAATAAATTCGGTTCGATAGAGGATGAAGCTACGATTCTTAGTAAAACAGTTTGGTGTGAGGACTTTGAAAAGCATAAAGGGGATGGCGGACCGGAATTTACAACTCGTGATGGTATTGTGACTTATTCATTGAAGGGAATGGCGATGTACTATCGTCCGGGAGTAGATGCCCGCATTGGCGGAGTGGGTGCCTACCGTTTTAATCTTTGTCGTCCGGTGAATGACTATTTCTTTATGCGTGAGGTTATTCAGGTTCTGAATCCCGCTAATCATTAATTGCAAGAACATAACTAAAAAAGGATAATTATGAAGATGATTAAATTTTCAAGATATGTTGTGCTGGGGGCAGCTTTGGCTGTTGTCACCGGATGCAACGATGCAAAACTGTCAACTATCGATAATGGAGTATATATTGCGGAAGCGGCTCCTTCTAATACGTTTAGTCAGCAGATAGAGGCACAATTGGTGGACGAGGGAGATGTGATAAAAACATTGACCGTCCGTTTGGTTCGTGCTATTGATCAAGATGTAACTGTAACACTGGATATTGATCAGCAACTCATTGATGAGTATAATCAACAGCATGAAGCGTCTTACGAACTTTTGCCGGAAGAATTCAGAAGTTTTGAACGCACAGTTACGATTCCCGCAGGTGAAGTGTCTGCACCAGTCATTAATCTTACTATAAAGCCGTTTACCACCCCCAATAACGAGGCTTATGCGATTCCGGTACGGATCACTTCCGTAGCCGGACCGATAGGACTTGTTGGTAACGCAAACCATATTCTTTATCTGCTTACTTCCCCTAATAAACAGAAAGCGGTGGTTTTGAAATCAGCAAATAAAACCAGTCTGAACTTTAAAAACGAAATACCTGTTACTCAGTGGACTATAGAGTATTGGATCAAGTTCGATAATACAACGGGCAGACCGACAGGAGATTGGGTGGGTCCTGCCAATATTGCTTTCAGACGATTAATTTTCGCAGACAATTCGGCTCCTATTTCTTTCAATGGCGTTTTATTGCGTTATTGGGCGGATGGAGCAAAAAAGATTGCGCCATGTTTGCAGTGTCAGTTGGATGGAAACTATTTTGATAGTGAGGAATTTTGGTATCCGGATATATGGTATCACATTGCTTATACTTATGACGGATCTACTATTTCCCTCTATAAAGATGGTACATTGAATAATAGTAAAGCCGATTCAAGAGACTTTACATTCAATAATATTTCTTTAGCACAGAGTTTCGGCTGGAATATGCAGGTAGAATTAGCTCAGATTCGTCTTTGGAGCAAATGCCTGACAGAGAACGCTATTCAGGAAGGAATGTCACGCCAGATATCCGGAGATTCGGATGGTTTGATTGGGTATTGGAAGTGTGATGAAGGAAAAGGAAATGTATTGAAGGATAATAGCCCGAACGGTAATGATATAACGCTTACCGGAATTCCTGCATGGAGTGAACAATACAATTTCTATCATCCTAATGATTAAGCGGATGGTTGGAGCTTTATCAATTGATTAGAGAATCCGATACTTACTAGTGAAAAGAAAAGCCGGCTGCAATCCTTTGCAGCCGGCTTTTTTATAAATGGGTTTTATGCCTTATTTCTCATCGTTCTCGCGAATTTCCACGCGACGAATCTTGCCGCTGATAGTCTTGGGCAGTTCGTCAACGAACTCAATCACACGCGGATATTTATAAGGAGCAGTCACCTTCTTGACGTGGTTCTGCAATTCCTTGATCAGTTCTTCTCCGGCACGTGCTTTATAGTCTTTGGATAATACGATAGTAGCTTTAACTACCTGTCCGCGAATCTCATCGGGTACTCCGGTGATAGCACATTCTATGACGGCAGGGTGCGTCATCAAAGCGCTTTCCACTTCGAACGGGCCGATACGGTAACCGGAACTCTTGATTACGTCGTCTGCACGTCCTACAAACCAAAGGTATCCGTCTTCGTCTTTCCATGCTACATCACCTGTGTAGTAAATGCCGTCGTGCCAAGCCTCGTGTGTACGTTCCGCATCCCGATAGTACTCTTTGAAAAGTCCGAGAGGTTTGCCTTTGCTGGTACGGATCACAATTTGTCCTTGCTCTCCGGCTTCCACGGAGCGACCTTCACTGTCGATCAGGTCTACGTCATACTGCGGATTGGGCAGTCCCATGCTTCCCGGTTTCGGTTCCATCCAAGGCATGGTGGCAACTGTCAGTGTCGTTTCCGTCTGTCCGAAACCTTCCATCAGCTTGATGCCTGTCAGTTTCTTGAAGGTTTCGAATACGGCAGGGTTCAGTGCTTCTCCGGCAATGGTGCAATACCGCAGTGAAGACAAGTCATATTTAGTCAGGTCTTCATGAATCAGAAAACGGAAGATGGTTGGAGGTGCGCAAAGGGAAGTCACCTGATACTCCTGTATCTTTTCCAGAATAGCTGCGGGCGTGAACTTTTCGTGGTCATAGACGAAAATGTTGGCTCCGGCGATCCATTGTCCGTAGAGTTTTCCCCATACGGCTTTTCCCCAGCCGGTATCGGCAATGGTGAGGTGAAGACTGTTCTCGTTCAGGTTGTGCCAAAAACTACCGGTAACGATATGACCTAACGGATACGTAAAGTCATGTGCTACCATTTTAGGTTCGCCGGTAGTGCCGGAAGTGAAGTACATCAGTGAGATGTCGTCATTCGTATTGGCATGTCTCGGGCGGATGAAAGGGGCAGCATTATCGATTCCCTGATGGAAATCTTCGAATCCTTCCGGAACTTCCGGACCTACACTGACCAGCTTTTCCACGCTCGGACACTCGGGAAGAGCATCTTTGATGTGTTGCAGTATGATTCCTTCGCCGGCAGCCACAATCATTTTGATGTCGGCAGCGTTGCAGCGATAGATAATATCCTTCTTGGTCAGCAAGTGAGTAGCCGGAATAACGGTTGCTCCTAGTTTGTGAAGAGCGATGGTGCTATACCAGAACTCATAACGGCGTTTCAGAATCAGCATCACCATGTCCCCACGACCGATACCCAGACTTTGGAAGTAAGATGCGGTCATATCTGTGTAACGCTTCATTTCGGCAAATGAAAATTGGCGGCTTTCACCTTTGTCATTTGTCCAAAGTAAAGCGTTCTTGTCAGGTTGTTCGGCAGCCCAGGCGTCTACTACGTCATAGCCGAAGTTGAAATTCTCCGGGACGTTTATTTTCAAGTTTTTGATAAAATCCTCTTGTGAACTGAAAGAGGTCTGTGATAAAAATCTTTCTACCATGATGTTATGGATTATGTGAATGAAGAATGAAGAATGAAAAATGAAGAATTTTTCCATGCGTATTATTTATACAGTGCAACATAATTCTTCATTCTTCATTTTTCATTCTTCATTCTTCATTTTTTTATTATTACATAATTACTGCCAGAAAACGTACTGTTTTGCCATCGAGCGCTTTCATGCCATGTGGAAGTTTAGAGTTAAAATAGATACTGTCGCCTTGGTTGAGGATGATTTCTTTGCCTTCGATGTTGATAAGCATACGTCCTTCGATGACAAGGTTGAATTCTTGTCCGTTATGTTGGTTATAATGGATTGGTTCGTCGTTTGCTTTCGGTTCAACAGTGACGATGAACGGATCGGCGGTACGGTTCATGAATCCTGAAGCCAGTGATTGGTATTTATAAGCTTTGGTACGTTCGATGCTGATACCTTTGCCGGCACGAGTCACAAAGTAGCTGCTCATTTTAGGTTCATCACCGAACATAAGCGTGGTCAACTCAACCCCGTAAGCCTGTGAAATCTGATGTAATACACTTACTGAAATATCTACAGTACCGCTTTCCAGCTTCATATACTGTTCGGGAGTCAGGTTACAAACCTTGGCCATTTCTTCAGGCGTGATTTCCAATGCATCCCGAAGTCCGGCCAAACGCTCCGCAATTTGTTTTATCTGTTCGTTCATCTCCGTTGATTATTATATTTATGATGCTCCAAAGATAGGAATAAAAAGCAAAATGTCTAAGGAAAGAGGAATGTAATGTTATTTAGTTATTTTGAAAGGAAGTGCGGAAGATGTTTTTTTGTATTGGCTGCTTCCCGCTGAAGAAGTTATAGTTTCCTGCGGAGAGAACTACAGTTTCCAGCCGAGGAAACAAACGTTTCTTCCGGTAGAAAACTGTAGGTTGTTGAATAATAATTTATTAGATGCTGTATAAGAAAGCTTCTTAATCGTATTTGATGACGCTGACCGGGCAGCTTTCGGCGGCTTCTTTT
>OHCD01001176.1_pt1 | contig 11214 bp, 9 predicted proteins | sample 1577561 | NCBI WGS metagenome assembly OHCD01 (sample SAMEA3879510, study PRJEB24766) | human gut metagenome | biome: human-associated habitat; feature: feces | place: USA | collected 1985/1987 | reverse complement strand
ATAAGCAGGATAGAAAATGTGCTAAAGGAGCTCCGCGTAAAGGTGGAGAGATACAATATCTATGAGCACAAGAATGAAATAGCTACATTGCCACAGACCTTTAAGGATGTAGATGGAATCATTCTCGCAACGACGGTTGAGTGGCTTGGCATAGGAGGATACATGCAGCAGTTTCTTGATGCATGCTGGCTCTACGGCGACAAAGAAAAGATAAGCAATACATATATGCAGCCTATTGTTATGTCTACCACATATGGAGAGCGCGAGGCAGAGACCACACTATGCAATGCATGGGAGATACTTGGCGGTCTGCCGTGCTCAGGGTTATGCGGATATGTAGAGGATATTACTACGTTTCAGCTCAATAAGGAGTATAATCTCATAATAGAAAAACGCGCGGAGAACCTGTATCGTACGATATCCCAGAAGATTAAGAGCCTGCCTACAAGCAATCAGGCAGTGAAGCAAAGTGTACTCAGGACACAGCAGCTCAATCTCACCCCACAGGAGAGCGAGCAGCTGTCGAAGTATGTGTCTGATGATACATATGTAAAGCAGCAGAAGGAGGATATCGAGGAGCTTGCAACCATGTTCAAGGACATGCTCGGGCAGCAGGCATCTACAGATGACATGCCATATATAAAGGAGCTTGAAGCACATTTTATTCCGCTTCGTGAATTCAAAGCCTGCTATTCATTTAATATAGAGGGTATTAAAAATCCATTATATATAAAGGTGGATGAGGATAAGCTGGATATACACTATGGCGAAGAGGATATAGTGGATGTATACGCCAAATTTTCGAAGAGTATCATGGAGTCTATAATAGATGGTCACATGACCTTCCAGAGAGCATTTATGACCGGAGAAATGACAGCAAAAGGCAATTTCAAGACACTGCGCATGCTTGATCAGATATTTCCGTTTTAATGGGCTTTTTGATTCTTAACAGTTACAAAATAATTATATATATGAGGTGACAAAGATGAAAGATGACAACTGTATTTTCTGTAAACTGGCAAATGGGGATATCCCGACCAATTCAATCTACGAGGATGATGATTTCAAGGTAATACTCGATGCAAGTCCTGCTGCAAAGGGACATGCACTTATCCTTCCAAAGCAGCATTATGCAAATATTTTTGAGATTGAGGATGAGACACTTGCCAAGGCAGCAAAGCTTGCAAAGAAGATTATGACACACGAGAAAGATGTGCTTGGCTGTGAAGGCTACAACCTGGTACAGAACAATGGCGAGGTGGCAGGCCAGACAGTATTCCATTTCCATATGCACCTGATTCCAAGATATGAGTCAGATGACAACAAAAATGTCATAGAGTGGAATCACAAGGAGTTCACTGATGACGAGATGAAGAAAATCTGCGACGAGATGAGCATGTAATAGCTGTTAATAGTTACACATTATTAAAAAATAAAAAGCCCGGATATGCAAATGTAGTTCATATCCGGGCTTTTCTTTTTTATAATATTTTATAATATGCAATGACACTAAAAATTGACCCTATGACGACTTCTTCACCTGAGAGTTAATCAAATCAATGATAGTGGCGATGGAATCCATCTGACCGCTTTTTGCCATGGCATCCTTATATTTATCCCTGTTGCTGTACACCTCTTTTACTGCGCTAAGCAGAGAATCCTTTGTGAGCTCCTCCTCCTCGATGACATATGAAAAGCCCTGCTTTTTGAAGGATTTTGCATTTAATACCTGGTCTCCGCGGCTGGCAGCAGCAGAAAGAGGAATCAGGATGTTTGGCTTGTGCAGAGCAAGCAGTTCGCAGATGGAGTTGGCTCCGGCTCTTGAAATAGCCATGTCAGCCAGAGCAAACATGTCGGTGAGCTCAGCATTGGCGTACTCAAACTGTGCATAGCCTGTGATTCCGGCAAGCTTGTTGTCCAGATTGCCCTTTCCGCAGAGGTGAATCACATAGAAATCCTTTAGCAGTTCAGGAAGAATCTCACGGACAGCTTCATTAACCTTTTTAGAGCCGAGGCTTCCTCCGATGATGAGGATGACAGGCTTATTGTGGTCAGGAAAATTACAAAGCTTTATGGCATTTTCGGCAACGCCGCTAAAAAGCTCGCGTCTGATAGGTGATCCGGTGAGCACAGCCTTGTCTGCAGGCAGATATTTCATGGTCTCAGGGAAATTGCAGCAGACCTTTTTGGCACCCTTTATGGCGATTTTATTGGCAAGTCCCGGGGTGATATCCGACTCGTGGATGATGGCAGGCACATGGCAGTGCTTTGCGGCAAGCACGACAGGTACGGAAACGAAGCCACCCTTAGAAAATACTACATCAGGCTTGAGTTTTTTCATGAGGCTTACAGCCTGACCGTAGCCCTTTAACACGCGGAACGGGTCTGTAAAGTTCTTCCAGTCAAAGTATCGGCGCAGCTTTCCTGATGAAATGCCGTGATAAGGAATCTTCTGGGCCTCGATAAGTCCTTTCTCCATTCCGTTTACTGAGCCAATGTATTCGATATCGTATCCGGCCTCCTTAAGTGCCGGCATAAGAGCAATATTTGGAGTGACATGACCTGCAGTACCGCCACCTGTCATAACTATTTTCTTCATATATATGTATCCTTTCTTGCATTCCTGTTTGTCTCATATTTATATTATACTCAACACAATAAAAGTCAATACCAAGTTACCGGTGAAAGTTTGCCCTGCAATACCAAACAAATGTCGAAACTTGCGACCGATAGGAACTGTTAAGTTCAAGTGAATTGGTTATAATAATCAATAGTACATCATCCTGCGTTATAGGTTAAGTTAAATTTTGAATGATGTATCGGAAAAAGAATAGTAGGGAGGACACATTAATATGGAATTATCAATGGACAATATGGACATCATGGCAGGAGGCATACTTGCGATAATGCTTGCACTTTTCATGCTGACAGTCATTGTGACCTTGTTCGCACTCTCACACAGGATAAGACTTTTGAGCAACGAGATTTATAAAATAGAAAAACAGGTGAGCGACTACATAGACGAGCTGTCGAGAAGCGAAAGCGACAAGCTGGAGATAGAGCATAAGGCACATCAGAATGGGGTGATTTCATCGGTGCTTCAGGAGATTTTTCCATGAAATTTGACAAAATGCTATTACTGTGATATTATACCGACTGTAACAAAGTTGTAACAAATGCAACATAGGTGTAATAAACGTAACAAAAACAACATATACTACACCATATGGAGGATTATATGAAGCTAAACAAAAAAGTAATCGATAGCATTACGGTCTGTGGACTGTGCGCCATGCTGACGGTTACCGCGGTTACTAACAGCGGACGCTCTGAGGTCAAAGCAGAGGATAAGGTGCTAGCAAACACTGGTTTAGAGCATACTGGTTATAATAGTTATGCTGGCGTGGCAGCGACTCTTTTTGATTATGAGAAGGGTCTCACAGCAGAGAATGCTGTTACAGTAGAAAAAGAAAATGTTGAGATGGTGGCAGCAGCACAGGATGCACAGCAGGAGGCACAGCCACAGCTCACACAGGAGCAGCAGGAATGGCAGACAAAGCTTATGCCAAACGTTGAAGAATCACTCAACGTAAGAGCACAGGCCGATGAACAGTCAGACATTGTTGGAAAATTATATAAAGGAAGTGTGGCAGACATCGTAGAAAACGATGGCACATGGGCTCACATCAAGTCAGGAAATGTAGACGGATATGTCAATGTATCTTACTGTGTGACCGGAACTGACGCACTAAGCTATGCTTACGACACATGCGGAGAAATTGCTACAGTAAATACAGACGGACTTCGTGTGAGAGAGACAGCAGATACAAACAGCAAGGCCTTAGAGGTAGCTGACCAGGGCAAGACCTATCAGGTGGACCGCGCAGCGCAGGCACCGGACGGCTGGATCGCAGTAGTCTGTGATTCACAGACAGGATATATCGCAGCAGATTATGCGACACGTTCCCTCAACACAAGAGTGGGTATCACAATTGAAGAGGAACAGGCTCAGATAGCTGCACAGAAAGAGGCTGAGAGAAAGGCCGCAGAAGAAAAGGCAGCAAAAGAAGCTGCAAAAGCAGCAAAGGAATCAAAGAAAACAGAGACCACACAGGGCGAGGCAGTAAGTGCAGGAGCAGATGACCTGACACTTCTTGCTGCAATTATCGAGTGTGAGGCAGGCGGAGAGAGCTATGAATGTCAGCTTGCAGTAGGAGCGGCAGTCATCAACAGAGTAAAGAGCGGCTCATATCCAAACAGCATCTCAGGTGTTATTTACCAGAAAGGCCAGTTTGGACCGGCATCATCAGGAAAGCTCGCAAGAAAGCTTAGCGGACGCATTTCTTCTTCATGCTACAGTGCAGCACAGGAGGCAATGTCCGGAGTGGACAACACAGGAGGATGTACATCCTTCAATGACCACGGCTCAGGAATATCAATCGGAAATATGAAGTTCAGATAATATACAGCCGATATAAAGAAATAATAAAGAGGCTGCAAATCAACAAAGTTTGTTGGTTTGCAGCCTTTTTAATTATTTGTACGGCGTGGTTTTACAGTCAGAGCGTCAATGCTTCAAACCTCTTGCAACATACCACAAAATAGAGTAAAATGACATCATTATAGCAACCTACAGATATAAATTATAGCAACCTGCATCTATAAACGATGCAAATAAAACCCAGGAGGCAAGAGCAATGCAGTTAAAGGGACGAAACTTTTTAAAACTTATGGATTACACTCCGGAAGAGATTACTTATCTGATTGACCTCTCACAGGAGCTGAAGGAAAAGAAGAAAAAAGGCATCAGACATGATGACCTCACAGGCAAAAATATAGCGCTGATTTTTGAAAAGACCAGTACCAGAACTCGCTGCTCTTTTGAGGTAGCGGCACATGACCTTGGAATGCATGTCACATACCTTGACCCGAGCGGTTCACAGATAGGCAAAAAGGAGAGCATCGCCGATACAGCGCGCGTGCTCGGCAGAATGTTTGACGGAATCGAGTACCGTGGATACGGACAGGAAATCGTGGAGGAGCTGGCTAAATACGCAGGCGTACCGGTATGGAACGGCCTGACAAATGAGTTCCATCCGACACAGATGATAGCAGATATGCTTACAATCCGTGAGCACCTCGGCAGACTCAAGGGCGTGAAATTTGTATACATGGGAGATGCAAGATACAACATGGGCAATTCACTCATGGTCACATGTGCAAAGCTTGGCATGGACTTCGTGGCATGCACAAACAAGAAATATTTCCCAAATGATGAGCTTGTAAAATACTGTAAGGACGTTGCAGAAACAACAGGCGCATCAATCACACTCACAGAGGATGTGGCAGAGGGCACAAAGGACGCAGATGTCATTTACACAGATGTGTGGGTATCAATGGGCGAGCCGGAAGAGGTATGGGCAGAGCGAATTAACGACTTAAAGCCATATCAGGTAAATGCAAAAGCATTTGAAAATGCAAAGGATAGCGCAATCTTTATGCACTGTCTGCCTGCATTCCATGATTTAAAGACCACTATCGGCAAGCAGGTCTATGAGAAGTTTGGACTGAGCGAGCTTGAGGTGACAGACGAGGTATTTGAGTCAGAGCGCTCAGTGGTATTTGATGAGGCAGAGAACCGTATGCACTCAATCAAGGCTATCATGCGTGCAACACTTGCGGACTAGTACGGCAAGCAATGACCGCAACAAAAGATTGACGGAAAGCTAAGGAATAAAGTATGAAGGAAGAAATACTTAGGCTTCTACGCAGCGCTGACGGCTATATTTCAGGGCAGGAGCTATGCAACCGGTTCGGAGTATCGCGCACAGCCGTGTGGAAGGCCATAAACCAGCTAAAGGAAGCCGGATATGAGATAGAGGCACAACAGAATAAGGGCTACAGGCTTATGGCAGCGCCGGATCTGATGACAGAGGCGGAGATAAAAAGCCTAATGCACACAGAATGGGTGGCAAAGGAAGTGCTGTATTTTGATACAATAGACTCCACCAACATCAAGGCTCAGGAGCTTGCCGAAAAAGGCTATCCGAGCGGCACCTTAGTTGTAGCGGACAAGCAGGAGTCAGGCAAGGGGCGTCGCGGCCGCAGCTGGGTATCGCCGTCCGGCACAGGTATTTTCATGACACTTATGATAAAGCCTGATATCAATCCAAACAATGCATCCATGCTCACGCTTGTGGCAGCGCTTGCTGTCGCAAAGGCAATAACAAGCGTAACCGGCGAGGAAGCCATGATAAAGTGGCCAAACGACATTGTGGTAAACGGCAAAAAGGTGTGCGGCATACTCACAGAGATGAATGCGCAGTTTGACTACATCAACCATATTGTTGTAGGTATCGGTATCAACGTGCATAATGAGAGCTTTCCGGAGGAAATCAGTCAGATGGCGAGCTCACTCATGATAGAAGCAGGTGGCAAAAGATTTCACCGTGCGCAGATAATCGCAGAGACCATGTCATACTTTGAGCAGTATTATGACACATTTTTAAAGACGCAGGACCTTTCAGCCCTCGTCAGGGAGTATGATGAGCTGTTGGTCAACAGGAACAAATCAGTAAGGGTACTGGATCCGAAGGAGCCGTTTGACGGAAAAGCGATGGGCATCACGCCTAAGGGCGAGCTGATCGTGGACACATGGGAATCGCGCAAGCTGGTTTCAAGCGGAGAAGTATCAGTGAGAGGAATATACGGATATGTCTAAAGAGGTAGTACTTTGCGTGTCAAACGCATATCAGAAAAAATATTATCTGAACGAGAATTTTAACGGACTTCCACAGACAATAAGGGACGAGCTCAAAATCATGTGCGTCCTGTATACAGAGGATGTGGGAGGCATACTGGAGCTGGTGTTTGATGAGGACGGAAACCTCGATTTCAGAACATCCTGCAAGGAAAATGACTTTTTTTATGATGAGATAGGAAGCGTGCTAAAGATAAAGCAGTACCGCAACGAGCGAAGAGAACTGCTCGAGTCGATAGAGACGTATTATCGCATAGTATTTTTGGGAGAAGGACTCGAGGAGGAATAACAGATGATCTTAGCACTGGACGTAGGAAATACAAACATAACATGCGGCGTGTTTGATGGTGACAGGATAAAAGCGAGCTTTAGAATTACAACCAAAATGCCACGTACATCGGATGAATACGGCATGCTTCTGAGCACTCTGCTTGAAAGAAATCAGGTAGGCATGGACGACATACATGATGCAATCATCTGCTCCGTCGTACCGAATATCATGCATTCACTGCAGAATGGCCTTATAAAATACTTCAATATCAGGCCGATAATCGTGGAGGCGGGCATCAAAACAGGCATCCGTATCGCCACACCAAATCCGCAGCAAATTGGAGCAGACCGTATAGTAGACGCCGTAGCTGCATATGAATTATATGGAGGACCTGTTTTGGTCATAGATTTTGGCACAGCAACCACCTACGATATGGTCGATGAAAACGGTACCTTCATGGGAGGAATCACAGCACCGGGCATACGTATCTCAGCCAAGGCACTCTGGGAGGATGCGGCAAAGCTTCCTGAGATAGAGATTAAAAAGCCTGATAATATCCTCGGAAAGGACACCATCACCAGCATGCAGGCGGGACTTGTGTATGGACAGATAGGACAGACAGAGTACATCATCAACAAGGTAAAGGAAGAAACAGGCATGTACGATGCAAAGGTTGTAGTGACCGGCGGACTCGGCAGAATAATATCCAATGAGACAGAAAACGTGGATGTATACGATCCGGATCTGACATTAAAGGGCATAAACCTCGTGTATCGCAAGCAGAACCGCAAGGGAGTGAAGTAATAGTATGGATATTCATCAGATACGAAAGCTTCAGATAGGAAGTGTGACACTCCCAAACAACCTGATACTGGGACCTATGGCAGGCGTGACAGACCTGCCATTTCGCTTATTGTGCAAGGAGCAGGGAGCCGGCCTTTTATGTATGGAAATGGTCAGCGCCAAGGCGATTTTGTACAAAAACAAAAATACAGAGTCGCTTCTTTCAATAGATGAAAGAGAAAAGCCTGTTTCACTCCAGATGTTTGGCTCGGACCCGCAGATAATGGCTCAGATAGCAAAGCAGATAGAGGAAAGACCGTTTGACATACTGGATATCAACATGGGCTGTCCGGTGCCCAAAATCGTAAACAACGGTGAGGGCTCAGCACTCATGAAAAATCCGATTCTTGCAGGTCAGATTATAGAGCGCATAGTAAAAGCGATAGATAAGCCGGTCACCGTAAAAATACGAAAGGGCTTCGATGATGAGCATGTCAACGCAGTAGAGCTGGCACATGTGGCTGAAGAAAGCGGCGCAAGCGCAGTCGCAGTGCACGGTAGGACCAGAGAGCAGTACTACTCCGGTAAAGCCGACTGGAACATCATAAGGCAGGTAAAAGAGGCTGTCTCAATACCGGTCATAGGAAACGGAGACCTGCTTTGCGCAGAGGATGTAATAAAAATGCAGGAGCAGACAGGCTGCGACGGCTTTATGATAGCCAGAGGAGCGCAGGGCAATCCGTGGATTTTCTCACAGATACTGCATTACTTTGAGACCGGCGAGCATCAGGAAAAGCCATCCTTTGAGGAAGTACGCCGGATGATACTGCGCCATGCACGCATGATGATAGAGTTCAAGGGCGAGTACACGGGGATACACGAGATGAGAAAGCACACAGCGTGGTATACGGCAGGATATCCGCATTCATCAAGGCTGCGCGCGGCGGTGAATACGGTGGAGAGCTTAGAACAGCTTGAGGAGCTTTTGTATAAGGAAAAGCTTCAAAATTGAAATCGGTCAAATCCTTGACAGCGTGGGGATTTTCAATTATAATACACGCGTTAAAATAGACTTTAAATTTAGTATGTGAAACTTCCCACATTTAGTTTATCGAAGTTACCGGCATAGCATACAGTATATATTTTGTCTTCGGAACATACTGTATACTTTCCGGTATTGAAGACCTTGGTGTGGGAAGTTAATATACTAAATGAGTACAATAAATATCAAAAATAAAAAAAGAAGATAGAAGGGTAAGAATCATGGATAACAAGAAAAATATTCTGACATATGCAGGTCTTAAGAAGCTCGAGGATGAGCTTGAGCAGTTAAAGGTTGTTAAGCGTAAAGAGGTTTCCCAGAAGATCAAGGAGGCTCGTGAGCAGGGTGATTTATCTGAGAATGCTGAGTATGATGCAGCTAAGGATGAGCAGCGCGATATCGAGGCTCGTATTGAGGAAATCGAGAAAATCCTTAAAAATGCAGAGGTTGTTGTTGAGGAGGAGGTTGACCTTGACAAGATTTCTATCGGATGTAAGATCCGCATCTTAGATTGTGAATTTGATGAGGAGCTTGAGTACAAAATTGTTGGTTCAACAGAGGCAAACAGCTTAAAGGGCAAGATTTCAAACGAGTCACCTGTAGGTAAAGCTCTTCTTGGAAAGAAAGTCGGAGATACTGTAACTGTTGAGACTCAGGTAGGAGAGCTCACATACAAGGTACTCGAGATCCAGAGAGCAGAAGAGAACTAAAAGAGGTAAAAAATGGCAAATCAGAATAATAACAAGGGTGGACAGCAGCAGGACGTAAACCAGCTCCTTAAGGTCCGCCGTGAAAAATTACAGAATTTACAGGAAGCAGGAAAGGATCCATTCCAGATTACAAAGTACAATGTCACTCATCACAGCAGCGATGTAAAGGAACTTTACAATGCTCATGAGGCTGAGATTCTCGGTGACAGAAAGGCTCCGGATGTTGAGGGCTTGGATGACGCTGCAAAGAGAGAGGTAATCAACAACGATTACAACGAGAGAAGAGAAATCATGGATGCAAAGCCAATCGAGGTAAGCATCGCAGGACGTATGATGTTCAAGCGTGTCATGGGTAAGGCTTCTTTCTGCAATATTCAGGACTTAAAGGGCAATATCCAGGTATATGTGGCAAGGGACAATATCGGAGAAGACTCATACGCAGACTTCAAGAAATCAGACATCGGTGATATCTACGGTGTAAAGGGCTTCGCCTTCAGAACAAAGACAGGCGAAATCTCAATCCATGCAGAGGAGATAACACTCCTTTCAAAATCACTCCAGATACTCCCGGAGAAGTTCCATGGACTGACAGACACAGACACCAGATATCGTCAGAGATATGTAGACCTTATCATGAATCAGGAGAGCAAAGAGGTATTTATCAAGCGCTCACAGATACTCAAGGAAATCCGTAACTTCCTTGCAGGCCGTGATTTCATGGAGGTTGAGACACCTATGCTTGTTTCAAACGCAGGTGGTGCCGCAGCAAGACCATTCGAGACACACTACAACGCATTGAACGAGGATGTAAAGCTTCGTATTTCCCTTGAGCTTTACTTAAAGAGACTCATCGTCGGAGGACTTGAGCGAGTATACGAGATCGGACGAGTTTTCCGTAACGAGGGCGTAGACACACGTCACAACCCTGAGTTCACACTTATGGAGCTTTATCAGGCATACACAGACTACGAGGGCATGATGGAGCTGACAGAGTCAATGTTCCGTTACCTCGCTGAGAAGGTATGCGGTTCGACAAAAATCTCATACAACGGCGTGGAAATCGACCTTGGAAAGCCATTCGCAAGAATGACAATGATAGATGCAATCAAGAAATACGCAGGCGTAGACTTCGACCAGGTACCTGATGATGCAGCCGCAAAGAAGCTTGCAGACGAGCATCATATCGAGTATGAGGAGCGTCACAAGAAGGGTGACATCGTAAACCTCTTCTTCGAGGAGTACTGCGAGAAAGAGCTTATCCAGCCAACATTTATCATGGATCACCCAATCGAGATATCACCTCTCACCAAGAAGAAGCCAAGCGATCCTACAAAGGTAGAGCGTTTTGAGCTGTTCTGTAATACATGGGAGATGTGTAACGCATACTCAGAGCTCAACGACCCAATCGACCAGCGTGAGCGTTTCGCAGCACAGGATGCCAACGCAGCAGCAGGCGATGATGAGGCGGAGCACACTGATGAGGACTTTCTCAACGCACTTGAAATCGGTATGCCGCCAACAGGTGGAATCGGATACGGAATCGACCGTCTTGTAATGCTTCTGACAGATAGCCAGGCAATCAGGGACGTATTATTGTTCCCGACAATGAAGTCCTTAGATGGTGTAAATAAGAAAAATGATGTAAATA
>OHCD01001174.1_pt1 | contig 11217 bp, 10 predicted proteins | sample 1577561 | NCBI WGS metagenome assembly OHCD01 (sample SAMEA3879510, study PRJEB24766) | human gut metagenome | biome: human-associated habitat; feature: feces | place: USA | collected 1985/1987 | reverse complement strand
TTCGGGCACTTTTGGTCAATTTATGATATCCAAAACCACCCGTTTTTTGTCTTTTCACGTCTTTTTCTTGCCTTACTCTGCGTACTTCTCTATAATAATTTTAATTAGATTTTATAGGAGATCTTCAATGAGAATACTTATTTGTGACGATGATCCATCTATCACGCAATCACTATCCCAGATAATCAAAACATATTTCAACAAAAAGAAAGTAAATAATCTCGATATTGTAACCTTTAATGATGGGGACAGCCTTCTTTCTGATAAATCCCAAAAAGATATCATCTTTTTGGATATAGAAATGCCCGGTTTTGACGGCATCTATGTGGGAAATGAACTAAAAAAGCAGAATGAATCCGTTATTATTTTTATAGTGACATCTTACCTCGAATTTCTGGATGCCGCCATGAGGTTTCATGTATTCAGATACTTATCTAAGCCAATAGATAAACAACGGTTATTCCAAAATTTAGATGATGCACTTGAATTATACTATTCTATCAATCAAAAAATCGCTGTTGAAACAAAATCCGGAGTTACATCTGTTTTGACTTGCGATATCGTATATGTAGAGGCAAAGGGAAGAAAGGTTATAGTACATACTGCCACGGCTGATTTTGATTCCACTCAGACACTTCAATTTTGGATAGAGCATCTGCCGCAGGCTACCTTTTTTCCGTCACACCGTAGCTATATCGTAAATATGGCTATGGTAACAAGCTTTGATCACGAGCTTATATATCTTTGTGATGGTCAGTTTACAGCATATTTAACCAGAAGAAAATTCACCGAATTTAAGAGAGCATATTTGATGTTTATGGAAAGTAAGAGGTAATACTTATGAGTGCTGCTGTTTGTTATTTTTTAGTATATTTTGCTGAGGCGTTAATACTGTTGCAATATTCATCTAATGTTTTTGAATACAAAATTTCTTCGATAAAACGATATATATTACTTACAGTACTATTTATCCCAATATATTTTATTTCATTCGCTCATATCGGTTTATTAAATACTGCTTTATTTTTTGTTGCTACTTTTGTTTTTTTAAAAATTTCAACCATGGAAAATAGTGCAACTCTCTTTTTCCATTCTGCAATTATGATTGTAATTATGACTTTGTGTGAGCTTGCTTCTATGGGGATTTTTTCAAAGTTTTCATATCATTTTTATTCTAAAATGAATGATACCGTTTTGCTTTATTCAGTTAGTTTTTTAAGCAAATTACTTTACTTTGTAATCATATATTTTATATCACATAAGCTATCCAGCACCAGATCCAATATACGATTTTCCATCTATGAGATCACTACATTGGCTATAATACCTGTTATTTCCGTATTTGTAATCTACACAATGATATATTTTCTTATGAATTATAAAATAAAATCTCCACTCAACTATCTGCTCATCCTTAGCAGCTTTTTCATGCTGCTTATAAACATACTCATCTTTGGTCTGTTTGAACATATTAAGCAAAAAAATTCCGAAATAGCAGAGCTCACACTTCAGAACCAGCGTGATGCCGACTCTGTAGAATACTACAAAGCCATCGTGTCACAGGATGAGAAACAAAAAGTTCTCATTCATGACATCAAAAAGCATCTCAATGCCATAGCCTCACTGAACGAACAGCACGATTCTGAAAAAATCGCAGCATACCTTACCCACGTACTCGGTTCTTCTGAGTTAAAGCACTCCGTGCGGGTATGCGATAATGACCTTTTAAATGCACTGCTCTGCCGTTACCAGAAGATATGTCTCACCCAAAATATTGCGCTACACATTGATATAAGAAGTAAGTGTATTGATTTCGTGACATATGATGATCTCAGTGTACTTTTCGGTAATCTCATGGATAATGCTGTAGAGTCAGCCGAAAAAACAGTTAATCCTTTTATAGAACTCAATGTTTTTCAGAAAGAGAAAAATAACATGACCATTATCACGCTCATTGATTCCTGCCGCGTAAATCCTATTGATAAAAATGGCAACCTTTTACCAACAAAAAAACCGAATCCACAGTTTCATGGATTCGGTATGCGTAGTATAGAAAATATTGTTAAGAAGTATAATGGTGAAATGACTTTTTACTTTGATGATCCTACCAAGACATTCCATACGATTATTATGCTTCGGCACTGAAAGTTGCTGCTTTTAACGATTTTTTATCATCTGGAGCAAATATTCACATACATCAAAGCTCTTTGCTTCTTGTTCTGTTTCCCGCTTCTTTAATGAATCATATATTTGCTCCAATAAATAATCAGCATTCACTTTTTTGTTTACAAAGCTATTTTCATCAGCAGAAGCCATTCCATAACCGGCATCTGCTTTCATTATTTTATAGGCAGAGTAATTATTTATCGAATCAGGCGCAGTTCTTCCTTTATACCCCTCATATGACATAAGCGCAAATATTTCCAGATCCGAAGCATTCGACGTATCAACATCATTTACATGCACATGATATACTTTTCTGTTATCACCATGTCCATATGCCACTTGAACAACAGGATCATCCTCCTTTGATGTTTTCACATATGAAGCTAAAACTACCTGACTTTCTGTATCAGACAGTCCAAAACTTGTCATTCCGATATTTTTCAGCTTATCATTTGGAATTTCCTTATCCGGTGACACCTGTTCAACTGCATTTTTATTATTTACCAATTTATTGTAAAGAGAACTGTTATTTTCCGACAACATATTCATGTATATTTCAGTAAATTCACTCTGCCTCTCCCCACATTTATTTAAGGAATTTTGCTCACTATTTCCTATTTCGAACTCTATATCCATTTTATCGCCTGTTGACTTCTTATTATAATTTGAAGTATATGCCATTGAAATATTTGTTCCCACACCGTTTAACATATATGCCTCCTATCTGTTTTACCAATAATATTACACTTTTAATTATTAGATTCATTGCAATTAAATTCTTGCCAAAAGTTCCGCAGGTGTAAGTGCCATAACCTTACTTTGCGTAAAGTCTTTAATGTTGCGCGTAATAATATAGTCTGCATGAACATATTCAGCAGTTGCACTTTGTATGGCATCTTCAAAATCTTTCCACTTCATATTTACAGCCATCTCAAGCACAACTGAACTAAAATCAGCGATCTCAAAAATAAGTTTTAACTTGCGGAATACATCTTCTATCTGCTCTGGAGTCATTTGTTTTCTCATGATATACATCATATTTGCATAAGTTAATGTAGATATATATCCCTTTGCCTGTTCAGTTTCACAAAGTTTCCAAATTATAGATGATTCCTTCACAAAGTCTGAGCGACTTAGTAAAACATCAAGTATAATGTTAGTATCAATCAACAAAACCATATTTTTCCCTCATACTTTCGGTTTTTATCTCATCTAAATTACCATTATCCTGAAGAATTCCTGTTAGAGAATCCGTCAAATATGATACTGCGGCATCCTTAGGAATAAATCTTCCAACTTCATGACCATTCTTTGTAACAATGATTTCATGTCCTGACATAACAAGATTCAAATATCTCCCAAAATTGTTCTGCATTTCTGTTGCAGTTGCTGTTGCTGTATTCATATGCCTTCCTCCTATCCATTTTCTTTTTTAGCTAATTATATTATAACGTTAATTAGCTATTTTTTCAAGATATATCCCCGTTGTAACATTATTCTTGATATTCTTTGCTGTGTTTGTAACATAATTCCGTACATTTTTCCAACGATGAATTTTTATTTTCAAAAACAAACTCAAAAAGCCGAATCCACACTCCCATGGATTCGGCTTTTGTATATACACTTCTATTTTCTATTTTGTATGAAACTGTCAATCATCGCAATCACACCATCTACACCAAGCTTTGCCACATTCAGGCACAGGTCATAGTTTTCTGCCTGCCCCCACTCCTGTCCGGTATAGTATTTGTGATAGGTCTTTCTGTTGTCATTTGTCTCACGCACAACAGTCTTTGCCTTTCTCACTGAGACTCCATGTGTATCAGCCACAGTATCAACGCAGAAAGCATCATTCGCTGTCAGGAAAACTGAGACAACATCATCTCTTCCCTGAAAGGCAAAGTTTGCACATCGTCCCTGAATCACATATCCCTCACAGCCAGCCTCAAGCGGCAGCCTGTCTATAAATGTAAGAGCCCTCGCCGGAGTATCATGCAGCACATTATCCTCCTCCGTCTCCATCACAATAGAGTAAAGCAGGGAATTAACCGGTCTCTCACTGTAAAACTCCTCATACTCATCGTAGCAGCCTGCCTCTTTGGCACCGGCCGCAATAGCCTCTCTGTCCATGAAATGTAAATGATATTTCTCAGCGACTGCTCTACCGATAGTATCTGCATCGCAACCGCACTTTCTAGCAATAGTAATTATCATATAAATATAGCTCCTTTCTGTAGAAAAAGCCAACGCGCAGGAAGCGCTCAGACAAATCAATAAAAGTTTGCAAACACCGATGCAAACACCACCGTAAGTATTCCTGCCACTGCGATAGCAAGAGAGCTCATGGCGCCCTCTATCTCGCCAATCTCGATAGCCTTCGCTGTTCCGATGGCATGTGATGAAGCACCAAGCGCCAGTCCCTTCGATATAGGCTCAGTGATTCTGAATATTTTGCAAACAAACTCTCCGAGTATATTTCCAAGCACACCTGTCACGACGATAACTGCGACAGTGATGGTCACATATCCGCCGAGCTCCTCTGATACGCCCATACCGATAGCTGTCGTGATGGACTTTGGAAGCAGTGTGACATAGTCCTCGTGTGAAAGCCCCATAAGCACTGACAACACAAGCACTGTCACAAGACTTGTTATGACGCCTGCCGTGAGTCCGAGCGCGACTGCTGCTATATTTTTCTTGAGCAGTGTCCACTGCTCATAGAGCGGTATCGCAAGGCATACCGTGGCCGGTGTCAGAAACCAGCTAAGGTACGATGCCCCCTTATTGTATGTGTCATAATCCACATCTGCCACAACAAGCACTATGATGGTCAGTACTATTGAAATGAGAAGCGGATTGAGTATTGCAAGCTTAAACTTCTTCTTTAAAAGCATACCTATCAGATATGCAACCAGACTTACTGTGACACCGGCAAAAAGCGATGCCTGAAACAAATTATCCATTATGATTATCCTCTATCTTATTTATTTTCTCCAGCATCAGCCCTCTTGCGCTTCTGCATACGGATTACGAGCTGTGAAACATGTCCTGTAGCAATCATTACAGTAAGAAGTGCCACAACCGTGATTACAAGCACAGGTACAAGCACCGGCTTAAGATTGCCCCAGGATGACATAAGTCCCACTCCCGCAGGGATAAACATGACAGGCATTATCTCTATCATGAATTTGCCTGCACTCCTTACAGAGTTAAGCGGTATCAGGCCTGTCAGCAGACCTATGAAAAGTATAACCATGCCATATATGCTCGCCGGAACAGGCAATGGCAGTAAATATTTGAGTATCTCACCTACAAACGAAATCGCAAGTATGATGAGAAATTGCTTTAATAATTTCATTTTATATTGTATCTCCGTTATATATATTTCGTGACTATTTGTAACTGTTTATCTGTGTTCCCTGACCATCATTGTACATACAATGGCAAGCAGCACGCTTGAAGCCCATATAGCGCGTATTCCTATGTGCAGTGAGCACACTCCGCCTATACCTGCTCCTATTGCAAATATCAGAATAATTCCATAGTAGTGCGCGGTCTTTTTCAGTGCCCCGATATTTCTGTCACGCAGATATATTGACAGACTCTCTGTGCCGCTTCTTAAGTTGCCGATGCACATGGTGCTGGCATAACCGTAACCGTTTACCTTTCTGAAGGACTGCACCTGCATAGAACAGCTGAATGATACAAGCATGGTCGCTATCATATCGTACCTGTGTGGTATGAAACCGACCACAAACAGTATGATTATCTCTATCATCACCACTATCTGACGCCAGTGGATGCGCTTTGCCTTCTTATATCTATGCCCGATTCTCTCTGCCACAAGCACACCGAGTGCAAATGAGAGGATTGGGAAAAGATACGATAGTCCCTTCATCCATTCACCCATCATCAGATGCTGGCTCATCAGCACCACGTTTCCTGTCTGCGCATTCGAGAACACCTCATTTCTCACATTGTAGGTGTAGGCATCCTGAAAGCCTCCGGAAAGTGCCAGAATCGCACTCAGCAAAAAGGTCTCTGATGTCTGAATCCTTATTTTTTCTTTTTCAGTCATTTTTTCGCCTCTTTTTCTCATATTCGCTGTTATCTGCCACACCCTCGTGTGACCCACAGCAATTACATATTTACAGCAATCCACACGGTTTATTATTATAGAAAAAAAGGGCGGATATTTCAATACCCGCCCCAAATATACAGTGTATTAAATTTTGCACAATACCTAAAATATATATTGGATATACATAATAGATATACATGATAGCTATACCAGATACTTTTCTTCAAACTCAGATACCGGTACCGGTTTTGAGAAATAATATCCCTGGAACTCATGACAGCCCATCATTGTGAGCATATCAAGCTGCTTTTTCGTCTCCACACCCTCTGTGATGACGTCCATGCCTATCTTGCCTGCAAGCGTGATGATACTCTCTAATATATCCTGTCCCTTGACCTCGTTCTCAGATTTGCGAAGGAAGCCCATATCGATTTTCAGCACATCGGCACTGATATCCTTTAGCATGTTGAGTGATGAGTAACCGCTTCCGAAATCATCAATCTCCACCCTGAAGCCTACGCCCTGAAGCTTGTGGATAATATTCATATTCTTCTCAAAATCGGTCATCAGCGTTGTCTCTGTAATCTCCAGATGCAGATTGGACGCTGCTATGCCATATTTATTAATCAGCCCTGTAAAGGTCTCATATATATCTATAATGTAGAAGTCCTTTGTAGATATATTTACAGATATATGATAGCTTCCATAGCCTTTTTCCTTCCACTCTGCAAGCTTTTGCGCTGCCTTCTCCCATATATAGAGGTCAAGCTTGTAAATGAGACCTGCGTTCTCTAAAATATCAATAAAAGCATACGGTGTCAGGATGCCTCTTGATGGATGAACCCAGCGCACCAGCGCTTCTGCGCCCTTTGCAGCACCATCACGTTTCACCTGTGGCTGTAAGTACATGACAAACTCATCATTTTGCAATGCCGGCTCAAATTCACCGAGCAGACGTCTCTGCTCTATTGATATCTCAAGCAGATGCTCATCATAGTATGCCACACAGCAGTCGTAATTATTCTTTATGGTGTCTGCCGCTATATTAGCCTTGTCTACCATAATGCTGACAGCCTCATCCCTGTCTCTTATCTCATACACACCCATGTATGTATGCAGATGGAAAGAATTGCCCGAAAACTCACGCTGCAGCTCTTTTATTGAATCTGCCACTCTTTTTTCATCAAACTCTTCTCTTGGCAGACACAGCGCAAAGCGGTCATTCATAAGCCTTGCACAAATGGTCCTCTCAGATGGATTCGATGCCATGAGCTTCGCCTGCTTTATGAGCACCTGATTGCCCTTCTCCATTCCAAATATCTCATTGATGAATTTGAAATCCTTTATATTGCTGCAAATCAGGTAGAAGGTTGTGTCATGATACTTGTTCACCATATCGTGCACATCCTCATAGAACTGGTCACGGTTCAAAAGTCCGGTCAGACTGTCATGCGATGCCTTGTACTTTTCCTGCTCCCACGACTCATACATCTGTGTACGGTCATTGTATACAAAATAATCACATATAACGCGATTGCTCTCATCATATATGCGCTTGTAGGCAATCTCAAAGTAGTGCTTTTCACCGTTTATTTCAATATCTGTTGTCTGGAAGGTCATACTGTCCCTTCTGTCATCTCCCAGCTTTTCAATCCACTGACTATATTTACTTTCATAAACAGACATATTGCCGCCATGCCTGTAAATAGCCTCCATCAGGTCATTGTAATATATGCACCTGCCCTTTCTGTCATAGCAGATGATACCATTGTTCATATCGCGGACCACAAGAGAGAGCATATTTTCTATAAGCTCATTCGGCACATATCTGTATGTCAGGTAATATATGATAATAGCTATAGCACCATATATAATCATGGTGAGGTCATATATGGAGTCCGAACCTATAGTAGCAATGTCAAACGAAAAGCCGATAAAGATAACTACCGCTATAGCCCCATATGCCTCCCTGTACATGCGCGATGATTTGATAATCATATACAGATATGTAAAAATAATCAGAATCACAAACGCATATGTGAATATAAAATGCAGCCTGTACCATAGGCTGTCATTATTGAATACCACCTTAATATTCTCAGCTTTTATGGATTCTATATCAAAAATCTTATTAGTCCAGGTGTTCTCTATAAGCATATATGTGTCCAGCACCGCAAATATCATGGAAGCAGCCTGCACTCCCTTGAAGGTCTTTACAGCACCTGTATAATACTGTGTATAAAACATAAGAGCGATGAGCATCCAGTCAAACAGAGCCATAGTAAGCCCTTTCGCAAGTACTGTAACAGTGTGCCCCGGCACAAATGTAAAAACAAAAAAGACTATAGCGCAGGCAAATGTCAACGTCTCATATATACACACACTTTTACCGAGTCTGTCATGTTTTTTAAAGGAACAGATTGCGCAATGTGCAATCAGTATTGCTTCCAGCAATACTCCCAGTCCATATACTATCCTCATATTCCCACCTGTCTTCTATGACCATATTACTAACCTATATAGCCATTGTAACTCATTTCATGTGTAATGTAAACAAAAAAGAGGTTGTCACAACCTCTTTTTTGTAATTTATTAACATTTATTATTTTCCTGAAGTTGCTTTCAGTCGTGTCATGGCACGGGCCAGCGAAGCTCTTGAGTGATAATACTCCTGAATACTCTGCTTCTGGCGAAGCTGCTCCTCAGCTCTCTCCTTTGCCTCTCTTGCCCTTGCTATATCGATTTCCTCCGGATGCTCGGCTGTCTCGACAAGCAGTGTCACACGGTTGTTGACTATCTCTACGAAGCCCATTCCCACTACCGCGTACTCCCAGTTGTCACTGCCCTCCGGCTGAAATCTCATCTCGCCCTCATCGACGGCTATGACCATATCCTCATGGTGGGCGAGGATTTCCTTCTGGCCATCGAACTCAGGGACTATTATGGAACGACATCTTCCTGAGTAAAACACTCTGTTAGCAGCTATTACCTTTAGATAAAATGTATTTGTTGCCATACGATTTGTCCTTCCTTATGCTTTTACTGCTGCATAGTCTTTGCTTTTTCCTTGACGTCCTCGATTGTTCCGACATTGAAAAATGCGTTCTCAGGATACTCGTCCATCTCACCATCTATGATGGCCTTGAAGCCCTTGATAGTATCCTCTACAGGCACATAGACACCCTGGATACCTGTGAAGTTCTCGGCTACGTGGAATGGCTGTGAGAGGAACTTCTGGATTTTTCTTGCTCTGTATACAAGCACCTTGTCCTCATCTGCCAGCTCCTCCATACCGAGGATTGCGATGATATCCTGCAGCTCCTTGTACTTCTGGAGAATCTCCTGTACCTTTCGTGCTACCTGGTAATGCTCCTCGCCTACGATATCAGGCTCGAGGATACGTGATGTAGACTCAAGTGGATCTACTGCCGGGTAAATACCCTGTTCAACAATCTTTCTTGAAAGAACTGTTGTGGCATCCAGATGTGCGAAGGTTGTAGCCGGAGCCGGGTCTGTGAGGTCATCGGCTGGTACGTATACGGCCTGTACCGATGTTACCGAACCGTTCTTTGTAGATGCGATACGCTCCTGAAGTTCACCCATTTCTGTTGCCAGTGTTGGCTGGTAACCTACTGCGGAAGGCATACGGCCAAGGAGCGCGGAAACCTCAGAACCAGCCTGGGTGAAACGGAAGATGTTATCAATGAACAGAAGCACGTCCTGATTTTTAACATCACGGAAGTACTCTGCCATGGTAAGGCCTGAAAGGGCAACTCTCATACGTGCGCCCGGCGGCTCGTTCATCTGACCATATACTAAGGCAGTTTTATCGATAACGCCGCTTTCCTGCATTTCTCCGTAAAGGTCGTTTCCTTCACGGGTACGCTCTCCTACACCGGTGAATACGGACAGACCGCCGTGTGCAGTTGCTACGTTGTGGATCAGCTCCATGATAAGGACTGTCTTACCTACACCTGCACCTCCGAACAGACCGATCTTACCACCCTTTGCATAAGGGCAGATCAGGTCTACGACCTTGATACCTGTTTCCAGGATCTCAGTTGCAGGTGTCTGCTCTTCGTAAGACGGAGCCTGGCGGTGGATCGCCCAGCGCTCTTTTGCTTCCGGAGCAGGTTTATTGTCTACAGGATCGCCTAACAGATTAAATACACGTCCCAGGCACTCATCGCCTACAGGTACGGTAATAGGGCTTCCTGTATCTACTGCGTCTGTACCACGCACAAGTCCATCTGTAGAACTCATGGCGATGCAGCGCACTACGTCATCACCGATCTGCTGCGCAACTTCTGCGATCAGCTTATGACCGTTGATGTCGATCTCAATCGCGTTCAGCAGTGCAGGCAGTTCCCCTTCCTTGTACCGGATATCCAGTACCGGTCCGGTAACCTGCACCACCTTTCCAATGTGTTTCTCTGTCATATATCTATCTCCTCTTTAAGGCTCCTCTGCACCAGCTACGATCTCAGTGATCTCCTGGGTTATGCTGGCCTGACGGGCACGGTTGTAATACAGGCTGAGCTGTTCGATCATCTCTCCTGCATTCTTGGATGCGGCATCCATTGCTGTCCTTCGCGCTGCCAGCTCACTGGCAACAGACTCGCACATGGCACCATATACCATACCAGCCAGATACTCCGGCACGATGGCGTCAAACACCGTTTCGCTGTCCGGCTCATATAAGATCAGGGAATGGATCTGTTTCATATCCTTTTCTTCCCCTGAAAGGTCTTCTAACGGAAGCATGGATGATACACCCGGCTTCTGGGAAAGCATGGAGACAAAGTTGGTATAGCCAAGGGCTGCATGACCGAATTCACCGGCCTTGAATGCCCTGCACAGTAAGGCTGCGATCTCAAAGCAGTCAGATACAGAGATATCTCCTGCCTCTGCGAAGTCTTCCGTTACCAGCTGTATGCCCCTGCGCTTGTAGTATTCCACTGCTTTCTTTC
>OHCD01001165.1_pt1 | contig 11283 bp, 5 predicted proteins | sample 1577561 | NCBI WGS metagenome assembly OHCD01 (sample SAMEA3879510, study PRJEB24766) | human gut metagenome | biome: human-associated habitat; feature: feces | place: USA | collected 1985/1987 | reverse complement strand
AACAATATATTCAAACGAAAGTCGACGTTGTTTACTAAAATCATAGTTTTTTAACAGTTCCACCATTTCGGTGATTGAAAACGCCTTTTCCGCCGGCATTAATTCAGCACGCTGAACGGTCAGCGGAGAGTGAAGGCTGATGGCAAGGTGGCAGTCGTTTTCTTCAATAAAACGCTGCAATCCTTTCCGTAGCCCGACAGTAGAAAGCGTGATACGCTTCGGACTCCATGCGTAACCGTAGGTAGCGGTCAGTAGTTCCAATGCCTTCAATACCTCATCCAGGTTATCGAGCGGCTCGCCCATTCCCATCATTACGACATTAGTCAGTTTATCCCGTTCCGGCAGCGAATGAATCTGGTTCATGATCTGGCTGGCGGTCAGGTTAGCGGTATACCCCTGTTTGCCGGTCATACAGAACTTACAGTTCATCTTGCAACCTACTTGTGACGACACGCACAACGTTGCCCGGTCATCATCCGGTATATAAACCGACTCTACAAAATGGTTCTCACCCACTTTATAAAGATACTTCACCGTACCATCTACAGAGCGCATTTCATCTACCGGAGCTTCTGCTCCCACCTCATAGTTCTGCTTGAGCAACTCCCGGTGTTTCAATGACAAATTAGTCATATCATCAATCGAGGCTACCTTCTTTTCGTAAAGCCAGGATGCAATCTGCTTGGCAGCAAAGCCGGGCATACCCAGTCTTTTTGTCAATGATTGAAGCTCTACAAGAGTCATTCCTAAAAGGGGATATTTAGACATTCTTCTTTCTGTTGATAGTTTATATCTGCAAATGTAAGGAAATAAAGTCGATTTCCGTATAGCAGGAATGTAAAAGTTAACAAAAAAGGGAAGTATGCCTCCGTTATGATTCAACCACGCTGATATATTGAAGTAGCTTTTGCGCCATTTCAGAATCCTCGCCATTCTTTTTCACTTCATGACCGTACGCCTCACGGAAACAAGCCAGCGCCTCTTCCCGTTCATTACAAAAGCTGTGCAAAACCCCTAAGTTCTGACAAGCCAGAATCGTATCTTCTTCCTCCCATCCCAAATACTTCTTTCGCAGTTCGAACTCTCTGAAGAAAGCCTCTTTCGCCATTGGATAATTCTCCAACTTCACATAAGCCTGTGCTTTGTAATAATATACCAGACAGGAAGCATTAGGGTCAGCATCATCGTGAATATCCAAAGACGTCGCAATACGAATCACGTTATCATAGTCTTTATTCATGTAATACTGCTGCATAATATCACATCTCAATGCCTCATATCGGACAGTCAGTTCCGCCAGACGCGGTTTTTCGCTGAAATACATTTCATGCAGAAGAGACTCACGGAAGAATAAAGTAGACGCCTGCTCATCGCCACGTTCATTCATCATCCGTTTGAATTCCCTGCACAGATAATACAACTGTTTATGACAAGCGACGATCTGTTTTTTATTATCTATCTGTATAGCAATGTCCAACGCCTGATTCATCAGCATCCATGCTTCATCGTATCGTTTGATATAATAAAGACATTTACCCTGCATACGCAAACATTTAGCCACTCCACCGGACAGTCTGCCATTCAACGACTCGTGCATTTCAGCTACTTTCCGGAATTTCTCGGCAGCACTCTCTTCCTCATCCTTATAGTAATCACAATAAGCCAGATATTCGGAAAGTTCAATGACTTCTGCCTGACTCTTCTCGTCAGCAGAAGCCGCATGATAATCAAGCGCCCTATTCAAATAGATCGCCGCTTCATTGTATTGCTCATTGTAGTAATATGCCAGAGCTAGATTTCGGCAGGTGTTGGCAATCTCCAGTTCCGGAGTCGGCACAATGTTTTCCTGCATCACCAATGCTTTCAGGAAACAGTCGCATGCCGTTTCGTACTCTTCATTACGGGCATACCGGCATCCCTCATTCATCTTCAATACCGACTTGGCAATGAGTGGCATGGCAGCACCTTCCATACTCTTCTCACTCACAGCAGCTGCCGCCTTCGTCAGATGGAAAGAACTGCTCAAGAAAGTAGCCATATCATTAGCAATGACAGGAATTAAAAAAGAATCGATCTCATCAAAGTCCAATTCGGCATAGACTTCAGGCGTAACTTCAGGATTGTCGTTCATGATCGCCTTCCAGCTATCTTCCAACAGAGAACGATTCGTGCGATACAGAATCTCGAAAATCTCCACATCACAAATCCAATCCTTCAATATATCCCATTCTTGCATCTTATAGCATTGATAGGTAATCTCCACTTTATAGCGATACGAATCATGGTAGCAGAACTGTTTCATGCGATAGTTATAATCGGCAAAAGTCAACGGATGGGAAAGGATTTCTTCCTCATCCAGCAGAGCGGAAATAATTTCATGGCGACTATCATCTATACATTCGTCATCTTGAGCGAAATAGCGTTCGATCGCCTCTACCATTTGTGTGTCACCAATGCAATATCGTCCTCCTTTGTTGGTAAGCCAGCTGCTCATTTCCACTCTCAACTGCGACCAAAGTATCTGATTAATGTCTGCCATGCTCTTCACTTCATCTTCGGTAAATCCTTCTAAAGTAAGTGAAAGCATCAGAAGCGTTCTTCCAATCTCTTCGGAACCATAATCAGCCGACAAACGCCGTAGCACACTGTCATAGAATTGCCCAACCTCATTGAGCCGGCAATATCCACGCATATATTCATTGAGAGCATCGTACTGACCGAACGAAACCAGCTCGTTGAGCAATACACTTAAACAGCGCGGTTGTTCAGCCAGCACCCACGAAGCAAGAATATCTTCCTGCTGTGCAGACAAAGCCTTGGAGTAAGTAGACAAATATTGCTTTGAGAACGACTTGGCATCCGCCTGTGAAAAGCCATTCAACTGGAAATGAGCGTAGCCATTCTGAACAAAGGGCAGGTAGGCAGTGGATGACGCCGAAAAGCTCAACACGACTTTCACGTTCGGGGGAATAGATGCAAATAAAGAAAACAAGGATGCTTCAGTCGGATTCAGATAACTGATGTCATCAATCAGCAAAATGATAGGATATCTTGATGCACCCAACGCACTCCACAACTGACTGAACTTTTGGATAGAATTCAAATCTTCTTCAATCTCCTTGAGGTTTCGAAGTGTATTCCCTGAAAAAGTGTTCAAGCCAGCATCTCCCATCAAAACCGAGTTTTTCACGGCGTCCATGATGGATTTGGCAGTGCTTTGGGTCGAGTCCAGTTCTTTTGAAACTTCCGCCGCGAACAAATTTTCTTCACCCAAAGATTGATGCTTGAGTGCGTTCTGGCATTTGGAAGCTAACATTCTCGCCAACGTTTCCGGATAAGAAGACAATGTAGTACTATCCAAGCGATGATAGATAGGAATCATCGGCATATCATTGTTCACCAAATCGCTCCAATGAGCCAACAAAGCGCTCTTGCCAAGACCGCAACCGCCCGTTACCACCAGGCACCGCTGTTCATCCGCCGCCCAAAAATCAGCAAACGCCTGTTCTGCTTCAGGTATTGGGTGATAATTGAATAAAAGTTCATTGCGCGTCAGTTGTTCTTGCAATGCTTGATTATCTTCAACGGTCAGTACATCCGGAAACTCCCGTTCAAGCAATTCCGTGAAAGCTGCTTCCACAAGGTTACACAACTGATCGGGCGAATCATACTCCTGCACAGGATAACGATCCTGTTGCAAAATACTCTCTTTCAGACGTTTCAATTTAAGAGACTCCTCTTCAGGGCAAGACAGTTCATCATCTGCCGACTGTTTTATATAAAAATAGGCATGTAACGGATTGGGATTGCGCAGTACACCAAACTGCATTTCAATTTCCGTCACACTCAAATGGTGATTCAAGTCATCTTCTATCCAACGATATTCCAAGCTGTCATTGAGAGTTTGAGATAAATCTTCATAACTGGGACACCATCCATAGCGGTCGCCTACCATACCAATGAAGAAAGGCCGGGAGTTAACGATCTCTTTCAGACATATTTCAACAACCTTGCCGCTTTTCGCATCTTCTTCTGTGATTCCCCAACGCAAATCAACCAATGAAATGGTGGCACCACGGCTGGCAGCCTTCACTTGCAAACCCTTAAAGAGTTTGACTAATGCAGAACGTTCCATCTCCATGTCTCTGAACGTTGACGAAAGGAAAACACGGATAACACGTGAATTTTCAGCGGGAACTGAATACTGGGCTAGTTGTTTAGTCATAATATAGATTCGTATTAGTTAATGAAGTATTTCGCAAAGCCAATTGATAAAGATTGGCAAGATATGGAAATTTAATCAGATAACAAAGGCCATAAACAAAAAAAACGAGCACAAAAAAGGCACGGATTACACGGGTTTCGCGGTTCCCTCATAAGTTTAAACCGCGTAAATCCGTGTAATCCGTGCCTACTATCTATTACTTGCTACTTGTTTAGAAGAACAAGAAGCGTGTATCTTTTACGTTTGCTTTCAGATACAAATCATTCATCAGACGGCTGGCAAAACGTGCGTGCATGTTAGTCAGCGTAGCTTCTTCTGCTTTTGCGTCGAATGTTTCGTTCAATTTGTCCTTACCGTATACCTGCAATACAAATACTCCGGCATTACCTTTGATAGGAGCACTCAACTGATTCACTTCAGCTGCAGAAGCATAAGCACCTACCAGCGGTTCGCTGCTGCGCAATTCAGAGACATAAGCGGGAGCGGCAAATGTAACCAGCTTCAAAGAATCGCTGACTGCGCCGGGCATAGCCTTGTACTGGTCGAGAGAAGTTGCATTGGCAGCTTTCATATCAGCCATGATCTTTTCGGCTTTCTTATCTTTAACGATTTCAGCTCTCAACTGATCCTGTACAGCTTTCAGCGGACGATATCCTTCCGGAGTAACACCAACCAGAGCTACTGCAACCATATGGTCGCTTTCGCCACATTCATACAAACCGGAAACATCACCCGGTTTAGCGGCAAATGCCCATCTCAATGCTTCTTTAGTACCTCTTACACCACCGATAGTGTGTTCTGAGCTATACAAGTCTCTTCTGTCAAGCAGTTTGTATCCGGCTTCTTCAGCGTTAGCGATCATCTTTTCAGCAGTAGGATTGGCAGCGATGAACTGGCTGAAGTCATTGTAAGCACGGTTATAAGTTTCTTTACTGAATTCAACTTCACGTTTCACAACAGCTACTTTATATTTATCCTTCACAGCTTTCTTGTTAGTCACCTGCAGGATTACATTAGCTTGTCCCAACGGCAGGTTTACTACTTCGTTCACGCCTGTATTATTGATAGCAGAGATAAACTTCAGGTTGTCACCATCGATCTGTGCGCCTTCATACTGTGCAGAGCTCATCCAGTTAGTCTCACCCGTCTGACCGTATTTCTTAGCCAGATCTGCGAAGTTAGCACCGCCTTTGATAGCAGTATAGATACTGTCCGCCAAGGCTTTTGTCTTCAAAGCGTCTTCTGCAAACACCTGAATCTGACGGAACTCGATTGAGTCGGCAGCAGCTGTTTTTGCAACCACTTTGAATGAATTAATAGTATTGTCGGCACCATTATAGTACGGACCATAAACAGAACCAACGGATGCAGAGTCCAGACGGGCAACTACATCTGACGGGAAAGCTGTTTTATTATAGAACAAGTCTACATAAGGAGCTTCCGAACCTACAGAACGGATGAAAGAAGTATAATCATCTGTTGTAGTAGCCAGCTGTGCAGTAGCTTCGTCTACTTCCTGCTGGATAGCAGCTCTGTCTTCCGCACTTGCAGTCACCTGAACATCAATGTACTTGATATCACGGCTTTCCTGATATTGCTTGAACTGTTCTTTCTTCTTGTTATAAAGGTCTTTCAGTTCCGATTCTTTCACAACGATTGTAGAATCTACTACAGAAGAATAAGGAACGGCAGCCATCAACAAGTCATATTGATTCACTCTTGCGTCGAAAGCGTCCTGTGCTTCTACCGGGTTAGAGAGAAGCGCTTTTGCTACCAATGCCTGATATTTTTCTGCCAGGCGGCTCTGAACCAATGTCTTCTGGATGAATGACCAGTATTTGTACATGTTGTTGTACTGTTCTGCATACTGAGCCGGCATCTGAGATTCGTTCATTTTAGCGTAATCTACCAGAAACTTATTCAGCATATCCTTATCGAAAGCACCGGTCTGCGGGTTGCGGAAAGGAGTCTGTTGCAACAACGGATGCACGCCTGCTTTCAGGATATCCTGAATTTCAGCAGCAGAGACTGTCAGTCCCAATGCTTTTGCTTCTTTCTCAACCAGTTTGTTATTAACGTAGGAACGCCATACTTCGTCGCGCACCTGATTGGTCTGTTCGTCGTTCAGTGCAGTCACTCCGCGGGAAAGCTTTATCACTTCGGTATATTCTTCTACCAGATTCTGATACTCTTGAGCGGAAAGAGCATCTCCGTTCACCTCACCTACGTCATGTGCCTGGTGCGGTTGCATCACCTTCCACGCGTCACCCGCGATGAAAGCAAACAGCGCCAAACCGATAACAATCACCAATAGAGGTCCTTTCGACCTAATGTTTTGTAATGTTGCCATTTTGATTAATACGATTTATGTTTATTATTATTTCTTTCTATTGTCATTTTAGCGCACGAAGATACAAAAAATGCTAATATGCTTCTATTTATTAGCTAAAAATTTCACGGTTATCGCCATTATTCCATGACTTTTAAGCGTACAAGTTCTATTTTTGTCGCTGTCACCTTGATTATTTTAAACTGATAACGGCCGACACGTACCAATTCGTGCAGTTTCGGGAAGCTCTGATATTGGTTCAGTATCAATCCGCCTACTGTCAGATAGTCGTCCGATTCGGGCAGATCAAGTCCGAACATTTCATTGACTTTTTCTATCTCCAGACGAGCGGACAAAACATATTCATCTTCGTCAATCTTCTTGCAGATATAGGAAGTATTGTCATGTTCATCTTCTATATCACCAAATATTTCTTCTACCAAGTCTTCCAACGACACAATGCCGGATGTACCTCCAAACTCATCCACTACCACGGCAATCGTCCTCTTTTGCAACATAAACAGCTTCATCAGTTTGTGGGCAGACATCGTTTCGGGTACGATCGGCACGTCTTTCACGTTATCGCGCCAGTCTTTCGGATCACGAAACATTTCCGATGAATGGATAAAACCGACCACATTATCGATATTTCCGTCATACACAATGATCTTCGAGATCCCGGATTCTATAAAACGGCTCTTGAGTTCATCCAACGAAGTAGTAAGGTCGACCGCAACGACTTCGGTACGTGGAACGATACAGTCACGTATTTTTATGTTTGAGAAATCAAGTGCATTTTGAAAGATTTTCACTTCCGTATCCAATTCTTCTTCATTCGCAGCATTATCGATGCTACTCTGCACGAAATAGTCCAGATCGACTTTTCCGAAAGCCTTGTCCGAAGCATCTTTGTTAACCTTCATACCGAATATACGAAGAAAAAGGCAAGACAAACCGGAAGATAACTTCGAGACAGGATATAAAATGACATAACAAATAAAAAGCGGAATAGCGGCAACATTCAAGACCAGATTGGGATTGATCTTAAACAATGTTTTAGGAAGAAACTCTCCAGTCACCAAAATAATCAGAGTAGAGATGACGGTCTGCGCCAACACCATCAGAAAGTGGTTATCAATAAAACCAGCCAACAGATTATCACCGATGATCTGTGCCATCAATATACCATAGATAACCAATGCTATATTGTTTCCTACCAGCATGGTAGAGATAAATTCGTTCGAGTTCTTGAAAAAGATGGAAAGAATACGGGATGTGATTCCTCCCTTACGTTCCATTTCAAAGCGCAACTTATCTACTGAGACAAACGCGATCTCCATTCCTGAGAAGAAAGCGGAGAAAGCCATAGTGATGAGTAAAGAGATATAAATATTCATAGTTTATTTCACAGAATCTTTTTTCGTCGAATCCGGCGGCAATGCTTTTACTTCCGATTGAGCAGTTCCCCCATTTTCGTCAACATAGAAAATGCCCTCAATATTCTGAATGACATAAACGGTCATATCTTGATTTGACTCAAAACCATGCCCGGTAATGACTCGGTCCGGCTGTTGGATACGTATAAATTTATCAGAATAAACTTTCTTGGTTGCTTGGTTCCAAAAGAGCAACTCGGTATTAAAACGTTCTCCTTTCCGGTTCTGTATATCAACATTCCCTATTAGCTTCCAAAGTTGTTGTTTATCATAAAAGTAGGCAGTATCTGCTTTGATGCTGGCTTCAATATTAAAGATTGAGTCGAACTGTTCCAAATAAACTCCTTTTTCAAAAGCCCAATAAGAAGGCTTCTTACGATCGAACATCAACCATTCTTCCGTCTTCACCCGATAACGTGTCACTCCCGAATCAGAAATAAGGGTTGTAACTCCCAACGTTTTCATCATTGGTAATGAGTCACGCTCAGTAATAGCATCACCTACAGTCTTCTTCTTACCGCCGCAGGAAGAAAATGAAAGAAGCATAACAATTGCCCCGAAGGCAATTGTTATGCTTATGCTTTTATGCAACAAACGGTTACTTCGTTTTCGCAACATAAATTTTATCTAATCGTTGTAGTCTCTCCGATCCAGCCACCGATAGTGATGCGGTCGCCTTGTTTGTAACCTAACATAAATAGGTCTTTAGCCTGTGGAGTATGACCGGAATATGTACCAATCAACTTGTTTGCTTCTTCAGCCACACTTGGGTCAACAGCTTTTGCACGTTGCAGTTTATCAATTACAGCGAAGTAAGTACACTTATTCAATGCAGACTCATCACTCCAGTTAGGACTCATTGCATACAAGTTAGCAATCAGGATATAAGGAGCACCATAGTTCTCGTTGAAGCTAATTGCTTTCTGACAGTATGATCTGGCTTGAGACAATTTCTTAGCAGAAGCCAATACAGCTGCAGCAGCATATGCCTTTTCTGCTTTCTTCACGTTGTCAGTTTCCAATTGGATTGCTTCGTCAAAGAACTTCACAGCACCATCAATATCACCTTTCTTGAATGCCTGATAAGCACATCCTGTAGCAGCTTCAGCTGTTGGCTCTATCTTATAAGCGTAGAAAGATGCTTGCAAATAAGCTTCGCTTTCTGTACATCTCATCATTTTCATGATATCGATTACTTTTTTCAGATAAGCCAAGTCTGTCTGGTTAGCTTCTACTTTCGGGCCATAGATACTTTGCAGAGATTCGCAGTCAGCAGTACCACTGTTTACGAACAAAGCCACGAGGTTATCTTTGATACCCATAAAGTTTTTCTTTTTTGCTTCATTAGTTTCTGCAGCAATAGCAGCGTCAGCATATTCTGAAGCAAGCAGATAATCCTGAATAAATTGTTCTTTATGATTAGGATCAGCTTTCAGTTTATCCAATGACATCTGAAGGAAATAAAAAAGCGTAGCAGCTGCCGATTCGCCTTTCACTGCATTTACAGACTGGCTCAACCATTGATAGGCTTGGTTAGCGTCTACTTTCGGAGCCAAAGCAATATAGTCTACAGCCTTGATACCCAGTGCTTCGTCAGCAGAAGACACTTTAGTTCCTTTTGCAAGGAATTCTTCTGTGTATTTCATACGCAAATCATGCGTATTCATCAATTCATCAAAATACTTCTGATATTCAGGATTATTCTTATCCTTAATCTGAGCCATCAAGCCTTTAAGGATTTTATATCCGTCAGTAAAAGTGTAAAAACGGAGTGTGGGACAATTTTCCAACACAGCTTTCCAGGGAGTATACGCATCTTTAAAATTTCCTGCACGCACAGCCTCATGCGAAATACTACTGTTTGAGTTACAGTTAGACGCATCCTGTGCCACCACAGTGGTTGCTCCAGCCGAAAGGAACAACATAGCCACAAGCGTTTTAATTTTCATTGTATCTAAATTTTAGTTGTTTATATAATATCGTCTATTCTCTCTCTCACTTTTATTACTCTACCCTACGCTTGAAGAACCAACGTTCGTTGAACGTAAGCCCGATACTCACGCGGAAGATATTTTCATTCACCATGTTCGTCTCCAGTCCTTTTACGCGGACAAACTGTCCACTGATACTAAGTATGGAACGCGAACGGGGAACAGGCAGACCGAAACCGGCAGTTACACCATATTCACGTGAAGCCTTTTTCCCATCAATCTTATAATACGGTGTCGTATAATAAGCTCCTAAACGGTATTTTATGTGGGCGAAATAGGAACGTCCTATCAAATTAGGAATGTATTCCGCACCTACTGATATTTTTGTACGATCACAATAAGTGAAAGTTTCATTAAAGTCCTGACGTACATCTTCGTCAGTCGTTGCTACACCAAAATTAGTTTTTGACCATTGCTGTAAGCTATAATCTGCACCAACCGTCAAACGCTTGTCATAGTTATATGTAAATCCGACTCCAAAGGTATTGGGTAATTCGAACGTAGCGTCCTGTGCATTCTTATATTCAGTTCCATAATTCGTGTTGGCTCCCATGATTACAATTGCCGTATAATCATTATTCAACTTATGTTTAGGAGAATATACAGCACCAATCGTCAAAGAACTCTTTTTATTCAAAGCCTGTGTATATTGTGCACCGAAATCCAATTTATAATCAGAAATCGAGGTTACCATTTTTCGCTGATAGGAATCATAAGAAGATGTTCCCGGATAGAACATTCCTCTTGTACGGGTTATATCTCCCCAAAAATAAGATGCATTCACACCGACAGAGAGATTTTTAAGCACTTTTACACCAGCACCAACGTACATTTGATGCAAACCACCGTCGCCGGTAAAACTTCTGCTATATGCCAAACCATTGTCCGTAGTCTGACTATCAGACACCGTATACCCCACATTAGAATATGGCAACAATCCGACACTCATCGCCATCCACGGAGCCAATCGGAACTGCATAGCGAGATAATCGAAACTGGCGTTTTTGGCATTCAACTTCAGGCCACCACCACTAATATTCATATTCTGTAAACTGACACCCCCTTCGAACAGGAACGTCAACGAATCAATGGCCGTATAGGAAGCAGGATTCGTTGGATTGATCTGTGCTCCATCCCTGAGTCCGAAAGCAATTCCACCCATCGCCTTGCTATTTCCGAAACTTTGATCGGACAAGTCGCCATAGCCATATCGTGTGTAAGGAGAGTTTGTATTATTTTGAGCGATTGCCGTTCCGGTAACCATCATGAGCAAAAGCGCCCAAATCGTGTGTTTAAATCCTA
>OHCD01001162.1_pt1 | contig 11318 bp, 8 predicted proteins | sample 1577561 | NCBI WGS metagenome assembly OHCD01 (sample SAMEA3879510, study PRJEB24766) | human gut metagenome | biome: human-associated habitat; feature: feces | place: USA | collected 1985/1987 | reverse complement strand
GCTCCCGCATGGCTTCCTCCCAGCCATCCTTGAAGCCGCCCTTGGCCACCTTGCCTTTACGCACAGCCTCCATGATATCAAACGCCATTTTGGGTTCCAGACCCTTTCGGATCAGGTAAAGCATGATGCTGTCACGGCAGCCAATGACCTCTGCAATGGTACAGGTACCGCTGCGGATCAGCTCATCGGCGTTTCCCGTCCACACGTCGGTGCCATGGGACAGACCGGAGATCTGGATCAGCTCGGAAAAATTCTTGGGCCGGGCCTCCACCAGCATCCCGCGGACAAAGTTCGTGCCCATCTCCGGGATGCCAAAGGTACCGGTCTGGCTGTCGATCTGCTCCGGGGTGACCCCCAGTGCCTCCGGACTGGTGAGCAGGCTGTACACCTTGGGGTCATTCATGGGGATGGAGTCCACCGGGATGCCGGTATACTCCTCAAAATACTTATAGAAGGTGGGCATATCGTGGCCCAGTTCGTCCAGCTTCAGCAGCGTATCATGGAGATATTTGAACTCAAAGTGGGTGGTCAGCAAACCGCCCGCCACATCGTCCGCCGGGTGCTGGATCGGACAGAAATCGTAGATCTCGTAGGTATCCGGCACGACCACCATGCCGCCGGGATGCTGGCCGGTGGTTCGTTTGACCCCGGTACAGCCCAGGGTCATGCGGTTTTCCTCCGCACGGTTGACGGTACGGCCCCGTTCCTCCAGATATTTGCGCACATAGCCATACGCTGTTTTATCCTGGATACCAGAAACCGTGCCAGCCTTGAACACATTCGCCTTGCCAAACAGCTCCTCGGTATAGCGGTGGACACTGCTCTGGTACTCGCCGGAGAAGTTCAGGTCGATATCCGGTTCCTTGTCGCCGTAGAAGCCCAGGAAGGTCTCAAAGGGGATATCATGGCCATCCACCAGCATCCGGGTGCCACAGCAGGGACAGTCCTTATCCGGCAGGTCAAAGCCGTCCTCCACACTGCCGTCGGTGATGAACTCACTGTGCTTGCACTTTGGACAGCGATAGTGGGGCGGCAGGCTGTTCACCTCCGAAATGCCGGAAAAGTGCGCCACAGCCGAGGAACCGACCGAGCCTCGGCTGCCCACCTGGTAACCACCTGCGTTGGAATACGCCACCAGTTTGACCGCAATGACATACAACACCGCATAGCCGTGTCCGCAGATGGAATCCAGCTCCTTTTGCAGACGTTTTTCCACCAGCTCAGGCAGCGGGTCGCCATAGTCCTCCTTCGCACGCTTCCAGGTAGCATCCCGCAGCTGCTGCTCTGCCCCTTCGATGCTGGGGGGATAGGTCCCCCGGGGGATCGCACGCACAGTATTGTCAATAGCAGCCGCTACTTTGCGGGGGTTGGTCACTACGATCTCGTAGGCTTTTTCCTTGGGGAGGTAACGGAACTGCTGCAGCATATCCTCCGTGGTGCGGAAATACAGCGGCGGCTGATTGTCGGCATCCTTAAAGCCATTGCCCGCCTGCAGGACCGAGCGGTAGATCGAGTCCTCCGGGTCGGTAAAATGCACGTCACCGGTGGCGATCACCGGTTTATGCAGATCCTCTCCCAGGCGGATCACCGTGCGGTTGAACTGCTTGATGACCTCCTCGCTCTCTACCTTTCCATCCCGTACCATATAGGCATTGTTGCCCAGGGGCTGCACTTCCAGAATATCGTAGTAGGCTGCGATCTTTTTCAGTTCCTCATAGGAACGCCCCTCTACGATGGCACGGTACAGCTCCCCTGCCTCACAGGCAGAGGTCAGCAGCAGCCCATCCCGGTATTTATTCAGCAGACTGCGGGGAACACGCGGTTTTTTGAAGAAGTAGTTGACGTGCGCCTCGCTGACGATCTTATACAGGTTTTTCAGGCCCATCTGGTTGCGCACCAGGATGATGAGGTGATAATATTTCTTTTTCAGAACCTCCCGGTTCCCGCCCAGGCCGGTGTTCACCTCACTGATGTGGGCGATCTGTTTTTCTTCCAGATCCCGCAGCATCACGCTGAAGATCCGCCCCAGGGCGGCAGCATCCTCACAGGCACGATGCGCCTGGTAGGAGGGCAGCTCCAAATGCTTATTGATGGTGCCCTGCTTATAGTTGTGCAGACCCGGATACATGGCCTGGGCCATGGTCAAGGTGTCCAGATAGGTGGGTTCAAACTCGATGCCGCTGCGCTTGGCAGCCGCCCGCATGAACCGCATATCAAAAGAATGGCCATTGTGGGCCACCAGGATGCGGCCGCCCGCAAAGTCCAAAAATTTTTGCAGAGCTTCTGCTTCGGAAGGCGCATCCTCGACCATCTCGTTGGTGATACCGGTCAGCTCTGTGATCTTGGGTGTAATGGGTTTGCCGGGTTTGACAAAGGTATCAAATTCCGCCACCACTTCCCCATTGCGCACCAGCACGGCACCGATCTCGGTAAGATACTCCACTCCAGGGTCCAAGCCGGTGGTCTCGGTGTCGAACACGCAGAACTCTCCGGCCAGCGGCTCATCCTGGACACCGTAGACACAGGGGACCATATCATCCACAAAATAAGCCTCGCAGCCGTAGATGAGCTTGAAGTTCGGGTCCTTTTTGTGGATATCATCGGCCGCCAGCATCGCTTCTGGATATCCCTGGCAGACACCGTGATCCGTGATGGCTACTGCCGGGTGCCCCATCCGGTGGGCCAGTTTGACGATGCCGCCAGGGTCGCAGAAACCGTCCATACTGGACAATTTGGTATGCAGGTGCAGCTCTACCCGCTTAGCGGGGGCATGGTCCTCCCGCTTTTTCCGCTCTACCACCAGCACATCGTAGGGGTAAACGATGTAGTCATGCTCATATTTATCATAGGAGCAGTCACCCCGCACCAGCAAAGTAGAGCCTTTGGGGATGTTCTCCCACTTAGAGCAGTCCTCCCCTTCCTGGGCGCGGATCTTGAGGTTGATCGAACCGGTATAATCGGTAATGGAGACGGTGTAGATCTTGCGGTAGTTGCCCTTGACCTCGGTAAAGAACACGTCGCCCCAGATCATGCACTTGCCGCCCTCGCCGCCCAGATCCTTGAGGGGGGTAAGATTCTTGGGCGTGAACTGTTTGCCATGGAACAGGGTCGCGGGCTTGTCCTCCAGAGAAAGTCCCTCCACCTTGATGGGGGGCGTGGTATTCTTTTTCTCAAACCGGACCACCGGCGGGGCCGCTTTGCGCTCCAGTTTTTCCTCCATCTGACGCTGCTCTGCCTCGCCCACAGCGCTCTCCACCGTAACGGCAGGACGTACCCCCGTGCAGGCAGCGATCTTGTCCGCCAGCAAGGAGGCAAAGTCGATCTCCGTCAGGAATTTTGTGCCGTGGAACACCCCTACCCGGATCTGCTGCCCCTGGATGGAAAGCCTGCAGCCATCCAAAAAACCATTGATGGGCACACCATCCCGCTTCATCTGCTCCATCAGGCAGCGCAGCGCTGCCTCGTCCATACTGGGATAGCCAAACAGGTTTTCGATCCGCAGATCAAAGCCTTCATAATCCGGCGCCAGCGAAGCCAGCAGCCGTTCGCACAGACCCTGATCCAGCGGGGCCGCACTGCGCAGGGTAAAAATGACCTGCTGTTCCTGCCGGATCATTCGGGCGTGCTCCACGATCACACGGCCAAAGCAGGAGGCAAAGTCAGGGTCGGCCATAAACTGCGGCCAAAGCTGGGATACGAGAGGTTTCACAAAGGGTTCTCCTGTTCTAGGTCCATAGATAAATAGACGGACTGCCTTGTTTTTAAAAAACAGGGCAAACTTTATAAACGGCCAGCGCATACACGCTGGCCAGGATATGGTTCTTGATCAAAGCTTGCTGAACCAGCAAGCAAGGTCACAGCTTATAGATCTCCTCCATAAACTGATCCAGAATGTTGTCACCGGTCAGCTTTTTGATGGGCTGGCCATGGATAAACAGCACTGCCTCATCCTTTCCGCCGGCAATGCCGATATCCGCTTCCCGCGCTTCACCGGGGCCATTGACCACACAGCCCATCACCGCCACCTTGATGGATTTTTTGTAGCCATGAAGCCGCTTTTCCACCTCGTTGGCGATCTGGGTGCAGGGGTACTGGGTGCGGCCGCAGGTGGGGCAGGTGATCACTTCCGGTCCTGCTACGGGGAAGCCCACTGCCCGCAGGATATTGAAGCCTGCTTCCACCTCTTTTTCCGGCTCCGCTGCCAAAGAGACCCGGATGGTGTCTCCGATGCCCTCCAGCAGCATACCGCCAATGCCCATACCGCTTTTCAAAAGGCCCATCTGATAGGTCCCAGCCTCGGTAACACCCACATGCAGGGGGTAATCGGTCACCTCCGACAGCTGACGGTAGGCTTCCATCATGCGGGGCACATTGGAGTTTTTGATGGAGATGACGATATCTTCAAAGTCGAACTTTTCCAGAAGGCGCACATGATACAGCGCACTTTCCACCATTGCTTCCGCCGTAGGTGCGCCGTATTTGGCAAGGATATGCTTTTCCAGGCTGCCGCCGTTGACACCGATGCGGATGGGGATGCTGTGCAGACGGCAGGCATCCACCACCGCCTTGACCCGGTCATCGTCACCGATATTGCCGGGATTGATGCGGATCTTATCCACCCCCACCGAAGCGCAGGCCAGCGCAGCGCGATAATCAAAGTGGATATCTGCCACAATGGGGATATTCACTGCCTTTTTCACCGCCTCGATGCACTTGGCATCCTCAGGGGTCGGGCAGGTCACCCGCAGGATCTGACATCCCGCAGCTTCACACCGCTGCGCCTGCGCCACATTGCCCGCAATATCCTCTACCGGCACACTCAACATCGTTTGAACGGCAATGGGGTTATGGCCGCCAATGGTCACAGAACCGATCTTGACTTCCCGCTTGATTTTGCGCATGATAACTGCTCCTTTTTTATTTTTTTACAATGCACCGGACAACAGACGGATGATATCATTATAGGTCGCAAAGAGCATCAGACCAAACAGCAGTGCAAAGGCTGCAATGGTCAGCGCCCCCTGGATCTTTTCCGGCACAGGGCGGCCAATGACCGCCTCGATCAGCAAAAAGACCACCTTTCCCCCATCCAGTGCCGGGAAGGGCAGCAGGTTGAAGATACCCAGATTGATCGTGATCAGCGCCACCAGCTCCAGCAGGTCCCGCCATCCATAGCGGGCTGCCTGACCAAAGGCAGACACGATGCCCACCGGACCGGACAGGTCGTTGATGCTCTCCCGTCCCCGCAGCAGGTCGGTAAGAGAGGTAAATATCACACGGCCATAATACAGTACACTGCGCCCGGCCTCTTTCAGGACATTGAGCGGGGTGCGTTCGATGCCATACACAGTAAAGCCGATATCCATATGGGTCTGGCCCTGTTCATCCTGCCAGGTATCAAACTGCACGCCCGGCAGCTCCACCAGCTCGCCATCCCGGCGGACCGTGAAATCTGCCTGATTGGACTCTGTACGCACCAGCTCATAGAGGATATCGTTGGCCACAAAACAGCGCCGGCCGTTCACCTCCAGGATCTCGTCCCGGGGAGCCAGACCAGTCTGGCCGCACAGCGCCCCCGGCTCTATTTCGTAGACGACCCGGCTGGTAATGGGTTCGTTCTGGGCCGCAATCAGCACCGCCAGCACCACAAACCCCAGCACAAAGTTCATAACAGCGCCTGCGGACATCACGATCATCCGCTGCCAGATGGGTGCCTGGTTCAGAGGCAGACCGGTGCGCTGCTCCGGCGGGATCTGCGGCTCCAGGTCTGTTTCCTGCTCTGCCTGCTGGCTCTCGGGACTTTCCTCCCCTTCCAGGGCCACAAAGCCGCCTACCGGCAGCGCCCGCAGGCTGTACTGAGTGCCATGGTACACCTTGTGCCACAGGGCCGGGCCCATACCCACAGAAAATTCGTTGACCTGGATGCCGCACAGCTTTGCAGCCAAAAAGTGTCCCAGCTCATGGATGGCGATCACTGCGCTGAACGCCAGCATCGCCGCCAAAAATGTGATCAAAAAGGACATAGACTCTCCCAAAAATTACAGATGTGCGCGAACGAACTCCCGCGCCATACGGTCGCACTCGTAAACATCCGACAGAGTATACTCTCCGCCAAAGTTATCCGAGTCCACCACCGCCTCCACCAGGCGGCCAATATCCAAAAATCCGATCTTATCCTGCAAGAACAGGGCCACAGCCTCTTCGTTTGCGCCGTTCGCAGCGCAGGGGCCAAGCCCTCCCTTATGGATGGCCTTTTTGCAGGCCGCCAGGCACCGGAAGGTCTCCTCATCCGCCACATCAAAGCTCAAACGCTTCAACGCAGTAAAGTCTAGCTCCGGGGCCGGGCCAGGCAGACGCTCCGGATAGGTCAGTGCGTACTGGATGGGGATCCGCATATCCGGCACGCCCATCTGCCCGATCACCGAGTTGTCGCTGAACTGCACTGCGGAGTGAAGGATGCTCTCCCGCTGGACCACGATCTGGATCTTCTCCGGCGGCAGGCCAAACAGCCATACGGCCTCGATCAGTTCCAGGCCTTTGTTCATCAGGCTCGCACTGTCGATCGTGATCTTTGCCCCCATGCTCCAGTTGGGGTGACGCAGTGCGTCAGCTTTGGTCTTGCCGCGCAGCTGGTCTGCCTTGAGGCCAAAGAACGGCCCGCCAGATGCGGTAAGCAGGATCTTGGTCAGGCTTTTAGCGCTGTGCTGGTCCTGCAGGCACTGGAAAATAGCCGAGTGCTCACTATCCACCGGCAGCAGCTGTACGCCAGCCTTCTGCACCGCTTTGGTCACCAGATGACCACCGGTGACCAGGCTTTCTTTATTAGCCAACGCCAGATCATGGCCGCTTTCCACAGCGCTCATGCTGGCGCCCAGACCAGCAATGCCCACCACACTGTTCAAAACCACATCCGGTCCGTCCAGTGCAGCCAGCTGCCGCAGACCCTCCGCCCCCGTCAGCAGCCGGGGCGCATTGGCACGGCCCGCCAGAGCGCGGTCCAGCTGGGCCGCTGCCTCCGGGTCGGTCATGCAGACAACTTTCGGGTGGAACTCTTCGATCTGACGAAGCAGTGTCTCCACCTGACGATGCGCAGACAAACCAAACACCTGGTATCCCTGGGCCCGGATCACATCCAGGCTCTGGGTGCCGATGGACCCAGTGGAACCCAGCAGAGTGATGATCTTGGACATCTGAATAGCCCCCTTTTTACTCCTTTAGCGATAAAATACTGCTGTAATGACCATTGTGACAAACGGTGCAATGAACATTACACTGTCAAACCGATCCAGCACGCCGCCGTGACCGGGGAAGATGGTGCCATAATCCTTGATGCCGCACTGGCGCTTGACCACGCTGGCAAACAGGTCGCCAAAGATGCCCAGCACAGCCGCCACACAGGCCAGCAATGCAATGATCAGGTACATGGATACCCCAATGTTGGAGCGGGTAAAGGTCTCCATACGATCTGCGGCGATAGAATAGGCCAACGTGACGACAACGCCGAACGCCATGGTGCCCAGCACACCGCCTACAGCCCCTTCTACCGTTTTTTTGGGGCTTACCACCGGGCAGAGCTTATGTTTGCCAAAGGCCCGGCCTGCAAAATAGGCGCAGGTATCCCCGCCCCAGGCAAAACAGAGGATCAGAAGGATGAAGAAGATCGCATCGTGACCGTACTGCGCTACCGGGAGAAGATCCTTGAGGTAGATGAACGAGTAGAAGCAGAAGATCACAATGCCGGAAAACATCACCAGTCCCCCGACCTTCTGGTAGCTGATAACGCCATTGCGTGCGACCAAGTAAATGGCGTAGAACAGCACCAGCAAAAACGCAGCCGGCATTACCAGCCAGCGCACGTTGCGATAGTTGGTCATCATGACCAGCAGCGTAAATGGCACGACCGCCACATACAGCGGCCAATCCCGTTTTTCAAAGCCAAGGGCATTGTAGATCTCGTGGACAGCGATCAGCGTGATGGCCGTGACCACCAGATTGAACACCAGCGTGTCAAAGGTGAGCAGCACAGCTGTCAGCACAGCGATGCCCACAAGCGCGGTAATGATTCTTGTTTTCATAAGCGTACAGTTTCTCCTTTATAATGGCGCAGCCTCTGCCAGCGGCAGCGGCCGTTCCTGCGGGATCAGACCCCGCCAAAGCGGCGGGAGCGCCGATTGAACTCCTCAATAGCCAGATCCAGGTCCGCCCGGGTAAAGTCCGGCCAGAGGACATCCATCTCCACCAGCTCCGAATAGGCCGCCTGCCAGAGCATAAAGTTGGACAGGCGCTTTTCTCCGCTGGGACGCAGGATGAAATCCGGGTCTTTTTGCCCGGCAGTATACAGATGGTCAGACAGGGTCTGCTCCGTGATCGATCCCGGGTCCAGTGTGCCGGCTGCTCCGCCAAACTGCGGGCTGCCCGGACCAGCTCCTGGCGGCCGCCGTAATTGACCGCCACATTCAGCGTCATGCCCGTTTTGTGCGCAGAATCCTGTTCCAGCTTGTTCATGCGCTCCTGAAGCCAGGGGTCCAACGCAGTGCGGTCTCCCAGAAAGCGAATACGGATATTGCGATCTCCGTACTGAAAGCCACGAATCAGATATTCGCCCAGCAGGCGCATGATACCGTTCACCTCTTCCAGAGGGCGTTTCCAGTTTTCAGTCGAAAAGGCGTAGAAATATACCGACTCCACGCCCAGCTCATCGCAATAGTTGGCAATGTCATCAAACACTTCCGCCCCTTTTTTATGTCCGGCAGTGCGGGGCAGTCCCCGCTGCTTCGCCCAACGGCCATTTCCGTCCATAATGATGCCGATGGACAACCCCTGGGCAAACTCCTTTGGATGGCTCATAATTTCCTCCTATCACCTCAAAAAAGGGAGCCGCGCAGCTGGCTCCAGCGCGCGGCACCCCTCCTTTGTTGCTGCTTTGGCCGCAGGCTCAGACAGACATGATCTCCTTCTGCTTTTCCTCCACAGCTGCATCGATGTTCTTGATATACTTATCGGTCAGCTTCTGGACATCTTCCTCCATGGTCTTCTGGGTGTCCTCCGTCAGCTCACCAGCCTTTTTCATTGCTTTGGCCTTATCCATTGCATCGCGGCGAATGTTGCGCACTGCCACCTTGGCCTCCTCGCCCAGCTTGGAGACCTCCTTTGCCAGCTGCTTACGGCGCTCCTCATTGGGTGCGGGGAAGTTCAGCCGGATGGTCTGGCCGTCATCAATGGGGGTAATGCCCACATCGCTGGCCATGATCGCCTTGCTGATGGGCCGCAGCAGGGTGCGGTCCCAGGGGGTGATGGTCAGGGTACGGGCCTCGCTGACAGCCACAGAAGCCACCTGCTGGATGGGAGCGGGAGAACCGTAGTAGTCCACCGTCACCTTATCCAGCACTGCGGGGTTTGCGCGGCCTGCCCGCACAGCGGCCAGCTCGCGGCCCAGGTAATCCACTGCGCTTTTCATCTTATCCTCAAATACCTTGGTGTTGCTGCTCATTTTCCATGTCTCCTGTTCTTTTTATCGTTGCTGCGCAGGCCGCGCGGCGGCCTGTTTCATTCTATTCCAGCAGGGGGCGGGGTATGCTCAGCCCTCGTAGACCAGCGTGCCCACCGGCTCGCCCTGTACTGCCCGGGCGATGTTGTCCGGATCGGCCAGATCGAATACCAGGATGGGGAGCTTGTTGTCCCGGCAGAGGGTAGCTGCCGTGCCATCCATGACCGCCAGCTGATCCTCCAGCACCTTGGTGAAGGTCAGGCTCTCGTAACGCTTTGCGTCCGGGTACTTGTGGGGATCCTTGTCGTAGACGCCATCCACCATCGTAGCCTTGAACATGACCTCAGCCGACACCTCCACAGCCCGCAGAGCGCAGGCCGTATCCGTGGAGAAGAAGGGGTTGCCGGTACCGCCGCCAAACACAGCGATCTTGCCCTGCTCCATCGCACGCAGGGCGTCCTTGCGGGTAAAGGGAGGCGCCACCTGGGGCATGGAAATGGAGGTAAACACCTCCGTAGGCACGCCCAGCTGCTCCAGCTTGTCCGAAACAGCCAGAGCGTTCATCACGGTAGCCAGCATCCCGATCTTATCGGCCAGAGTGCGCTCCATTTTACCGCTGGAACGGCCGCGCCAGAAGTTGCCGCCGCCTACCACAATGCCGATCTGCACACCCAGAGCGTGCGCTTTCTGCACACCGGTGCAGATGGCATCCATGGCCTGCTCATCGAAGCCAGCGCCCTTTTCGCCACCCAGGGCCTCGCCGCTGATTTTCAAAAGGATCCTTTGATATTTCAATGCCATTGTATCAAACACCACCTATGTTAAGCTTTACTTCTGCTTATTTTACAATAAAACGGCCGCAAAGTAAACAGTCAAAGCACTCTGGGCTAAAAAAGCTTTTCTAAAGCTTTTATGAACAGCCCTGCAGCCGTGCTTTCAGCTCCGGGGAGATGCGGCGGCTCTCCCGTGATTTTTGGATCGCTTTCTGCCGTGTCCATTCCTCCATACGGCCAGGCTGTTCCAACCAAGGCAGGGTCGCCTGGGGCTGTTTTGCCAGCGCGGTGGCAAAGTACCACGCCTGCATCATCCGCACATAGTACTCCTGCGAGCAGATATCTGCTGCCCAGGCCAGCATTTCTGGGGAGAAAGCCTCCTCCAGATAGTATCGCTGCAGCTGCCCAAGGCCATACCGTACCGTGTATGTCTGGTCAGAAGCCATCCATCGGCGCACATACGGCAAAAGTTCTTCTTTGTGCCGTGCAAAGATCCGCGGCGAGGGCAAATCGCAGGTAGCCCAGTTGTCAATACAGGGCAGAAACGCTTCCACCCCCATCAACGCAGCAGAAAAGTCCCGCTCTCGTTCCAGCAGCAGCACATGAAGGTTGTCCTCCTCATAATAGCGATGCGGCAGACAAGACAAAAACACATCCGCTTCCCGGCTGCCTGCTAGCTGACGAGCCATCGCCCGCAAAGCAGGTATTCGGACCCCCAGCACACGCTGCGGTGAGACGGTGGGGATCAGCCTCAGGTGAAAGGCCCTGTAATCCAGGTCCTGTAAAGCGTACAGCTGTGCAAGGATCTTCTGCGGTGCCCTCTCCATGCTATCCCCCCCTATCCATATACTGTATTCATTGTACCAGACCAGCGGCACAAGCGCAAGCGGCGTCAAGCGCAGAGCACACCATCTGCGCCGCAAGGAACGGGTCCCCCCGGCTGATCTTCCCATCTTGAAAATTAGGGCTGGACATTTAGGAAAAAGTGTGGTAGAATATCCCCTGCAAGTGCGGGTATAGTACATCGGCTAGTATATCAGCCTTCCAAGCTGAGGAGG
>OHCD01001147.1_pt1 | contig 11485 bp, 11 predicted proteins | sample 1577561 | NCBI WGS metagenome assembly OHCD01 (sample SAMEA3879510, study PRJEB24766) | human gut metagenome | biome: human-associated habitat; feature: feces | place: USA | collected 1985/1987 | reverse complement strand
CCCCCTTGTTCCGGCCATGGAAATGATGGAAAACCCTAACGGGTTTACCACATTCCCACAGCCTCCACTCACCCCCTTTTTCCCCTCCGACTTTCTCCCTTCCTGAGAGAATATTTTTGGTTTTTTAGGGATACGATATAAGGGGCCCCTACCCCTTACAGGTCGCTTAGATTATCAAAACTTTTTTTGGGAAAATTTCTAATGCCATTATACCGTGCCGGACTTGCGTTTGCAAGCCCGGCTTTTACCGGCTCATTCCGCCCATGCTCATACCTCTGTCACGCCTGTGCTCCTGCTTGGGCTCCGGCAGGATGTGCGCCCTTGCCCTCTGCACATATGGCCGAAACTGCTCTGGCAGCTTTTCCTCCAAGAAGTTCAGTGCAGCCTCCACTCGCTGCATCAGCCTCGCCATGAGATCCTTCTGGCGGTTCAGCTCGTGCTCCAGCGCCATGTTCTCGTCCTTCAGAGCTGACAGCTCCTGCGCCTCCTTCAGCCGCTTCTGGATGGATGGCCGCAGCTGTCTCTCCAGCGAAGTGATCTGCTCTTTCTGAAGCTCTATGGTATTGGCCTGCTGTTTTACCGTCTGCTCTGCCTCTGCGCCCCGTACCGCCAATGCCTTTAGCTGCTTGACCTCTTTCAAGGTAACGCCCTTGATATTGCCCATCATCGTTTCTTCCGGCTTTATCCTCTCCAGATCCAGCGATACCTTTTTCGCCGCCTTTAACTCCTTGACCGTTCCTTGCAGCGTTTCCTTTTCCGCCTGCAGCTCCGACACTTCCGCCCTCGCTGCTTCTATCTCCTGCCTTGCGGCCTCCAGCTCCCTCGCCGCCTCTTTGTACTCCGGCAAGGACATATGCGGTCGGCCTCCGTCTCCGTGGATCACCTCAAAGCTGTGCTGCTGGGCGATCTGCTCCAGCACCAGCTTCTCACTGTTTACCCAGGCATTCCATTCTGTCTGCCGTTTTGACTGGCCTGTAAATCCCTGCTGCGCCAACGCCTGTTTCAGAGACACTCGTTTCGCAAGCCCCCGCTTCTGCTCCGTTGCCACCGGCACGAAATCTATATGGATGTGCGGCGTGGCCTCGTCCATATGAATGACAGAGTTGAACACCCGAAGGTGCGGGTTCCGTTCCTGAAATGCCTCGGCAAACTCTTTGAGAGCTGCCGCAGCCCGTTCGCCCTCCGGTGTCTCGCAGCCGCAGTTGTCCTTGTTGCCGATCTGGAAGATGACCTCATGGAAAAGCCGCTCCTGCTTGCTCTTTTCAATGTGCCGATAGTAGTCCGGGATCTTATCTCTCGTCTTGGTTTTCTTTGCGTTGTACTCCGCAAGGGCTTCATCGAAAAGCTCATGATAGACCTGTTTCAGATTTTCCCTGCACAGCGTGATGTTCTGATCTGTCCGGGTCGGATCTACATTCTCGGTAATGAACTTACGGTTATTATGCCCCATGCTGCCGGTTCCCATCATGCCGGATATTTTAACTGCCATAATCGCACCTCCCGTCTTTTTTATTATACCATAGGCTTCCGCTGAAGTCACCTCTTTGTTACTTTCTCTGTGAGAAAGTAACGCAAAAGCACTTTCCCACCGCAGCACCGTTGGTGCAGCAGTAGGAAAGTGCTTTGCGCCCCTAAAGGGGATGGTTGCCGGAGCAGCCTGCCTCGACGCTTGTGCGCCATTGGCCGGACTGCTCCGGAGGGGCACTGCCCCTGCCGCCTGCGGGCGGCTCCCCGTTTATTCGCCTGTTACAGGCTCACAAAAACGATGCAGGATCGCTGCGGCCTGCGCTCTTGTGGCGTTGCCCTTCGGCATCAGATTGTTGTCGCTGCCTTGGATCAGACCGGCGCCGTTTGCCCACTGCATCGCAGGCACAGCCCATTCGCTGACCGTCAGAGCATCCGCATAGGACAGGATGTTGGTGTCCTCTCCCACGCTCACATCACATTTCTTGTGCTGTGCGTAGCGCCAGAGGATCGCCGCAAGCTGCTCACGGGTAATGGCATCATCCGGGCCGAACTGAGTGGCCGTGTAACCGCCCACAATGCCCTCGCTGGCTGCCCAGCGAATGGCCTCGGCATAATACATACCTGCGCCCACATCCTCAAAGGTCATAGCGTAGTTTACGACCGGAGACTCCTCCACACGCCAGAGGATCGTAGCGATCTGGCCGCGGGTAATGGTATCGTTAATACCAAACAGGCCGTTGGGGTATCCGGCAATCAGCCCATTCTCATAGGCATAACGAATGCTGTCATAATACCATGCGCCCTCCACCACATCGGCAAATGGATTCTCCCATGCTCCGGTGTTGGGGTTTTCTTTCACAAAGGACGCTACAACCGTAACCTTGGATGCGGGCATGGTGAAGGTGTACTTGCCATCCTTCTTGGTCAGCTTCACTTCATCGCCATTCTTGTCAGTAACAGTGATGCTCTCCAGAATGTATCCCTTGTCCGGAACGGCCGTGAGGGTCACGGTCGTTCCTCTGGATGCACTGCTGCGATTTGCGCTCACTTCGCCATTCTCGGCATCCTCAACGCTGATGGCGTAGGTGATCACTCCGCTGCCGCCGGAGGAAGGTTTGATATAGCCACAATCTGTACAAGTACGCCCGTCAAAATTATGGTTTTCTGTTTCTACATGGCTTGCGTCATTTTTGCAAACCCTCTGGTGCTGTGTGCTGCTAATTTTTGTCCAATCGCCCCAAGAATGGTTTATTGGGTCAATAGTTACAGGTGTTATAACATTGGAACAGATTTTACAGGTCAAAGTTTTACTGCCGCTTGTTATGCAGGTAGCAGGGGTAATCACTGTTTCAATATAATCATGGTTGCAAGTTCTCGCTCTGCAGATGATTTCTATATTAGCAGACACATTAGGGATTGTAATTGTCACTGTCTTAGCCGTTTCGTCATAGCTGTATGTGGCATTGGAAACAATCGTTCCGTTTTCGTAGCGAACATGATATTCATCGAAAGTAGATACAAGGTACTCATTGGAAGTAGCCGTCAGCAACACGGTGTATGTTGCGCCATTAGCTACATTTGTCGTAGTTTGCTGATTTGCAGAAAAACCATTGATATCATAAAGCTTAACTGTGTAATATACCGGCTTATATTCCCAGTGTGCTTTAAGCGTAATATCACCGGTCGTGCCCGCAGGAACAGCAGTTATATAGTTTGTTCCATCGCCAAGCGTCCAACCAAGAAACGCATAATCAGCTTTGACAGGGGTTTTCAATTCGGGAATACCTACAGACGAGTTATAGGAAACAGGATTTGCCACGTTATTTGTTCCACCATCTAACTCATATGTTACGGTATAGTCCTGCTCGCCTACAGCGTATGGGAAATCTGTGATACCGCTGTTCACAATCGCTTTGTTGGGTGCCAAAAGGTTGGCGGATGGTGAATGTTCAAAGTTACCACTGTTGATAACTATACCGGTAGCGTCATCAGGGAATAGCTTCTCCGTAGCAGAAGTATTGTTCGGATTATAGACTGTACAACTATAATTACCGCCATTGATAGTCACCATTCCTGTGGCAGAGGGAAGCACCGCATATCCATAGATTGCAAATCCTGCTGTCAGACCATCTACGGTACCATGCACTTCGGCATCTGTAATTGTAATCTTGCCGCTGCCTTCATTTTTGATGGCAGGTGCGCCGGAAAACTTGGCATTATTTGTAATGTCATTGATTGTTCCGCTGTTTTGTAATGCACCCTCTTGGAAAATAGTAGGGTTATAAGTATAACTTCCGCCGCTGATTTCTTTAATCAAGCCTTCATTTTGAATAGATGCTCCATCAGACACGATGGTGCAGTTCTTAATGATATCTATTGTGCCATCGTTCCTTAGTCCGATTCCATTTTTGGTGATACTGACATTGGACACTTCGGATATGTGCGCTAAACTGTTGACAATTCCTCCCCCGTCTAATGTACAGTTTGAAATTTTAGCTGTCGCACAATCGAGATAGATGCCATTGGATGAGCCGGCAAGGTCATAAATGTCTGTCCGGCTAATATCCAATGAACCAAGCGGATTTTCTCCAAACATACTGACAGCAGCATAGGAACTGTCACAGATATTGTGCAATTTCGAGTCAGTGATTTTCACTTCTTGTGCGCCAGTATCCCCGTTTATAAAAACCAAATAGGTTGCAGTTCCGTTTCCGTCTATATCACAGTTGCGAATTTCTACAGCCTTGGAATTATACCCCCAAATCACCTTTTCTGCCGAACTGCTGAACTTTACCTTTCCGTTTTCAAGCAAAAGGCTGGCATCATCCAAAACCAAAAGATACTCGTTTGAAAAAGTAAGCGTGTGACCGTTCAAACACAGTTCAACAGTGGCATTTTTTGCAACATCAAGATACCATGAGCCTGAGTAGTTCAAATCTCCCGACAGATAATATTTACCGGAATTTAACCTGTCGTTGTGTGTCGTCAGGTATTCGGAAGTTAATTCGGTATACCCCTCATGGCTGCCGTGGGTGCATACGCCCGTGTACTCTGCTTGACTATCCATAGCCATTGCTGTCGTTGGAAAAAGTCCGCATATCAGCACCGCACATAAGATAAAACTTAAAATTCGCTTTTGCATAACTGTTTTCCTTTCATGGTTTCAAATGGGAATTGCACATGGGATATCCCATGTGCAAGGGGGTACCCCCTTGCATTATCGGCTGAACATTCTGCTCAGCCAGCTCTGTTTTTTTGCTTTTACTTCGTCCTCCTCTCGCTGATCTTCGCCGGAGGTAAGCTGCTGTTGTATCGTTCCGGCGTGAAGTGCCTGGGCGGCCTGCGCCGTCTGCTGGGCCGCCACCAGTGCCGAGCTGACTTCCGACAGCCTTGCGTTCAGAGCCTCGATCTGCTTGTCCTTTATCGCAAGCTGCCCTTGCAGCGTATCGATTGTGGTCTGCAATACTGCTATCACACCCACATTTTCAGACTGCTCCAATACCTCTCCATTGGAGCGCTCCGTATGCGTATCCGTATGCGCTCCATTGGAGCGGTCATCTTTCAAAAAATCTTGTTTTATCAGGGTTTCAGCCTGCTCCGATAGATACAAGACCCCCTGTTCCGTATGCGCATACGGAGCGCAAACCGTATACAGCTTGCCTTTGTACCGCTTATAAACCGTTTGCTTCGATACGCCTATCTCGTCGGCTATTTGCTTTATCGTTTTTGCCACGCCATCACCACACTTTCAGCCGGATCACACTTCAAAACAAATCGCTGTGAGATCCCGTCCTTATCAATTTCAAAACTAAGGTCTGCTGAAAAACCTTATAGACCAGCAACCAATCCGGCTCGATGTGGCATTCTCTCATGTCCTTATAATTTCTGGAGTTCGTAAGCGCATGATCACGATATGCCTCTGGCAGCGGTTTCTCATTGCAGAGCAAAGCAATTACTTCTTCCAGCTTCTTTGGGTCGCAGCCTCTCTTGATTGCAAGCTTGTAATCTCGTTTGAACTGCCCCGTAAATTCTGGCTTAAGCATTAAGCGCCCTCATCAAATCGGCAACGCTATCAAACGGGCCATACATATCCTCTCCCTTTTCTGCCGCTTCCATCGCAGCATAGGTGACAGCATTCGGCTCGTCAACCTTCACCTCAAAGGGGAGGCCATGGCACCTAAGTGCCTGACGATAAAAAATACCAGTTGCCGTACTCAAATCCATTCCAAGGGACTTAAAGAGAGCTGCCGCCTGCGCTTTCAGCTCCGGCTCCATTCTCAGCGTCATATTTCCTTTAGCCATACATATAGCACTCCTTTCTTCGTCATTCTTAGCTTGCACCATTAGTATATTCAATATCCAGTCTATTTGCAAGTGCATTGCAAATATTTTATAGAACATTTGTGTTCACAGAAATGTTCTATATAGTCACGCCGCAGCGTGCGCATTTAGGGGTTGAAAAAGCCTTAATTTATGCGGTTTCCCGGCCTCAAAAACAGAGGGGGCAGTATCTTTACCCTCACACCCTCAAAAACGGCGTAGAGGCCATTCTGGGGCGTTTACGGCCCCTTTCGCAAATCCTCCTGTATCAGATCGTTCAACGCCTGTGACGGGCGTATTTTGACCGTCAGACCGCCATCCTCATACCGCACCGTTGGAGGGTTATCCCACCACTTATAAACGGTGTTCTTCGATAGTCCTGTTCCTGCAATACACTCTTTCGGTCTACCATCCGGGTTCTGCTGCCTCCAGTCATATACTCGCTGCTGCGCTGAAGGCCGTCCATTTCCCCTTCTCCAATTCGGATTGGTAACTTTTTGAATAGCCCGCATAACCTCCATATGCTGTTCCTGTGTTCTTCCGTTTCTCTTACTTCTCTCAATACGGACATTGGTCAGCTTCTCAATATCGGCAATCGTAAAATTATAATACTCCTTGTCGTATGCCTCCAGCGCACTCCGTATATCCTCCTCAGTCAATGCGTTCTCATGCTTCACCATCTGCAAGTCCTCAAACGCTGTCCGCATATCCTGCCGGAGCTGCTGCTTCGGTACATCGCATTTATAGGCATAGATGGCAAGGCACATCAGATAGAAATACCGATGGCCGCCCTCGATGCTGCCGATCTGCCGCAGCCACCAATGGTAGAGCGCATAAGGATCATCGCCGTGTACCTTTCCGGCTATATCCCACTTCTTTTTCCTCTTCTTGCCCTCTACCACCACACGCTGATACCATTCCGGGTATGCCTCCTTCGCCTGCTCCCTCGTCATTCTGGACGGATGAAACGGCTTATTTATATCCACCCGGTTCTCCGGCTTGATTGCGTAGGCGTTCAGATAATCCAGCGTCACACGATCACCCGTGCGGAAGGCCACCAGCTCCGTACCGTACTTGGCGTTGATGCTCCCTACCATGCGGAAACCCTGATTGATGGACTGATACTGGATCGCCTTTAGCTGGGATGTACCCTTGTACTCCCAAATGCGGAATGTGAGGTCATATTTGAGGCTCTTCAGCTGGACTTTGATGTTGGGGTACAGGTCTATCGGTTCCTTGAACACATAGTACAGGTGCAGCCCGTTTCCAGACAGCACAAGGAAGGTCGGCATGGGCAGCCGCCGCACCCGCTTGGGATCTCCGTCAAATCGGAGAAAGAGATTGCGCAGCTCTCCAATACCCACCCCATCCAAATCGAAGATAAGGGCATTCATCCGCTGTGCGTGCTCCAGCCGGTTCTTATTCCGGCGATAGACAAGACCGCTGCACAGTGTCAAGGGATTTTGCTCCACAAACTCCGTATAGTCCTGCTCCCATGTATCGTGATACATCTTCCGTCGATGAAGCCGCTCATCTTCTCCCTGATAGAGATACACAGCACTCGGATGAGAAAAATCATCGTACTTGACCCCGTACAGCTCGTTGTCAGGAAACAGCTCCCGGTAAAAGTCATATCCACCCACCTGCTCAAACTGAGCCGACAGGTACTCATAGCATCCTCTGTAATTTTCGGTCATGTAAAGCCACCTCCAAAAGAAAAAGAAGCAAAAAGAAAAATCGCTGCGGCGGGAAGGGGGAAAAGGGGGAGCCAAAGAGCGGCCTCCCGCTGGTCGGCCTTAAAGAGAAAGTCACCTCCCCCTTTTCCCCCTCGCTCTGGGGCATGGAAATGATGGAAAACCTTTCAGGTTTACCACATTCCCACACCCCGCCGCTCACCCCCATAACCCCCTCCGACTTTCTCCCTGTCAGAGAGAGAATATTTTATTATTTTTTCCCTGGCCTAAAGGCCATAGGGGGGCATATATTATCAATACATTTTATTCCCTATTTTACGACAAACCCATTTCAGCTTGTCCCCTTCACCCCATAGGGGGGCATATATTATCAATACATTTTATTCCCTATTTTTACTGTTATTATAGCCTGTCCGGGCGGCTCTTGCAAGGCTCCCGGACAGGCTTCTTTTACAGCTCCATACCGCCCCAGGTGTGGCCCTGTTCCTGTTCTCTCTCCGGCTGCTGCACCTCTGGCACTGGTAGCAGCTCCCGCGCCTTTTCGACCAGGGGCCGGAACTGCTCCGGCAAGTGCTGATCCAGAAAGTCCAGCACCGCCCCGATCCCTTCCCGGAGCCGCGCCGAAATCCCACGCTCCCAGCTCAAATCTTTTTCCAGGTATTCGACCTGCACTTTGAGCTGCCGGTTTTCATTTTCAAGCCGCTGCCGCTCCTGGGCCTCCTTCAGTTTTTCTTTCATCGAGGGGATTTTCTGCTGAAGCTGTTGGTTTTCTACCTTCAGCTCCCGCACCTTCTGCTCTGCCGCCGCGCCCCGGATCACCGCCGCCTTCAGCTCCTTCACCTGCTCCACCGTCACACCCTTGACGGCCCCTGTCAGCGTCTTTTCCGGCTGTATCGCGTCCAGATCGGGCTTAACCTTCTCCACCGCTTTCAGCAGCTTCACATTCCCTTGCAGGGCCTTTCTCTGCTTTTCCAGGGCCGCGATCTCCTGCTCTGCCGCTGTCACCTGTTCCTGGACAGCTTCAAGCCGCTGGGCCGCTGCCCTGTACTCTGGCAGCTCCATATGAGGGCGGCCACCGCCCAGGCTGATGATCTCAAACTCGTGCGCCTGGGCGATTTCCGTTAGGGCTTCTTTCTCCCGTTCCATCCAGGCTTTCCATTCCGTCTGCTTCCGGCCAAGCCCCTCAAATCCTTGCTGCTTTAACGCTTGTTTCATTGATACCCTCGTTGAGAGGCCCCGGCTCTGCTCCGTTGCCACAGGCACGAAGTCCACATGGAGGTGGGGCGTGGCCTCGTCCATGTGCAGCACCATATTGAACACCCGCAGATGAGGATTGCGCTCCTGGAAGGACTCTGCAAATTCTTTGAGAGCTGCCGCCGCCCGTTCCCCTCCAGGGGAGCCGCACCCGCAGTCCGTCAAGTTGCCGATCTGAAAGATAGCCTCGTGAAATAGCTTCTCCTGCTTGCTCTGCCGGATATGCTCATAGTAGTCTGGTATCTTGTCCCTGGTCTTTTTCTTTTTGGCATTGTAGGCGGCCAGGGCTTCATCGAAAAGTTCGTGGTACACCTTCTTCAAATCCTCGTTGCAAAAGGTGACATTCTGCCCCGACCTGCTCCGGTCTACATTCGCCGCTGAAAAGCTCCTGTTGTTGTGCCGGATACTTCCCCGGCCCGTCATTCCCGAAATGGTTGTGCCTATAAAATCACCCGTCCCTTTCCTGCAAAAGCCTATATCCTACTACTCCTATTTTACCATAACTGGCCGCAGGCCACAACCTCTTTGTTACTTTCTTGTGAGAAAGTAACGCAAAAGCACTTTCACACCGCCGCCCCTTTGGGGCTGGCAGTATGAAAGTGCTTTTGCGCGCTCCCGCGGGTTTTTCTCAATAAATCTATGTTTCACAATCTACAATTTTTTCATTAAATTGTGTAGAAATTTTTACATTATAGTGATACGATTATTAATTGAAGATAGAGATTCTATCGTTCAGGCCATACAGGCCTAAATCAAAATTTTCAGGAGGATCATCATGAAAAAGTTTGTATCAATGGCTCTTGCCTTAACCGTGGCGGCTTCTATGGCTGTCCCCGCCTTCGCTGCATCTGAACCTGTTGCTCCTCAGAATGAACCGACAGCAGCGACTGAAAGTGTCTCCCCTTGTATCTATTGGACGGGCACTGCAAAACTCAACACCACTGATTATGTGAACATCACTTCTTCCAACAACATCTTCCCGGATTCCCCCCTGGTCACCAGTGATGCCAACAACCCCGGCAATGTCACGATCCGCGTAATCAATGAGAAGGGTGCCCAGGTCGGAGAAACCAAGACCATCGCCCCCGGCTCCTCTGTCCGCCTGGATCAGATTCCTGCTTTTAGTGGTACTTACACCATCCAGGGTAAGGCAAGCGTAGCCGGAACCTATACCTTCAACATCGACTAATTTCCATTCACTCATCACTTACTGAAATGCCCTGGCAATGCCAGGGCATTTCTTATTTGAACAGAAGCGATGCACCATAAAGAAGCGATATATGTACTGGATAAAACCAATAAAAGAAATATTTTATAGACAAATTTCCGCGTTTCCCGTTATATAACAAAATTATAAGAGCTGCAACAACAATAAAAATCGTTGGCTGATTTCCTGTTGTCACCATATACATTATGAGAAATCCTGCACTTTGTAAAAGTCTACTTTTTCTCAAGAAATATAACATGGATACATAAACAATGCCTTGGCTTCCATAATCGCACTTAACCAGTTCCGCAATTATTGCCATTATTATAACAACACCAAGCTGGCACAATATTTTTGTTACCTTGCTTTTTCTGCCGTCCCCACTTATTTTAAGAGCAACCTTCTCTATAATAACCAGCGTAAGAAGTCCCAAAAACAGTGTGAAAAAAACATTTTGGTATTGCAAGTAAAACGGGAAAGTTCCCTCAGCTATTGAATAGCGACTGAAGAATCCTATATCAAATGGCACTTCTGAGATTAGAGCGAAAGCTAACATTCCTCCAATATACCGTTTTCGATTTTTGGTATAAAAGAAACCTTCCGACAGCAATAAGCAAAATAACGGAAATGCGATTGTCCCAATTCCATTAAGAATATTCTTCTGAAAAGCATCAATTCCATAAAACTGTTCTGTTGACATTCCTCCTGCCAAATACAATGGAAACAGTTTATCATTCATAATGGATTCTAAAAAAATTTTGCTGAAATGATCTATAAGCATGGTAATACAAGCAATTATCTTTATTTTATTCCCTGTAAGACATTGTACTGCCTGCAATCTTTTATCAACTCTTTTTATCATGAATCTTTTCCTTCAAATAACCGCTTCCACCAGCTTCTACGCGGTACTGTTTCTCGTTCCTGTTGAAGCTCTTCTCCCTCTCCAGCAACGAGCTGCTGTTGAATGGTACCAGCGTGAAGGGCCTGAGCCGCTACCGCTGTCTGCTGGGCGGCAGCCAACGCATCAGTAAGCCGGGTGATGGTCTGCGCCTGCTGCTCGATCTGCCGATCTTTTACTTCAAGTTGCCCTTGCAGCGTGTCGATGGTGGCCTGTAAAACGCAAACCAAATCGGAAACTTCGTGGTTTTCGGTTTGCGATTTAGTTTGCGATTGGTTTTCGATTTCAGTTTGCGATTTTTCAGAAAAAGCCTGTTTTATCAAGGCTTCCTGGTGTTCATCAATCGCAAACTGGTTTCCGTTTTTGCGTAAACCTGATCGCAAACCCAGGTTTGCGATTTGCTTATTTACTGCTGTCTTTGATACCCCTATCTCGTCCGCTATCTGCCGGATTGTTTTCATACCTTCACGAACAGGCCCACAGGACACACGCCCTCAAACCCAGGCGTAGATATGTACCAGCAGCCGGGGCCTGTTGGCTCCCAGGCTACTTCAAGGGTAATCTCGTGCCAGCCATCAGGAAACAAGGCGGTAAAACCCTGCCCTGCGTGTATGCCGCGACCTTCCAGGAGCAGCCGAGGGTGCG
>OHCD01001146.1_pt1 | contig 11485 bp, 10 predicted proteins | sample 1577561 | NCBI WGS metagenome assembly OHCD01 (sample SAMEA3879510, study PRJEB24766) | human gut metagenome | biome: human-associated habitat; feature: feces | place: USA | collected 1985/1987 | reverse complement strand
TGCCGCCATGAGCGCCGAAGGCACCAGTACCATTAGTAACATCGAACAGATAGACCGTGGTTATCAGAACATCGAAGGACGTCTGAACGCCATCGGAGCCAGAATCACCCGGATATGATAAAGAAAGAAGAAGTATATAAGATAGGATTGTTCAATAAGCCGCACGGAATTCACGGTGAGTTGCAGTTTACCTTTACGGATGATATTTTTGACCGTGTGGACTGCGACTATCTGGTCTGCCTGCTCGACGGAATTTTTGTACCCTTTTTCATCGAAGAATACCGTTTCCGTTCCGACTCCACCGCTTTGGTAAAACTGGAAGGAATAGACACCGCCGAACGTGCCCGAATGTTCACCAACATTGAAGTTTACTTCCCCGTAAAGCATGCGGAAGAAGCGGAAGACGGCGAATTGTCCTGGAACTTCTTTATCGGTTTCCAAATGGAAGACATTCATCACGGACCTCTAGGAGAAGTGATAGATGTGGATACCACTACGGTAAACACCCTTTTTGTGGTTGAAAGAGAAGAAGAGGAACTACTCGTTCCCGCCCAGGAGGAATTTATCGTAGGAATAGATCAGAAACAGAAACTCATCACCGTGGAACTTCCCGAAGGGTTACTCAATCTGGAAGAGTTGGAAGATGACCGATGAGAACAAATAAAACGATGAGTCACTCATCAACTGAAAATAGTAAATAGTAAATCGTAAAATAGTAAATAACCTTATGTTAAGAATTGCAGTACAAGCTAAGGGTCGTCTGTATGACGAGACCATGTCGTTTTTGGGAGAATCGGATATAAAGTTGAGTGCCATGAAGCGCTCGTTGTTGGTGCAGTCGTCAAACTTTCCTCTTGAAGTGTTGTTTCTGAGGGATGACGACATTCCGCAGTCTGTGGCTACCGGAGTGGCTGATATAGGAATTGTGGGTGAGAATGAATTTGTTGAGAAGAATGAGGATGCAGAGATAATCAAGCGTCTGGGATTCAGCAAATGCCGTCTGTCTCTTGCCATGCCGAAGGATATTGAGTATCCGGGGGTGAAGTGGTTTCACGGAAAGAAGATTGCGACATCTTATCCGGGTATCCTTTCCGGCTTTTTGAAAGAGAATGGGGTGAATGCGGAGATACACGTCATTACGGGGTCGGTAGAAGTGGCGCCGGGCATCGGTCTGGCAGATGCCATTTTCGATATTGTAAGTTCCGGTTCTACGCTGGTGAGCAACCGCCTGAAGGAAGTGGAGGTTGTGATGAAGTCCGAAGCCCTGCTGATTGGTAACAGGAACCTGAGCGAGGAAAAGCAAGGGATATTGAGGGAGCTGTTGTTCCGTATGGATGCCGTGAAGACAGCCGAAGATAAGAAATATGTGCTGATGAATGCCCCGAAAGAGAAACTGGATGAGATTGTCTCTGTACTTCCGGGCATGAAGAGCCCCACGGTAATGCCTTTGGCACAAGAAGGCTGGTGCTCGGTACATACGGTACTCGACGAGAAGTGTTTCTGGGAGATTATCGGAAAGCTGAAAGCGCTGGGGGCAGAAGGCATTCTGGTGCTGCCGATTGAGAAAATGATAATTTAAAGCCTCGAGGATGTGTCAAAAGTATATAAACGCTTTCTTTATGTTACGACATTAGGTACGAATTACGCGAAATAGCGCGGAATCGGTAAAATAAATCCGTGAAATCCGCGTAATCAGCGCCTAAAAGAAAGTCTTCAGAGAGTTTTGACACACCTCCAATAATATCATGGTTTATGCATAAATCTTTAAAAACATGTCATTATGATATTGATTAGTAATCCCGATAAATCCCAGTGGCAAGAGATTCTGAAACGTCCGGTGATGAATACGGAGAATCTGTTTGATACGGTGCGGAGTGTTATTGACCGTGTGAAGGAGGAGGGAGACCCTGCTGTGCTGGATTATGAAGAAAAGTTTGATAAAGTGGTGTTGGCCTCGCTGGCAGTGTCGGAAGAGGAACAGCAGGAAGCGGAAAACCTGGTGAGTGAAGACTTGAAAGCAGCTATTCGCCTGGCAAAGCAGAACATCGAGACTTTCCACGCCGCACAACGCTTTGAGGGCAAGAAAGTGCAGACTCAGCCGGGGGTGACCTGCTGGCAGAAAGCGGTTGCCATAGAAAAGGTGGGATTGTATATCCCCGGAGGAACGGCTCCGCTGTTTTCTACGGTACTGATGCTGGCCGTTCCCGCCAGGATTGCCGGATGCAAGGAGATTGTTCTCTGCACCCCTCCGGGACGTGACGGAAAGGTACATCCCGCTGTGCTGTTTGCCGCAAAAGTGGCAGGTGTCAACCGGATTTTCAAAGCTGGCGGCATACAAGCCATTGCCGCTATGGCATACGGAACGGAAAGTGTGCCTAAGGTTTACAAGATATTCGGTCCGGGAAATCAGTATGTCACGGCTGCCAAACAGCTTGTGAGCTTGCGTGATGTGGCGATAGATATGCCGGCAGGACCTTCGGAAGTAGAAGTTTTGGCTGACGAAACAGCTAATCCGATTTTTGTCGCCGCCGACTTGTTGAGCCAGGCAGAACACGGAGTGGACAGTCAGGCTATATTAATTACGACCTCTGTCGAATTGCAACAAGCTGTAAAGGTGGAAGTGGAACGCCAACTGGCCTTACTGCCACGTAAAGAGATTGCCGAAAAGTCTCTTGCCAATAGCAAACTGATTGTAGTGGACAGCATGACAGAAGCCATTGAATTGACCAACGCGTATGCTCCCGAACATCTTATCATAGAAACCGAGGATTATCTTTCCGTGGCAGAACGTATCGTGAATGCCGGTTCCGTATTCCTGGGTTCTCTTACTCCGGAGAGTGCGGGAGATTATGCTTCGGGCACAAACCATACCCTGCCGACAAACGGCTATGCCAAAGCATACAGCGGTGTCAGCCTCGACAGCTTTATCCGCAAGATAACTTTTCAGGAGATAAAGCCGGAAGGATTAAATATCATCGGCCCTGCCATCGAGCTGATGGCTGCCAATGAACAGCTGGATGCGCATAAGAATGCTGTGAGTGTGAGACTGGGGCAGTTGGAAAATGGAAATGGAAATTGAAAGTTGAAAATTGAGAGCTGATGGCTTAAAGTAATTTTAATCGTAAATTGTCAAATCATAAATAACATGGTGAAAACATTACAAGAACTTACCCGTCCGAATATCTGGCGTCTGAAGCCTTATTCTTCAGCACGTGATGAATATAATGGTGCTGCGGCATCCGTTTTTCTCGATGCAAACGAGAATCCTTATAACATGCCGCACAACCGTTATCCCGACCCCATGCAGCGGGAGTTAAAGACAGAATTGTCTAAAATTAAAAAGGTGAGTCCCGATTCCATCTTCTTAGGGAATGGCAGTGACGAAGCTATCGATTTGGTGTTCCGTGCTTTTTGTGAACCCCGTGTGGACAATGTAGTGGCTATCGACCCTACCTACGGCATGTATCAAGTCTGTGCCGACGTTAATGATGTGGAGTACCGCAAGGTGCTGCTCGATGAGGATTTCCAGTTCTCTGCCGACAAGCTTTTGGCTGCTGCGGATGAGCATACCAAACTGATTTTTATCTGCTCTCCCAACAATCCTACCGGCAATGACCTGCTCCGTAGCGAGATTGAAACGCTGATTCGCCAGTTTGATGGGTTGGTGATACTGGATGAGGCATACAATGACTTCTCCGAAGCACCTTCCTTCCTCGAAAATTTGAATCGGTATCCGAATCTCATTGTACTGCAAACCTTCTCCAAAGCATGGGGATGTGCTGCCATCCGTCTGGGCATGGCATTTGCCTCACCGGAGATTATCGGCATCCTCAGTAAGATAAAATATCCCTATAACGTGAACCAGCTGACACAGAAGCAGGCAGTGGAAATGCTTCACCGCTATTATGAAATAGAACGTTGGGTGAAGACCTTGAAAGAAGAACGGGAGAATCTGGAAGCCGAGTTCGCCGCACTGCCATGTACGGTGAAGATGTTCCCTTCCCATGCCAATTTCTTCCTGGCCCGTGTGACGGATGCCGTGAAGATTTACAATTATCTGGTAGGCAAGGGTATCATTGTCCGCAACCGTAACTCCGTGTCACTCTGCGGAAATTGCCTGCGGGTGACGGTGGGAACGAGAGGAGAGAATGAAAAATTGATTGAAGCGCTGAAGGAATATATGTAGAAGGAGTTAAAGGGAGTAAAAGGGGGGTAAAGGGATTAAAAGGGAGTTAAAGGCCGATACTGCTGTTCTATACAAGTAATGCTTATGCAAGCAAAACTACCGGCCTCTAACTCCTCTAACTCCTTCTGCCTCCTTCTAACTCCCGATAACTCCCTTTATTCCCTCAAAAAAATATCCTTTAAAATGAAGAAACTACTTTTTATAGACCGTGACGGGACTTTAGTCATTGAGCCGCCCATTGATTATCAGCTGGACTCCCTGGAGAAGCTGGAGTTCTATCCGAAAGTGATGCGCAATCTTGGCTTCATCCGCAGCAAGCTGGATTTTGATTTTGTAATGGTGACCAATCAGGATGGGCTCGGCACAACTTCCTTTCCGGAAGAGACCTTTTGGCCGGCACACAACCTGATGATGAAGACATTGGAAGGCGAAGGCATCACCTTCGACGACATCTGCATAGACCGCAGCATGCCCGACGACAATGCACCGACTCGCAAGCCGCGTACCGGAATGCTTACCAAATACCTCGATAACCCGGACTACGATTTGTCCCACAGTTTCGTCATTGGCGACCGGCCTACGGATGTGGAACTGGCAAAGAATCTGGGCTGCCGCGCCATTCTTCTGCAAGATGACACGGCGTCATTGAAACCCGTTTCCGAAGGTGGCGGTGCCGCTTGTGACGGACTTGAAGATTACTGCGCCCTCGCCACCAGGGATTGGGATAAGGTTGCCGAATTCCTCTTTGCCGGTGAGCGTACGGCGGAAGTACGTCGCACTACCAAGGAGACAGATATATACGTATCCTTGAATCTGGATGGTGACGGGCATTGTGACATCGCGACCGGACTGGGCTTCTTCGACCACATGTTGGAACAGATAGGCAAGCACGGCGGCATGGACCTCACCATCCGTGTGAAAGGTGACCTTGAAGTGGACGAGCATCACACCATCGAAGATACCGCCCTTGCTCTGGGCGACTGCCTTTATCAGGCCTTAGGAAGCAAGCGGGGCATTGAACGCTATGGCTATGCCCTTCCTATGGACGATTGTCTTTGCCAAGTGTGCCTTGACTTTGGCGGACGCCCGTGGCTGGTATGGGATGCCGAGTTCAAGCGCGAGAAGGTGGGAGATATGCCGACGGAAATGTTCCTGCATTTCTTCAAGTCCTTGAGCGATGCTGCCCGGATGAATCTTAATGTAAAAGCCGAAGGACAGAACGAACATCATAAGATAGAGGGCATCTTCAAGGCGTTGGCACGTGCGCTGAAGATGGCGGTGAAGAGGGATATTTATCACTTTGAACTGCCAAGCTCGAAAGGAGTGTTGTAGAATCGTGCAGACAACTGCTGCAAAGTTACTGCATACCTTTTGCAGTGCTGCTGCAAAGCAGTTGCAGTGACGCTGCAAGGCTTTTGCAGAGCCACTGCAGATGTATTGCAGAGCTACTGCAAATGTATTGCAGAGTTTTGCAGTTGTATGTCTCTGATTAATAGATAAGTAGTGTTATGTCACATTTAGCCCCTTTGATAGCTGATTTAGCTCTGATATTGATTTGTGCGGGGATTATGACCCTGCTTTTTAAGAAGTTGAAGCAACCGCTGGTATTAGGATATGTAGTTGCAGGATTCCTTGCCAGCCCTCACATGGCCTATACACCGTCGGTGATGGACACGGCTAATATACAGACCTGGGCGGATATAGGCGTTATCTTCCTGCTGTTTGCACTGGGATTGGAATTCAGCTTCAAGAAGATTGTGAAGGTGGGAGGCGCGGCGATTATTGCTGCGTGTACCATCATCTTTTGTATGATATTGTTGGGTGTGACGGTAGGTACCGGTTTCGGCTGGAAACGGATGGACTGTATCTTTCTGGGCGGTATGATTGCCATGTCATCCACCACTATTATCTATAAGGCGTTTGATGATTTGGGGATGCGCAAGAAACAGTTCACGGGGCTGGTACTCAGTGTGCTTATTCTGGAGGATATTCTTGCCATCGTATTGATGGTGATGCTCTCCACGATGGCAGTCAGCCATAACTTCGAGGGTACGGAGATGCTGGGGAGCATTGCCAAACTGCTGTTCTTCTTGATACTTTGGTTCGTGGTGGGTATTTACCTCATCCCCGGATTGTTGAAGCGGTGCCGGAAGCTGATGAGCGAGGAAACCTTGCTGATAGTCTCTCTCGGACTCTGTTTCGGCATGGTGGTGATGGCTGCACATACGGGGTTCTCGGCTGCTTTCGGTGCCTTCATCATGGGTTCCATTCTTGCCGAAACGGTAGAGGCAGAGAGCATAGAACGGCTGGTGAAGCCGGTCAAGGACTTGTTTGGCGCCATCTTCTTCGTATCGGTCGGCATGATGGTAGACCCAGCCATGATTGTGGAGTATGCGGGACCTATTGTCGTGATTACTTTAGCGGTTATCCTCGGGCAATCCCTTTTCGGGACGCTGGGTGTGCTGCTGGCGGGGCAACCGCTAAAGACAGCCATGCAGTGCGGTTTCAGCTTGACGCAAATCGGTGAGTTTGCCTTTATCATAGCTTCGCTGGGCGTGTCGCTGCATGTCACCAGCCATTTCTTATATCCTATTGTGGTGGCGGTGTCTGTCATCACCACTTTCCTCACTCCTTATATGATTCGTTTGGCAGACCCCGCTTCCAATCTTGTGGATACGCATTTGCCGGAAAAATGGAGAAAGTTCTTGACCCGTTATGCTTCAGGTTCGCAGACGATGAACCATGAAAGTCTGTGGAAGAAACTGATATTTGCACTAGTCAGGATTACGGTTGTATATTCTATCATTTGCGTGGCGGTGATAGCTTTGGCGTTCCGTTTTCTGGTGCCTTTCGTGCACGACAGTCTGCCCGGGGTATGGGGCTCTTTGTTGGCTGCCTTTATCATCATTCTGTGTATAGCTCCGTTTCTGCGTGCTATCATGATTAAAAAGAATCATTCGGAGGAGTTCGTGACTTTATGGAAAGATAACCGTGGAAACCGGGCGCCGTTGGTGGCTACCATTGTACTGCGTCTGCTGCTGGGTGTTTCGTTTGTCATGTTCGTTATAGCCGGTTTATTCAAGATGTCTGTGGGACTGGTATTTGGAGTGGCGGTGTTGCTGGTGACTTTAATGATACTCTCCCGCCAGTTGAAGAAGCAGTCCATCATGATAGAGAGGACATTCTTCCAGAATCTGCGGTACCGCGACATGCGTGCCGAGTATATGGGAGAGAAGAAACCGGAGTATGCGGGGCGTCTGCTGTCGCGCGACCTGCACCTGACGGATTTTGAAATCCCCGGCGAGTCGGCATGGGTGGGCAGGACATTGGCGGAGCTGAATTTCGGAAAGAAATACGGCATCCATGTGGTCTCCATCCTTCGGGGCAAGAAACGGATTAATATTCCCGGAGCGTCTGTCCGCCTTTTCCCGCAGGACAAGATACAAGTGATTGCCACGGACGAGGAACTGAACATCTTCGGCAAGGAGATGGATAAGGTGTCTGCCATGAATACGGATGTGATAGAGAAGAGCGAGATGATTCTACGCCAGTTCTGTGTGGACGGGCAGTCTCCTTTCCTGAACAAGACCCTGAAGGAAGCAGGGATACGCGAGAAGTATCACTGCCTGATTGCCGGTGTGGAGCGGGGAGGGGAGACCCTGCATGCTCCCGACCCGCATGAACCTTTTGTAGAAGGCGATGTGGTATGGGTTGTAGGCGAGAGTGCCGATGTGTACGAATTAGTCAGTCAGAAAGGCGAAGGTTTCGACATGGAGGTGTGACAAAACAAAAAAGCATCTTACTTCTTGATAGTTTTTAGGCACACCTTCATAGTCGTTAATCAGAGCTTGTTTAGTATTTTGTCCATTACCCAGTTAGTCAGAGTGGCGCTTTCACCGTCACAGCCGCAGACTGACTTGCCCAGCAGGTGGTCTACCACTGCCTGTATAAGCGGTTGCTGGACGTAGGTGGGATTTTCGACAATGATTTCCTCACGCCCTCTTTCTGTGTGCAGCGCAATGGGGTCATAGGTGAATACGGAGAAACAAATCATGCCTTTGTCTCCAATGATTTCTATACGGTCTTCGCGGGCGGATTCGTGGGCGACGAAACACCAGGAGCCGCTGCCTACTAGTCCGCTGTCAAACTGGAAACATGCGCTTAGGGTGTCTTCGGCAGGATATAGTCTGCCACGGTTGCTCTTGTAGCCGCTAGCTTCGAGGATACATCCGAAGATTTCCTGCAGCAAGTCTATCTGGTGGGGCGCAAGGTCATAGAAGTATCCTCCGCCGGCAATGTCCGGCTGCACGCGCCACGGCAGGTTTTCCTTGTTATGGTCGAGGTCGCGGGGAGGCTGGGCGAAGCGGATTTGAATGTTGATGATGTTGCCAATATGTCCCTCCTCTACCAGTGACTTTACCTTCAGGAAGTAGGGCAGATAGCGGCGGTAGTACGCAACAAAACATGGAACACCCGTTTCTTTGGAAATGCGGTTGATGCGGCAGCACTCTTCGTAGGTAACAGCCATCGGCTTCTCTATGTAGACCGGTTTACCTGCCTTCATGGACATGATGGCGTACGTAGCATGTGAAGAAGGAGGAGTGGCAATGTACACGGCGTTCACCTCTTCGTCGTCAATCAGCTCCTGGGCATCGTCGTACCATTTAGGAATCCCTCTTTCCTTGGCGTAGGTTTTGGCCTTGTCGCCATTTCGGCTCATGACGGCCACTACTTCGGAGTTCTCTATTTTCTGGAATGCCGGTCCGCTTTTGTATTTGGTCACTTCTCCGCAACCGATGAATCCCCATTTAATTATTCTCTCGCTCATAATCTTTCCCTTATTTTTACTCTTCCTCAAAATCGAATTCAAAGTCGAAATCATCCAGAAATTCCGGTTCTGTAAATTCTTCCAGACTCCGGCGGTCTTTTTTCGTTGGTCTTCCGGTACCTTTGGCACGGTTGACGAAACCGCTAATACGGCTCATCTCCAGCAGTTCATACTGTTCCGGAGTCGTTACATTCTCCATCATTTCGGCAACAAGCTTTGCGCCGACACGCTTTTCGATGGTTTGCAGTACTTTGAAGGAATAGGTGACGGGGGGCTTGCGCACCTGGATGACATCTCCCGGCTTCACCGTACGGGCAGCCTTTGCCAGTGCGCCGTTGATGCTGATGCGCCCTTTTTTGCAGGCTTCGGCGGCTATGGTACGCGTCTTGAAGATGCGCACGGCCCACATCCATTTGTCAATTCTGGCTTCGTTCATTTCTTGTTATATTGATTCATGGTGATATCTATTCCCGCCAGGCAGAAACTTTTGATGATTTCTCCGGCTGTTTCCAATCTCTCGCCCATTGTTTTCCAATCTTCATCGGTAAAATGTCCCAGCACATAGTCAATCTGCCCACCACGGGGAAAGTCATTGCCGATGCCGAAACGCAGGCGTGCATAATTCTGGGTGCCCAGCGTTGATGCAATATGCTTAAGGCCGTTATGTCCCGCATCGCTTCCCTTACCTTTCAGGCGCAGTGTGCCGAAAGGCAGTGCCAGGTCATCTACCACTACCAACACATTCTCCAATGGAATGTTTTCCTTTTGCATCCAGTAGCGTACGGCGTTGCCGCTGAGGTTCATAAAGGTATTCGGCTTTAGCACGATCAAGTCACAGTTTTTCACCCGTATGCGTGCGATTGCCCCGTATCGCTCCTCAGTGAAATTGCCTCCTACGCTCTCTACCAAATGGTTGACAACCCGGAAACCTATATTATGACGGGTTCCCCAATATTCGGAACCGATATTACCAAGTCCTGTTATCAAATATTTCATTATCCTCGAATCTATAAAAGAAAGGGGAAGAACATTCTATGAATATCCTCCCCTTCATGTATTGTAATAATGTTTTTACCTCAGATTATCCTTTAGCCTGAGCACCACGAGCGGCACGAGTCAATTGAACGGCGCAGACAACAGCGTTTTTAGCGTTCATCAATTCAAGACCTTCGAAGTGCAAAGCACCTACCTGCATAGTCTTACCTAAGCCAAGGTGATCCACATTAATCGTCAACTTTTCAGGGATTTGATCGTATATAGCTTTCACTTTCAGTTTTCTCATTTGAAGAGACAACTTACCACCGGCTTTAACACCTTCGGCGTGACCTTCCAGAACAACCGGAACTTCCATTACTACGGCTTTGTCCTTAGATACTTCCAAGAAGTCCATGTGAAGGATCTCGTCAGTTACAGGTTGGAACTGCATGTCCTTAACGATTGCCATCGTCTTGTTACCGTCAATGCTTAACTCAACAACGAAAATCTCCGGAGTGTAAACCAACTTACGAACGGCTTCTTTTGTAACCGTGAAGTGAGTTACTTTTTCGCCACCGTATAATACAGCGGGAATTTCATTGTTCTTACGCATTGCCTTCAAGGCTCTTTTCTGATCAGCGGAACGAGCGACGATCTCTCTTCCTTTTCCTTCTAACTCAAATGTCTTCATTTTCTTTAATTTTTGTGTTACTCAAAATTAGATGTTTATGCTTTCTAATTTCCCATCACACGTACGGGGGTTAAAAGCGGTGCAAAGGTACGATTTATATTTATATCTGCAAATATTTCGCATGTTATTTGTCGGATTATCGATCTGGCTTCACTAATTTCGTGGTTCGCATGATCCAACGGACAAGGCCGTGGGGGAGGAGCATTACGAGGGGTGTGCATATTTTGTTGAAGAGACCCGGTAATAGGGAAGCCCGGTGGTGAAACAAGGCATTAATCCCTTTTTTAGCCAGTTTTTCCGGACGCATCATGATACCTAGGCGGATCGCTAAGGTCTTTAAGTTGTCGCTTAGGTTATATAAATTCGTGGCGACGGCGCCGGGACAAAGTACGGTTACGCTTACTCCATAATCCAGTAACTCTGAACGCAAGCCCCGGGAGAATATATCCATGACGCCGTTTCTTCATCTCTTGCCCAAAATAATAACAGAGCTGGGTAGGAGTAGTCACGTGGAGGTAGAGCATTTTCTCGACGATGTTGGCCTTAGCTTGTAAGGTCTCGCAGAAAAAAAACATACCGGCGTTATTGACCAATACCTCTATTGGGATGTTTTTCTCTTGGCAAGTATCATATAGCTCCTTGGCCGCCCCGGGGATCGCCAAATCACGATAAAGCGGCAAAACTTCTATACCATATTTCTCGGAGAGAAACTCACCTTTCTCCCGGATCGCCTGCTCCTCATTGCTGACGATCACTAACTGATAGCCTAGTGAGGCTAGTTCCTCGGCATAGGCGAGACCTATTC
>OHCD01001140.1_pt1 | contig 11546 bp, 10 predicted proteins | sample 1577561 | NCBI WGS metagenome assembly OHCD01 (sample SAMEA3879510, study PRJEB24766) | human gut metagenome | biome: human-associated habitat; feature: feces | place: USA | collected 1985/1987 | reverse complement strand
GTATTGATAAAAATGGGGGTAGAACGGAAGCATACGGAATATGGGAATGTATATTTGGTGGTAAGACGATGAATTTCACTTACATTATATTATCTTATATAATGTGCCTATATCATCAAATTTTACGGATTACCCATCGACCTTCTTTGCGTCCTCCTTCACGAGAAAGTATACCTTTCTCTGTAAGAGATTCTATATCACGTTTAATAGTCCGTTCTGTCACGTTTGTCTTTTGGGACATTTCAGAGATAGTTATAGTTCCATCAGCTTGCATGAATTCAAGTATAATCTGCTGACGTTCTGTTAGTTCTTTCGTGACATCTTTCGTGACATCTTTCGTGACATACACTCGATTCTCAATATGAAGGATTAGTTTCACCTGCATCAGTTCCGGCTACTCAACCAATTCCGGCTTCAGCCAATGCTTCTCATTCCACGCACTAAGGATGAGCGGGAAACCTGAGCCTAGGTTTTCTCCGTAACCTATCATACGGAGCATATGCTGCATTCGTTGGTTACGAGCTTTGGATTCGCCACCAGCATAGATTTGTTCAACAGGCAATTTCAATAAGCCTGGATTGGAAAGCACAAAGCGGTCATCATACTTCTCGACACGAAGAAGGCCATTCAGCATTAAGTCGGCATGGATAATCATATTGGTAAAAGCCTCACGCACTGCCTTATGCTGTGGTGTATCATCCTTACGGATAATGCCATCCATTTGGAATGGCCTTGGAATATCTCGCGTCAAACGGGGAACTACCATACGAATGAAGTTGAACAGATTATTCTCCCATGTACCGTCATAGGTCAGTCGGTCACTATAACGTTGGTCACCTATAAGGTTTGACTTGTCAATATAGTCCATGCGCAGATAATCAAAACGCTCACGTACCGGCAACCCTTTACCAAACATCAGAAGACCTGCTATAGTCAGACCTTCAGTACCATCTTTTCGGTTTACAACATAGCCACCAAGTTGCATCAAGAACTCCTTATGATCAAGACTATTCCAAATATGTTCTGGATTATTAGTCTTGAACATAACACGATAACCCTCTAATGTCGGGATGTCAATATCATCCATTGTGTAATACTCCAAGAACATACGATCATTGCCATCCTCGTAAGCATCGCGCACCATCATCTTTATCATTTGCTCTGTGCAGTGATAATCACCTTCATGGTTGCGTCTATAAGTACCACGCATCAAGTTGTTATTAATGTAAACAGGACGCAAATTATAATCGGCACGTGGTACATTTATCGCTATTACCTCCTTACCATTAACGCTAATCGTCTGAACATCCTCATCATGTAGCAGATTCACATTTACTTTCTCACGACTGTTAATAGTATTCCATAAATCCTTGCGTATTTTGTCTGCATCCTCAACACCAGTGATTGTGAATCTCATCAAAGAGTCTTTCTCTGCTACGTTTTCATATACCCCCAACAAAAGAATTCCACCATTCGTATTAGCAAATGCAGAATATGTTTCCCACAAAGAATTTGGCACACCATTTTGTGCCTTTTTGCATTCAAGCGTAACACGCTCACCATCTGCAAGCAGTTTATATATATCTTGTTCTGTCATATCTTCATTTTATTATAATATATTTCAAAAGAACAAAGATAAGCAATCGATTTTAGGAAAGAGTAAATTTCAGCATATTCTTATTGCATTCGGAAAAAAGAGAGTGTATCAACGCCAAACAACGCAGCTATTGCCAAGTGCCCCCTTTTACCGTACTTGCCCTGCCGAAGAAGTATTTCTCAGTTGTTTCCGCACCTCAGCCTCAGCGGAAGAGAAATATCTGCGACTTTCTGCTGCCGATATTTATAAAGAACTGAAGAAACGGAATGCTGCTGCTCTACGAGGTTTCAATCCGAACCATTTTGCGCAAGTATTGATAAAAATGGGGGTAGAACGGAAGCATACGGAATATGGAAATGTATATTTGGTAGTAAGACGATGATTGAATTTGGTAACACGGCTGAAAGCACTGAAAGCGATATTTCCAGTTTTTAGGATAGTACTTTCAGCCGGAATATCGATGAACAAGGAGGTTCATGATAAAGCTGAACAATCTGAACCCTAATCGGTACTGTAATTCTCAATGTGATGCAAAGCAGTAGTAAATCATTCAAAACGGAATGAACGAAACACAATTTCACTAACTCCCCATACATTAGCTGCAAATTCTATTCGCTATATCTAAAATAGTTGAAGAAAATAATAAAACAACAACAGCGGTAAATAGAAAACATAGGCGGCAAAACATTCATTTAACCCAAAAATCATTCAAAAAACGATCAATTCACCCATTTCAAAAGACCATTTAAAAGATTGAAAAATTCACCTTCAAAATTGAAAAAAACACCAATTAACGATTTCGCATTTCTCCCATACCTTTGCAATGTCGATAAGGAACAAAAGTTTCTTGCGAAACAAACAAAAGAACAAAACAATAAAATCAGTATATAAACAATTAAAGAAACATTGCCTATTAGAAACAAACAAAATCATTCCTCTCGGAAGTTACTTCTTTTTCCTTATATAATATAAGGGCTTCCTATTAAAAAGAAAATGATGTTTTAACAAAACAAACGACCCTCATCCTTTAGATGACTCTCCTAAAAAAAAGAAAAAACAATTAGCGTATTATACATACATAGTATAATATGCAAACCCTAAAAAAAAGAATTATAGCATCACACATTAAAATCAAAACAAAAATGAAAGTAAAGAATTTATTATTAGCAGGTTTGGCAGTAGCAGCCATGACAGCTTGTAGCAACAATGACGAGATCGTTGAAAACGGCATTCAAACAACAGGTGAAGAAGCAAGTATGCAAATTAACCTCAAATTCGCTGATCAAGGAACTAGAGCTGTATCTGGTGAGCCAGATGAAGGAGCAGATTTCGAAAGGGAATCTTCTACAGTTACAGCAATTATTGTGTACCCGAACAGCACCAAAAACAAAGTCTATAAAAACTTAACATTGGTAGAAGGTAGTAACAAAACATATAAGACTGAAGCTTTCAGTGTGGAAGCTGCTAATGGTGTAAATGTTTACGCAATTATCAATTATGACGCAGACAAGGCTAATGCTCTTGCAGCGACAGCCAATCTTACAGAATTAACCGTAGGAGCACAATCACTACCTGATAAAGGTTTAGCATACATCGCAGAAACTGTAGCTAAAGAGAACGCATTTTTAATGAGTGGTTCTACAGCAGAGCCTATAGATATCGAAGCTGGTAGTACAACCAACGTAGCTCCCATTACCGTAGACCGTGTAGCAGCCAAATTGGATGAATTGACAAATTTATCAGAAGCATTTACCATTGAAAACGGAGATAAAATTTATAATACAACCGGCAAGGCAGTATCTGTTAAGCTTGAGGGATTCTCTTTCTCTAACTTATCAAGCGATTCTTATATATTCGGTGGTAAAACAAGTGCATCAAGTTGGTTACAACAATATATACCTGCAACAGGAACAGCTACTGATGCTACTTATAGATGGATTACTGAAGGAGTCACTTACTGTTTAGAAAATAATACTATCGCCAACCCAACTAGAGTTCACTATAAAGGTCAAGTTTGTTTAGATGAAACACCTATAAACGAGGACTTCTTCATCAGAGCTATTACATTTGATGGTGTAACAACATATCGTCTCTTCACTACATGGGATGCGTTGACTACATATTACGATAATGCAGCTATTACAGCACTTGATCCATCTAAACCTGCAGACCTTGCTAAATATGGTATTATGAAGTATCTAGGCGGTATTTGCTACTACGAAGCTGATATTAAGACTTACTCACCTACAGAATCTACTTCTGTTTTACGTAATAACTGGTATCAACTGACAGTTAACAAGATTACTAAGATTGGTCTGCCGACTCCGGCACCAGAACCAACTCCAGACGCAACAATGTTGACTATTGAAACTACAGTTAAACCTTGGACTATCCAAGTTAACGGTTACGACCTCTAATCTCTAAATTATATATCGGGAGAGGCTTTCTCCTCTCCCGATACTTTTCACACTCGATTTTATATACAGAGCATCGCATTCAAACAAAACATACGCTTCTCGAAAAGCATAAAAAAAAAGACAATGAAACGAATACTAACCACCATACAAAAAAGAGCAAACAAGATATTGTCAATTGCAATATTGGCTGGTGCAATCACATCATGTGATTCTATCTTGAATTACAACGAAGATTGCGACATCGAATATTGTGTTAAGTTCAAGTATGACTACAATATGGAAGAAAAGGATGTATTCGCAGAACAAGTAAGGAGTGTCACCCTTTATGCTTTTGATGAAAACAATAATCTCGTCTATCAGAACACGGATCAAGGTGAACAATTGGGAGATATAGACTACGCTATGAATATAGCAGGTATAGACCCATCTCAATGTCGGCTGATCGTTTGGGCTGGATTGAATGACGAATCATTCGCAGTACCCTTACTATATCCAGATCAATCAAAAATTGAAGAATTAAATGTAAAGACATTGCGCAAACAAGCTACAAGAAGCACCTCTGAAGAAGAAAAAGGAAAATATATAGTAGATAGTAGTCTGTATTCACTTTGGCACGGTGAAGTAAAAAAAGGAACTACTACTCGTAGTGGAAGAATACAAACCACTGAAGTGTCCTTAGTGAAGAATACCAACACCATACACGTTATTGTAGCACAGGTTAATCAGTCAAACGGACCGATAACAAAAGCACTTACCGAAAACACATTTGAATGTGCAATCTATGACGATAATGGTTACATGAACTATGACAACTCATTGCTTGAAGACAATTTATTGACTTACAAGCCCTATAATACCAAAGCTGAAGTTGTAACAACAAGAGCTTTTAGTGCAGAAAACGAACCTGCCAAAGAATATAACGGCATCACCAGTGATGTAAGTGTAGCAAGACTTGTGAAGGGACAAACTCCTGAATTAACGATCAAGAACTCTCAAACACAAGAAGTATTATTCCACAGTGACGACCTGATAAAATACTTCGAAGAAGTAGATGCGGAAAAATATAAAGATCGAAACTATTCTCTCCAAGAATACTTGGACCGTGAAGACGAATATACCATAAAAATTTTTGTAGACGAAAAACTTGCACTCATCAAAACAGTAATTGATGTAAATGACTGGATCATCCAAATTAATGATATTGAACTTTAATATAACAAAGAATGAAATACTCTAAATTGACATATTATTTGCTGGCTATCCTCTGCATAATGGCAACGTCTTGTGTCTCAGACGGAGTTATGGATGAATGTCCGGATAGCAGCAAGAGCAAACAGACTGTAAAAGATGCTCGTGTAAGTCTCGTTCTAAACTTTGCGTTCAACAGTTCTGTAACAAGAGCAGGAGAAAGCGGTGGAGACACAACAGAAGGAGAAGAAAGCGAACACAAAATCAAGGATGTACATATATATGCGTTTCAAAATAACCAGTTCAAGGAAGAAGTAAAGTACGTATCAATATTTGGAACTGATGGAGAGAATACACGGATGATACAAGGTACATTGACTGAAACTTACGATTCAAATAATGCAGTGAAATTTGTAGTAATAGTAAATGGTGAAAACAAAAAGGTTATCACAGCAAATAAGCCCAGTAATTATACAACTCCCGAAGCACTATATAATCAATTAGTTTTCGAATTTAATAGCAACGATGACTGGAGTACAAATATCCCTATGGCAGGAATGTGCGAAATAAGACCACTTGCAGAAGGAGAAAATGTAGCAAAACTAGCGTTAACGCGTGCCGTTGCAAAAGTTAACGTAACAGTAAATGAAGGCAAAGGTTTAGATAATTTCAGAATTACTGAAATCAGATTATGCAACTATAATACATCAGGCTATTGTGCCTCTAATGATCTGAGTAAACCGTATATTCCGACTGATGTTCAGCAATCCACAACACCTATATCTTCCGGTGCCATCACAAATGCAGAAATGAATGCTTATGAGAACCATTTATATCTTCCGGAACATAAGAATGTAGGTGTAACGGGTAAAAAAGCTTATTTAGAAATCGATGCAATGGTTAAAGGAAAAAGCAAAACTTATACATTAGCATTTGCTCAAAAAGGAAATCCCCATGATGTCTTACGTAACTATATGTACGTTTTCAATATCAGAAGTGTGAAAATGGATATTGACGTAGAACCAACTATAGACTATGAAGTGGCTATATGGGATAAAAAAGAGATTGAAGTAGCACCTTTTTAATAATATCAAGGAGATATTCTGATGAAAAAGCAAAACAACATATTAAGAGTTATCAATAAATTACTGTGTATTACACTAGCTTGTAGTTTATTTCATTCCTGTGCAGATGAAGAGATCATCTCTTCTACGAAAGTAGAAACTGGAATCCCCGTAGAAGTTCAACTGGGAATGTCAATCTCTGGAATGAGCGAAGTTTCAACTCGATCACTCGACGAGAATGCAGAAAGTCAAGTAAATGACCTTTATGTATTAATATTTGACGCAAATAGCCAACAAAAAAAGACAGGCAAGTTTTTCTCTACAGACGAAATTGTCAGTACAACAACTAATAAGAATAAAGGAAGTATCGTTCTGAAAACTACCAGTGGTGAATGTCGTATCTATGCAGTAGCGAATGTTGCTACAACAGAGTTGACTGGTACAAACCTAAAATCACAGTTGGACAATGTAAGCAAAATCTCTGACTTAAACAATATTACTGCAGCTTTAACAGAAGTCAATATCCAAAGAGTACAGGCAGCTCTAAGCATGAGTGGAGTATACAAAGCTACCAATCAACCAAACAAAGCGGAAGGATATTGCGTCATAAATGAAGAAGGAAACGTTTCTGCAGGAAAAATAGAACTTAATCGTTTAGATTCTCATATCACATTCAAGATAGCAGTAGGTTCAGAGGTTAAAACCTTTACTCCTATTAGCTGGCAAGTAAAGAACGTGCCATTGAAATCAACCGTATTCCCTCAAGAAAAAAGTGTATTTACCAACTCAGATGATTTTGCAGAAGAAAGTTCTATTTCCAAAGCATTCGGAACAGTAACTAACGACAAAGTTTATCGTACTTTTGACTTCTATATGTTGGAAAACGTCAAATCTGCTAAAGAGTATAACGGAGAAAAGATAACCGCAGATGTTAGTAATATGGATATTCAAGAAAGACAAGCGGAGTACGCAAAACGAGAGGCTGAAGAAAAGATAAAGGACCCGGATAACAAAGATAAGGTTATCAATACCGGTACATATAAGTTCTCTGAGCCGTTCGCCACCTACGTAGAAATTAAGGCTAGTATGGAAATAGCCCATAAGGAAGATGGAAAAGATGTAACCCGCGTAGCAAATGTGACATACATAATTCACTTAGGAGGTGGCACCGATGACCCTGCCAACTTTACCAGTAATCGCAATACGAAGTATACCTATAAGATCCAAATTAATAACGTGGATAACATCGTTGTAGAAGTTGAAGAAGACAAAGAGAACCGTCCTGGTGAAGAGGGCGATGTAGTCGATGCGGAAGTAGAAGCCCGTACTTTGGACGCTCACTACAATAGCTTTGTTATGGGATTCAGCTACAATGACGTAGCGGACGAAAATGGAAAAAATGCTTTGCAATTTGTTGTTAAAACCCCATTTGGTACTGTGACAAACAAAGATCAAGCCGATGCAACCAGCAATATCAGCAATCCACAAGACTATCATTGGATTCATTTCAAGCAAAATACAGGTAAGGATCCTGATAAAAAATTAGCATTACATAACGGTACTATTATTGATATCTTTAATTTAGGAGATGATATAATAAAGCGATATAATAATGATACAGCAAAAGACAAGAGCAAAACTAAGCAATATTTTTATACAGTTTTTGTAGACGAGTATTATTACAGTAAGCCCCCTAAAGGAGAAAATTGGGGAAATGATGCTACCACCTATTGGCGTCACTTTGCTAATGCTGCAGATCGTTACATCATGTTGGTGTACGCACCTAAGTATAGCACTGATAATGAAAGTAGCTACGCAAAAGCACGTTATATGCTTACACAGCGTTCCATCCAAACTTATTATAGCACAGAATCAGGAATTGCGCTGGGCATGGAGCATATTAACGAAACTGGAGCAGCAACAATATGGGGAAACATTACAGATGCTGTGTCTTACAATGGTTTATGGAACACTTGGCAGTATTTAAAAAATAATAACTCTTGGGATAGTCATGTCACTCGTACCAGTTGGGATCAAAATATGAATACATTCACAACCCAAAACGAAGCAGTTGTAGTAGCACGCTGCCTGTCTCGCAACCGTGATGAAAATGGGGATGGTATAATTACTGCTAATGAAGTGAAATGGTATGTACCTACCAGCGAACAGTTAATGGGTATGTATTTGGGAGCAAAAAGTTTGCCATCACCATTGGTTGACTCTGAAAATATAAACTTTATATATAGCGAACGAGGAAATTATCATTATTCTACCAGCGATAAAAAAAGAATCTGGGGAGAAGAAGGCGCCTCTGTGGGTGATTTGTATGCCGACGGCGGTAACGCTTGGGGAGCAGGAAGTGCACAGAACTTCCGATGCGTACGTAACTTGGGAATTGATATAACACAAGCGAATGATATCAAAAAAGAAACCTATCCTAAGCAGGCTTTTGAATACAAAGAGAAGGCGACAGTAAAAGTCTATAATAAAATTTTGGATACCGACGAAACTGTTGATAAAGAACGGATCTTTGTGATGTCAAAACTGACTGATCAAAATATCCGTTCACGACTTCAACAAGGTGAGCTTGCTATTCATAATAACTTCGAAGATGGTAATAAGCCTGCTTATGCATTCCAAATGGCAAAAAACAAGACAGAAAGCGGTAAAGGAAACCAAGGCGATCCCTTCACTATTACGACATGGGAAAGAGTCATACGTTCTTATTGGTATGACTGGCGTAATTGGGAAGGCTATTATCGAACTTACGATGGCGACCGCAGTTGGTGCAAAAATTATACCGAGGAAAAAAACGAAAGAGACAAAGGTCTTTGGAGAGCACCTAATCAAAGGGAAATGATGCTAATGTATATCCATGATTCAAGTAATGTAAACAATACGCTATCTCGTACTTTATGGAAATACAAAACAGGAAATGAAAAAGATGGGTATACACGCTTTTTCTGTACATCAGGCAATTTGAGTCTCTCAAACGATGGAACTAACGGAAGTGCTAATGAAAGAATGGGAACTCTTTCTATTCGCTGCGTACGAGATGTAGAAATAGTTAAATAGAATAGTAAATAAAACTTAAAACTCTAAGATATTATGACACCAAAAGACATCCTGCAACTAGAATCATCAGATATGCGCCAAGCCTATCTGTTTGAAGAGAACGGACGCTGGTATGCTTACGAACATTCAGCTAACCGGATCGAGAAATTTGTGAAGGGCTTTGTAGACTTCAGACACAAAGTGCAAGATGTCTGCGGTCGGATAAAAGTAGAAATCGACCTCAGCATATTGGAAAAGTGTTCCATTACACTGTGCGAAGATTCACTGCTTGTACTTGATTGCCCTGCAGCATAGAAAACTGCAGAAGAGTATAAGCTTCATAACTCGTAGTAAGAAATTACACAATATATTGTTTGTTTTGTTTGTGTTCCTCAATCCACTCAGAGGCAGCTTGTGAAAGTAGCGCTGAGTGGGTGGGGATTTTTTGTGCAAAAAGAAAATGAAAGGAGAACAAATGATGATGACAAATGAAAAAATGAAGATTAATGGGTGTACTCCTATAGAAGATTTGATCACCGAAGATTTTGGTGCTATAGGCCCCCCCGAAAGAGATGAATTCGAGCGAGGATGCGAAGCCTTTATCATATGGGACGAAAAATAAGTTTCACGATTTGGTGATTTTGACAGGAAAACATGGAAACATAAGTTATAATTCGCGAAATGTCTTCAGATTGCATTGCCCATAAGAAAGGCTTCCAACCCGTAGAAGCCTTTTTAACTTGTCAAAGTGATAGCTTCATGTCAATGAAGCAAAAATGATAGCTATATTTACAAAGCTTGTTTTGTTTGTGAACAACAATTCACCGGAAGCATAAGTTATGATTCGCAGGAGTTCACATGATTTGCATATCTGATTATTTATTGCGTTCTTTGTATTACATAAAATGTATAACGTAAAAGATGAACGACTTCGAGGAATACATAAGACAGAGCGAACCGCATAAGCGGGAGAAAGGATACGCTTGGCAAACAGCCATTGGCCTGCAAGCTGTTGATGGTCTTAAACCTTCGGAATATTTGAAGGAAAAAGCCCGCCAACACATTGAAGGGGATATCACTATTGACGAGGTCAAACAATTAGTTGATAGTTATTACAAATCAAAGGTTGCCCGTTCATCTAGCGAAGATCGTACGGAAGAAGCCGATAAGGTCTCAGCCAGAATAACAGAGATCCTTTCGGAGAATACATTCACATTCTCACCTATCGAATACTTGGCTATTCATCGGCATTTATTTGAAGGCATATTCAGCCATGCCGGACAAATACGGGATTACAATATTACAAAGAATGAATGGGTACTGAAAGGAGCAACAGTACTTTATGCCAGTGCAGGAAGTATCCGCGAAACCTTGGAATATGATTTCTCTCAAGAAAAGATTTTTGATTATAAAAATCTGAATATAGATGAAGCCATCAGACATATTGCCCGATTCGTTTCTGGAATATGGCAAATACACGCTTTTGGTGAAGGAAATACACGCACAACAGCCGTATTCACGATCAAATATCTGCATACTTTGGGATTCAATTTCAGTAACGAGACCTTCGCCAACCATTCTTGGTACTTCCGCAATGCTCTCGTCAGAGCTAACTATAATGACCTAACCAAAGGTGTGTATGCCACGACCGAATTTTTAGAAAAATTCTTCAGAAACCTGATTCTCAACGAACAAAATGAACTTAAAAATCGAAATCTACAGATCGACGAAATCGAAAAGGAAGCCATTCAAAGTGCAAAAATTGCACTTTAGACTGCACTTTGGAAGAGATAGCCGTACTTAACTACCTCAAAGAAAAACCAAATGCAACACAAAAAGAAATAGCACAACACATAGGAAAATCTGAGAGAACCGTCAAATCCATGACCGTAAACTTAAGTGAAAGAGGTATTATAGAACGCAAAAACGGACGTCGTAATGGCTTTTGGGAGATCAAGAAATGAATATCTTATGTGAGTGATTCTTTGCATATCTGATTATTTATTGTGTTCTTTGTATTACATAAAATGTATAACGTAAAACATGTAATAGCCATGAAGCCTAATAATCCTTTCCTCGTATACGGTTACAATAGTCCGGATTGGTCCCAAAATTATACAAGAGTAATTGTATATTGATAACACAGGTAATTGAACAGAGGCAATCTGAAAATGAAAACTTTTCGAAACATATCTACTTTTTATCACATTATCTTTGTTTATCTCT
>OHCD01001136.1_pt1 | contig 11560 bp, 8 predicted proteins | sample 1577561 | NCBI WGS metagenome assembly OHCD01 (sample SAMEA3879510, study PRJEB24766) | human gut metagenome | biome: human-associated habitat; feature: feces | place: USA | collected 1985/1987 | reverse complement strand
TTATTTTTATCAATTATTGTTGTAAATATAAATATGAAAAGTAAATTCACATTATGGAGTGTTGTATTGCTCTTGGCCGGATTTATATTTGTAGGATGTGACAATGAACGAACGGAAAACGCATCTGATTTTCAGACAGGAATTCATAAAATTGTAATCCAACAGTCCGGTGACACAGATTTTAAATTAGCGAATCTTTATGCAGATACGGAACTTTTGTAAGTATCGGTGGTGCTGACAAGGGTGGTCCCGCCAAGTTGTACAATGACAAGGGAGAATACATTGGTGATTCCTATTCTGCCCAAATAAGGACGGCAACTATGTCTTGTTGTACAAATGGGAATGCGTTTTTCATGACCTGTGCCGGTTCGGTTTCCAGTATCTCGGAGGCGGGTAAACGGCTTCATATAACAGTAATAGGCTACATTGACGACAAGGAGGTTAACCGTTTGGAAAAAGAATATATAACAGATGGTAATACCCTTATTGAAACTTTCAGCGTTTCAACCAAGGAGATATGATCCGGGTAGAATACAGAACTTGTATTGAAAAGAGCATAACGCCTGAACATGTTTCTTATCGAACTTTTTTTCCTAACTAAATAATTTATGAATACACTTCAAAAAACAGCGGGAGCAATTCTGTCGCTCTCGCTATTGTGTGGGATGCAGGTTTATGCGTTCCCTGACTACCCTTCCCTGAGGGGACAAATTATCGAACAGAGTGATATCTGTCAAGGAGTTGTCAAAGATGCCAATGGCGAAAGCATTATCGGCGCATCCGTACTTGTCAAAGGGACGACAAACGGCAGCATTACGGGACTTGACGGTGATTTTTCCCTTAGGAACGTAAAAAAAGGGGATATAATTGTTGTTTCTTATGTCGGCTATCAGAGCCAGGAAATAGCCTGGACAGGTGAACCGTTAAACATCGTTTTGAAGGAAGATGCCGAAGTCCTTGACGAGGTGGTTGTTATTGGCTATGGTGCTGTAAGAAAAGCGGATATGGCCGGTTCCGTAGCCGTGCTGGACAACAAAAATTTCAAGGACCAGCCTATAACCCAGGTTGCAGACGCTCTTCAGGGGCGTGTCAGTGGCGTTCATGTTGAGAACAGCGGCGTCCCCGGGGGAAGCGTGAAAATCCGCATCCGCGGTGCTAACTCCATCAGCAAAAGCAACGACCCTTTGTATGTGGTTGACGGAATCGTCCGCGAAAGCGGTTTGGACGGTATCAATCCCGAGGACATCCGTTCGATGCAGGTTCTCAAAGATGCATCGTCCACTGCCATATACGGTTCCAGGGGTTCGAACGGGGTCGTTCTGATCACTACCAAGAGTGGTAAGGCCGGTGTGCGTGAAATTATGTTCGACGCATCAGTGGGAGTTTCCAATGTATATAAGAGATACGATATCCTTGGAGCATACGATTACGCTCTGGCGCTCAAGGAGGTCAAAGGTATTGATTTCTCAAACGAAGAGATGCAATCCTATCAGAACGGAACGGCGGGCATCGACTGGCAGGATGAGATTTTCCGTACGGGGATCACCCAGAATTACAAGTTGGCTCTTTCCAATGGTAGCGAGAAGACCCAATATTACATTTCCGCCAACTACATGAGCCAGGAAGGTGTGGTCATTGAATCGAAGAACGAGCGTTATCAGGCGAAGGCGAATCTTTCCTCACAGCTTACCGACTGGCTGCATATCACGGCTGACATCAATGCTTCCCACGGTGTGCGTCGCGGGGGATCTTTTGCCTCCGGTAAGGATAATCCGATCTGGATTGCTTTGAACTATTCGCCTACCATGACGATGATGGCCGAAAACGGGAACTATAACACCGATACTTATAATTCCATAGCTTCCAACCCGGTCGGTATCCTAAAGTTGCAGTCGGGAGAGACAATGACCAATGTTTTCAACGGACGTGTTGATTTGCGCCTTGATATAATGAAGGGGCTGACATTCACCACAACCAATGGCGTGGACTATTATGACGGGAAAAGTTATAGTTTCAGCTCCAAACGAGTGGGGACCAAGAGTGGTATGGGCAATAACGATACTTATCGTCTGATGCTGCAAAGCTCCAACAATCTGACATATACAGGTTCCTGGAATGACCATCATCTGACAGCCACGGCTGTATATGAGGTGACCTCCTCCGAAACCAGGACAATGGGTATAACCGGTAACAACCTGCTGACCGAGGGTGTGGGCTGGTGGAATGTGGGTATGGCTTCCTCTCGTGATGCAAACAATGGTTACGAGCAATGGGCGCTGATGTCGGGAGTGGCCCGTGTCATGTACAATTTTAAGGATCGTTATATGCTTACCGGAACATTTCGTGCCGACGGTTCTTCTCGCTTTGCCAAAAAGAAATGGGGGTACTTTCCTTCTATTGCCGCAGCTTGGACGTTGAGCAATGAGGATTTCATGAAGGATGTTTCCTCGGTTCAGGACATTAAACTTCGCGCCAGTTATGGTATTGTGGGTAGCCAGGCCATCAGTCCTTACGCGACCATGGGCCTTATGAGTGCTACTGCATACAATTTTGGAACCAACAGTAATTTTACCGGTTATTGGGCAAATGACATAGCAACTCCCGAGCTTACGTGGGAGAAGACCAAGCAGTTCGACCTGGGTCTGGAGTTCTCCCTGTTCGACAGGCGGCTGAATTTCAGTGTGGACTATTTCTATAAGCGTACTACAGATGCGTTGCTTAAAAGAAGTATCCCCGGATATGTCGGCGGTAACTCTTTTTGGGTGAATGACGGCGAAATCAGTAATCGTGGTATTGATTTGAGCGTGACCGCCCGGATTATGCAGAATGACCGGTTCCAATGGACCTCCACCTTGAACGGTACTTATTTGAAGAACCGCGTGGAACGCCTTTCCGGTGGTGAGAATGATTTCATCAACGGCTCCAGTCCGGCTGCCGGTATGGTTGATTATGCCACCATTATCAAGCCGGGTGAGGCCATCGGTACTTTTTGGGGATATGAATGGACCGGCTTGGATGAAAAGGGACATGACACTTACACGGATGTAGATGGAAATCAGATGATAGACGGTGGCGACCGCAAGGTCATCGGCAAGGCCAATCCCGATTTCACCCTGGGATGGAATAACTCCCTGTCTTATAAAAACTGGGATCTGAACCTGTTCTTCAACGGATCTTTCGGAGCCAAACGTTTGAATCTTGTAAGATATACGATGGCTTCGGCCGAAGGGAATTCCCGCTTTGTAACTCTGGCAGACGCCTATCTGAAGGGATTCGACAAGATTGGCTCTTCGGCAACATACCCGAGCCTGACCGAAGGTGGAAATAATCTGCAGCCGGTTTCAACCAAATGGCTGGAGAACGCGGACTTCCTTCGTCTGGAGAATATCAGTCTTTCATACACTTTCCCCAAAAAGACAACGGGATTCGCTGATTTGCGGCTTACTTTCAGCTGTCAGAACCTTTTTACAATAACCGGGTACAAGGGGATGGATCCGGCCGGTACTACCTTCTCGAACAGCAGCGTTGACGTTGACGCGGGTATTGACATGGGAGCCTATCCTTCCCCAAGAACATTCACATTCGGTCTCCGGATGAATTTTTAAATCTAAAATAGAAGAACTTATGAAAATAAAAATAATAGCAGGCACTATGGTTGCCCTGTCATTTTCACTGATGTCGTGCAGTGATTTCTTAACGGAAGATCCCAGGGGAAAACTCACTCCGGAAAACTTCTTCTCTACCCAGGATGAATTGAACATGAGCATATATGCCCTTTACCAGAAAGTCAATCTTTCACAGGTATATACGAACATGCAGCTGCCCCAGTGGCAGGGGGATGATATAACGACCAATTCGGGGAGCAACAAACAGCCTGCCGCAGAAATGGACAAGTTTGCCGCAGCAAACAACAACAAGGGTGTCAAAGATGCGTGGAACATGCATTATGCCATTGTAAAGGCTGCCAATTTGATCATACAGGGGGCCTCTAAAACACCTACCACTCAAGATGAGATAAATATCGCCCTCGGGCAGGCTAAATTCTGGAGGGCATACGCTTATTTTACCCTGGTGCGACTTTGGGGACCGCTGCCGATGAATCTGGACAATGTCAACGATGATTATACCAAACCTCTATCCCCCGTGGAAGAAGTGTATGGTCATATTGTGCAGGACCTGACCGAAGCTGAGGCCGTATTGCCTACGGGTTACAGTGGCAGCCCCCGCTTTCTGAACGGAGTGAATGTGTATGTAACCCGGCAGGCAGCCAAATCTACTTTGGCAGCAGTGTATATGGCTATGGCCGGCTGGCCGATGAACAAAACGGAATATTACGCAAAGGCTGCTGAAAAGGCGAAGGAGGTCATTGAGGGTGTGAACAGAGGTGAATACGAGTATAAGCTCGATAAGGATTACAAAGATGTGTATGCTATGAGCAATAACTATAATAATGAGACGGTGCTCGGCATAAATTATTCACCGTTCGTGGATTGGGCACAGGATTCGGAGCTTACTTCATGTAACCAGTTTGAATCGCTGGGCGGCTGGGGAGACGCCTGGGGTGAAATTCGTTTCTGGAAGGAGTTTCCTGACGGTCCGAGAAAAGATGCGACTTATGATCCCAAGATTCGTCTGAAAGACGGAACGTTGGTTGACTGGTGGGAGTTGAAGGAGGACGGTACCCCTGTCGTTCCGGAACATCACCCCATGTTCAGTATATTCTCCGTCAACTGGGATCCTGCGTCAAAAGTGAATACCAGTGCCCCGTATGATTATACAAAACCGGCCAGTCAGAACATGTGTAATGACCATCGGCATAGAATCATTCGTTATTCGGAGGTTTTGTTGTGGTATGCGGAAGCCAAGGCCAGGACGGGGCAGACGGACGAGTTGGCATTCAAGTGTCTGAATGATGTCCGCGAGCGTGCCGGACTGGAACCGCTCACCGGACTTTCTGCAGATGACCTTGCCGAAGCGGCTTATAAGGAGCATGGTTGGGAGGTGGCAGGCTACTGGGTGGCCCTTGTCACACGCCGTGCGGACCAGTTCCGTATGAACAGACTGAAAGACACCTTTAAGGAAAGAGCGGAGAACACGGCTGTTGAAGTCGCCGACGGGATCTTGGTAAAGGAGTCTGTAGAATATACGAACAGGACATGGAGTGACAATCTGATGTATCTTCCATATCCTGATATGGATTCCCAGAAAAACCCGAATCTGGTAAGGTGATTTTTTATTTTAAACCAGAGGGCACCCGCCAATCACCAGTTGATTGGCGGGTCGCTCCTCTGATTTTCAATGTATAATTTTTTAATATCATGTACTAAATTTTGAATTGTTTTTTCCGTGTTCTCTGCTCCTGCCTTTCCGGTCATATGTTTTCGGAAAGAAGGGTATGTGACCTGCACGTGACTTTTGAGCTGATAGGGGAATGGGGTGTGGAGATCGTTCCCGTGGCATTATTGTTCATTCTTATGTTTTTCTCCCTTTTGGAAACTCAGGAGGTATCATTCCCGTCCCCATTGATATCCATGTTTGCGGATAGTCATTTGTAACGTGCTTGCGGCATGATAATGCCGGAAATCATGGACAAACGCATAATAGGTACACATTCGATTTTTAGTAATAACGGATTGGAATCATGAACATTCTGAAGTTACAAGGATTGGACGGTCGGCTTTTTGACCTTGTCGCGCCTTTGGTAATGAACCCGGCCGTATTGCGGCAAAATAATAATTACCCTTTCAAAACGACGCGTAACCATGTCTGGTACATTGCCATGGATGAGCAAAGGGTGTTGGGATTCATGCCCGTGAAAATGACCTTGACAAACAATTGCATAGATAACTACTATATTAGCGGGGATAACTCCTCTGTAATAGAGGTGTTATTGGACCGTATTATCCATGATTTTTCTTCTGATGGTTCCCTTGTGGCCGTTGTACACGAACGCCACGTGGAAGACTTTTCAATGAAGAATTTTATCCCCTGTGTCGAGTGGAAGAAGTATGTCAAGATGCGTTATCATGAAGGAGGTGGGGCATGATGTGCCGGATGGATGTCCACGAGGCCGCCAACCGGAGATTGAAGATCATCTTTGACTATTTTGATTACGTGTATGTCTCTTTTTCCGGTGGCAAGGATAGCGGTATCCTTCTCCATTTGTGCATGGATTATATCCGCATGCATGCACCCGGTAGAAAACTGGGTGTGTTCCACATGGATTACGAGGTGCAGTACCGCCAGAGCACGGAGTACGTGGAAAGGATGTTTTCCAACAACCGGGATATCCTTGAAGTGTTCCACTGTTGTGTCCCCTTCAAGGTACCCACATGTACTTCCATGTACCAGCAGTACTGGCGTCCCTGGCAAGAGGGGTACCAGAATATCTGGGTTCGCCAGATGCCGGGCACCGCTCTTACCGTGAAAGATTTTGATTTCTGGAACGACAGCCTGTGGGATTACGACTTCCAGTCTCTTTTCCCTTCCTGGATACGTCGTAAGAAGGGATGCAAGCGTGTTTGCTGCCTCGTGGGGATCCGCACGCAGGAGAGCTTCAACCGGTGGCGGGCGATTCATTCCGACAAGAATTACCGTAAGCTGGCCAACTACAAGTGGACTCACCGTGTAGGATATTACACTTATAACGCCTACCCGATATACGACTGGAAGACAACGGACGTGTGGACGGGGTATGCCCGGTATGGTTGGGATTATAACCGTTTGTATGACTTGTATTACCAGGCCGGGATTCCCTTGTCCCGCCAGAGGGTGGCCAGCCCGTTTATCTCACAGGCCGTTTCGACCCTACATCTTTATAAAGTTATTGATCCGGATACCTGGGGACGCATGGTCAGCCGGGTCAACGGCGTCAGTTTCGCCGGAATGTACGGGAACACGGTTGCGATGGGCTGGCGCTCCATCAGTTGTCCGGACGGGTTCACGTGGAAAGAGTACATGTACTTCCTCCTTGACACGCTTCCCCGGGCGACAAGGGAGAACTACCTGGAGAAACTGAGGGTGAGCCAGAAATTCTGGAGAGAAAAAGGAGGCTGCCTGGGAAAGGAAACGATCGGGAAGCTGCGTGCGGCCGGTGTACCGTTCACGGTGGAAGAATGCACGGCATACCGGACTGACAAGAGGCCCGTCCGCATGGAGTATATAGACGAGATAGATATCCCTGAATTTCGTGAAATACCCACTTACAAACGAATGTGCGTCTGCATCCTGAAAAACGATCATACCTGCAAGTATATGGGTTTCACGCAGACCAAACGGGAGAGGGAGATGAAAGAGAGAGTTTTGAAAAGATATAAATTGTGATTGTCATGTCAAGTTTTAAAAGTCCGGCGTATAACGTCAAGGCCGTGCCAGTCGAGAAAATCGTGGCCAACAGCTATAACCCGAATGTCGTTGCTCCCCCGGAGATGAAACTGTTGGAACTGTCCATCTGGGAAGACGGTTACACGATGCCCCTCGTGTGTTATTACCGGGAAGAAGAGGATATCTACGAGCTGGTTGACGGTTACCACCGCTATCTGGTTATGAAAACATCCGTCAGGATTTACAAGCGCGAGAACGGATTGCTGCCTGTAACGGTCATAAACAAAGACATCTCGAACAGGATGGCCTCGACTATCCGTCATAACAGGGCCAGGGGAATGCACTCGCTGGAACTTATGACAGGTATTGTGGCGGAACTGTCAAAATCGGGTATGTCCGACAGCTGGATCATGCGCAACATAGGCATGGACAAGAACGAGTTACTCCGTTTCAAACAAATCTCAGGTCTGGCTGAATTGTTTTGTGACAGGAGTTTCGGGCTCTCAGACGACTGGTTGGAGGAATAAAACGGTCTGTCTGGTATCCGTAACAAATATACATGGTGTTTATGCTTGCAAATCATTATTTGTAGGTATTGCGAGTGATGATTAAAACCGTTAATTTTGCAAACTAATGGATCGTACGAAAAAAAGACAGAGACAGCGGGCTGTCATAGCATGTATGTTGTTGCTGACATTGATGCCCTTTTTCCTCGTGAAAGCTTTTCATGTTCACGGGGAACATTCGTGCGTATCCCATAACGAACAGGGACACTCCCGTCACGATTCTCCTGAAAATTGTACCATCTGTCTCTTTACGCTCTCCCCGTTTGTCGAGGCAGGGATTTTTATATACGATTATATTCCGACTGGCAGGCCTGTAAGGTATCTTATCTCCGGGGAAACAGATGTCATCGTCATTCTTTTCCCGCATTTCCTCCGTGCACCCCCTGTGTGTTTGTCATAACTCCCTTGAGGGATTCGCATGCCATCACTGTGATTGCGTGCAGGGGCTTTTCATGTCCCGTCTTAACAGATTATAACCCGTTTATATTTTTTCAAGTATGACATTTCATGCATATCTCCAGTATGTGTGCCTGCTTGTTGTCTGCCTATGTACCCTCCCTTCTCCCATGGAAGCACGGGTACAGGCTGACCGGCAATCGACGGGTACACGCGATACTCTGCTGGTCATTGACCAGGAAAGCGGGCTTCCCATTGAAGGGGCCTATATCCTGACCGGGGAACGGTTACTTGTCAGCTCCCCCCGTGGAATGATTGTTTTCGGTCATGGAACGTGTTTCATGGATACGGTCCTCGTGCAGTGCCTGGGTTACGGTTCCCGGCGTGTGCCTTTGAACGAGGTATTCAAAGAAAGCAGCATACATACCGTATGTCTCTCCCCGGACATACAAAAACTCGGGGAAGTGGTCGTGACCGGTGAACGTGCCGGGGCGTCACCCAACGTGGTGAGCCGGCGCCTTTCATCTCCCGAGATCAGGAACGCGCTGGGAACCTCGCTTGCCACCCTGCTCGAACGTGTCAGCGGGGTAAGTTCCATCAGCACGGGAACCACTGTATCCAAACCCGTTATCCAAGGAATGTACGGGAACCGGATACTGATCATCCATAACGGTGCCCGCCAGACTGGGCAGCAATGGGGGGCCGACCACGCTCCCGAAGTGGACATGAACGGCAGCTCCTCTGTTTCGGTAATCAAGGGCTCCGATGCGGTAAGATACGGTTCGGATGCCCTTGGAGGGATTATCGTCATGGAGCAGTCTCCGCTTCCTTTCAGAAAACGCTCCCTTCAAGGGGGAATCTCCGCACTTTACGGAAGTAACGGGCGTCGCTACGTGGCTACCGGACAGCTCGAAGGTGCTTTTCCCGGTGATTTCGCTTGGCGTCTGCAGGGAACCTGGTCAAATTCCGGGGACCGTTCCACGGCGCACTATCTTCTGAACAACACGGGAACCAGAGAGTATCACGCTTCCGCCTCTCTGGGCTATGACCGCGGACGTCTGAGAGTGGAAGGTTTCTACAGCCGCTTCTACAGCCGGACAGGGGTGATGCTCAGCGCCCAGATGGGTAGCGAGGACCTGCTGGCGGAACGTATCCGGCTTGGTCGCCCCCTGCACACGGATCCCTTCTCCCGTGGTATCAGGCCTCCCTACCAGGAGGTCACCCATCAGATCGCATTCGGCAGGATGCGGCTCGGCATGAAGAAGGGGGGGAGTATTCACTGGCAGAGTACCTGGCAGAAGGACGATAGGCAGGAAAACCGTGTCCGGCGGCTGGATTCTAACATTCCGGCGGTTTCCCTGCACCTGAATTCATTCCAGCATCTTCTGCGCTGGAAGCGGGATTACCGCTCCTGGCAGGTCGAGGCGGGAGGTCAGGTCATGTTCATCGAGAACCACAGCCGCGCGGGTACCGGATTCGTGCCCGTTATCCCGAACTACACGGAGACACAGGCAGGGATATACGGAATCGGGAAATATCACCTGGCCAGGGGAGGCGTTGAAGCAGGCCTCCGCCTGGATATGCAGGAAACCCGTGCCAGTGGTTATGACTGGACAGGAAGTCTCTATGGAGGAACAAGAAAGTTCAATAACGTATCATACAGTCTGGGAGGTCATCATCATTTCTCTGACCAATGGAAGCTCACCACTAATTTCGGGCTGGCCTGGAGAGCTCCTCACGTGTATGAATTATATAGCAACGGAAATGAACTCGGATCCGGAATGTTTGTCAAAGGAGATTCTACCATGCACTCCGAAAGGAGCTATAAATGGATATCTTCCATCAGTTACAGCAATAAGGTATTCAGTGCCCGAATGGACGGTTACCTGCAATGGATAAGCGGCTATATCTATGATGAACCGAAGAAAGAAACCATCACTGTTATTTCGGGGGTATACCCTGTATTCCAATACAAACAGACCCCGGCTTTCTTTCGCGGAATGGATTTTGACTTTCACTTCATGCCCATAAATTCATGGGATTATCACCTGATTGCTTCTTTTATACGGGCAAATGAACAGACGACAGGAAATTACCTTCCTTATATCCCCTCTTCCCGTTTCAGCCATGACCTCTCATGGCTTCACGAAACCAAATCGCATTCCAAATTACGTTTGAGTATCAGACATCGATTCGTGGCAAAACAGACCCGGTTTGACTCGAATACGGATCTTATTCCCTATACCCCTCCGGCATACCACCTCTTGGGGTTCGCTGCTAGCTTTGAGTGTCCTGTAAAATACGGATACAAACTACAATTCATGATAGCGGCAGACAATATCTTGAACAAAGAATATAAAGAATACACTAACCGTTCACGCTACTATGCACATGACATGGGATCTGATGTACGTTGTGTAGTGAACTGGAGTTTTTGATTTATAACAATTATTATTAACCAAATAAATAAAAAATGAAAACAAATGTATGTAAAATCGCATTGATGTTCCTGATAGGAACAGCTCTTTCGTTGTTGTTCAATTCATGCAGTAAAGATCCTGTAATTCCTGAAAATGAGACAGATAATAAATTGCATGAAGATCCTTCCAAAATGACTATCCGTCTTGTGGAATGTCACCTGCATGCAGACTGGAATGAAATACAGAAAGTCGGTGGACCTCACCAGAATCCGGAATCTCCGGCCAAGCACATGAAACGTATTCAGGAAATAACTTATGAGCTGAAAGCCGGCAAGGGTTGGAGGCTTGCCGAAGGCAGTCAAAGCAAGTTCTACGTGCAGAAAAATGGAGACTACTATACTTATGGGAAATACACCCCGGCTCCCGTTTATTTGATGTTCATCTATTACTATAACGCCAAAGGAGATTTGATGAACAGCCAGTTTATAGAAAACGGGCAGGATAATATTCATCAACATTTCTTCACGCCTGAAAATGTAAAACCCACATTTGACGGTCAGCCGGAAGCCGATGACAATGAACCGCAGAAATTGGTGGATTATCTTTATGTGGACACTACCCCCTGGGACAAGACCAAACATAGCAAGGAAGCTGAAATAACAGGAGACAGTAACCCGATAGGTTTGAAAGGAGTTATCCGTTTTTTGAAAGACCGTAAGGAATTCGACCTGAAAATTCGTCTTTATCACGGCTACAAATCCAAGGGCAATCCGGAAACAGGTACTTTTGATCCGTTCTATAAACCTTCCGGAATATTGATCCAGCGTGGTACATGGGATATCAACCTAAACATTC
>OHCD01001129.1_pt1 | contig 11666 bp, 12 predicted proteins | sample 1577561 | NCBI WGS metagenome assembly OHCD01 (sample SAMEA3879510, study PRJEB24766) | human gut metagenome | biome: human-associated habitat; feature: feces | place: USA | collected 1985/1987 | reverse complement strand
CTTATAAACTAACAGCAATTTCTCAACTGCTTTGCAAAGGTACGAATATTTTTCGTGTGCGCAAACGGTTTTATATTTTATAACACTTCCGCAGGCTATAAATCTTTCACATCGCTCAATGCAACCAGCTTATTTACAATAGCATAGATAGTCAAACCGGCAGCACTATGTATTTGCAATTTTTTGCTAATATTTCTTCGGTGTGTAATCACCGTATGAATCGACAAAAAAAGCTTTTCCGCTATTTCCTTATTTGTCATTCCCTTCACCACACAGATAACGATTTCCTTTTCCCGCTGGCTAAGCGTATCCTGATTATCCATCTCTTCTTCTTCGGAAACCACATTCAATAAACCTGCAATTTTCTTAGAAAGAGTTTCCAAATCATCGAATATCGAAATAGACTCATCATACTTACCCAATAATGAAGCATCTACAAAAGAAGTAACCAACGCTATTAAACGTATTCTTTTACCGGATATTTCTTCTCGAAACTTAGCTACATCAAAGTAATCACCAAAAGTAGGATTGACAATCAACATCTCGGGACATTGCGTCCGGACGCAATCGTGCAAAGCTTCAACAGACAGTAATTCTATTGGTTGTACTTTTACGTTAGAAAGACGCTTCAATGCAGCAGTCAACCCACCACGAATAATTACAGAGGTCTCTGCAATAGCTATTCGAACTACTTCGTTATTTTTCATTTTCCCTAATCCTCCTTTCCAACTTCAGAATGGCAGGAACAAAAATATAGTCTTCAACCTTGCAGTGAGATTCCAAACCGGCCTCACAGGCGTATATATCGAAAAGAGCCGCATTCAACAGATTCTCATTGGCTTTGGCAGGACAATATTTAATGATGATATTTTTCAGTTCTGTCAGCTTCTCTCCCACCTGGTCATGATGCTTGGAGAATGTGCTAATCTGATAATTCCGGGGAGCATTGCCATTTATCAGCGCATCCACATATTTGAATACCGTTTTCTCCTCATAATCCATGTGTTTACGTACCTCTCGTGTATATTCATCAAAGAACTTAAGAATCAGAAAAGCTACATCATCCTGCGAACAGTCAATCGCTTCAATCAGTTTACGGCGAATGGCAGGAAGAGAAAAGTCCAGAAAGTAAATATGGGCTTGCCGCAGATAATCGATTAGTGCAGGTATAGAAATATCCTCACTGCTTCCATCCATCCGCGAAAAGCCTTCAGACATAAAGTTGACTACAATCAGAAAAGTCCTGCAATCTACTCCATTAAGCTCGCAAACTTCTTTCACTGTTTTGTCACCAAATCCCAACGAAAGGCCGAAACGGCTCATCACTTGTAACAAGGAATAGTTATCACTGATGAGATCAATCATCTTATCAGTTGGTTTGTATTTTTGCAAATTATCCATTTACACCTATTTATATTAGAGACTGCAAAGAAACGGAATATTTCGAGGATATGCAATCACCACAAATAGGTATTTTCGCTACCCACAGTTTCCCCAATACTAATTACTTGTTACTAATTTATAACAGGAGGCTAGGCTGGCTATTCTTTTTTTAGTAATTTTGTCGCTATCAATTTGTAATCAGTAATTCATAATTAAATAATATGGCAAACGAACTCGAACTGAAATACGGCTGCAACCCAAATCAAAAGCCTGCCCGTATCTTCATGAAAGAAGGCGAACTACCCATTGAGGTATTGAACGGACATCCCGGTTACATCAATCTGCTGGATGCATTCAACAGTTGGCAGTTAGTAAAAGAACTGAAAGAAGCTACCGGACTTCCGGCTGCCGCATCATTCAAACACGTCAGCCCGGCAGGTGCTGCTGTTGCTGTAGAAATGAGTGACACACTGAAGAAAATCTATTTTGTGGATGATGTAAAACTGTCTCCACTGGCAACAGCCTATGCACGCGCACGCGGTGCCGACCGTATGTCTTCTTACGGAGACTTCATCGCATTGTCCGATACTTGTGATGAAGAGACTGCACGCATTATCAACCGTGAAGTATCCGATGGTGTGATTGCACCGGATTACACTCCCGAAGCTTTGGAAATCCTGAAAAATAAAAGAAAAGGAACTTACAATGTGATCAAGATAGATCCGGCTTACCGCCCGGCTCCTATCGAACACAAAGATGTTTTCGGAGTGACTTTTGAGCAAGGCAGAAACGAACTGAAAATAGACGAAAGTCTTTTGAAAGAGTTACCTACACAAAACAAGGAAATTCCGGCTGAAGCCAAACGTGACCTAATCATTTCTTTAATCACCTTAAAATATACACAATCCAATTCCGTATGTTATACAAAGGACGGACAGGCGATTGGTATCGGTGCAGGACAGCAGTCACGTATTCACTGCACGCGCCTTGCAGGAAATAAAGCAGATATCTGGTATCTCCGCCAACATCCGAAAGTAATGAATCTGCCCTGGATTGAAAAAATCCGCCGTGCGTATTGGCAGACGGCGTTTGGCAACAGTTTTTTACAGAAAAGCCGGAAGTACTGACCCGCGAAGAGAAACGTGCATGGCTGGATACAATGACTGGCGTAGCTTTGGGCTCTGACGCATTCTTCCCCTTCGGAGACAATATCGAACGTGCACACAAAAGCGGTGTAAGCTATATCGCACAACCGGGAGGTTCAGTACGAGATGATCATGTTATCGGTACATGCGACAAGTACAATATGGCAATGGCATTCACAGGCATTCGCTTGTTCCATCATTAAAACATAAGAATCCCCTTTATAATAGAAACTAATCCGTTTCTCCATTATAAAGGGGATTCTTATGTTTTAAGACCTGCTCAGAAAAATAAGGGTATCTTTTAAAGCATCAACTCCACAACCAACAAAAATATTTTAGTATAATTCATCCTCATCTACATTCTCTGAAATAGTGAAATCAAACCAAGACAAGTCCGTCTTATTTATTACCCACTTGCTATAATTCTTATAAGCCTTCACTACTGACGATTTTTCTTTCGGATATCTCCATGCCGGGTCGCTTGCTGAAGTACGAGGAAAATCTAATGCCCAACAAGACATATCTTCCATCCGATAATAAATATTTCGTGATGCATCAGAACAGTCATCCGCAGTTTGAAGCAAGTTTGTATCCATCTTCGAAGTCGGAGCAAAGTCTGTTAAATGAATTTCATGAGAACGGTTGTTCACAAATATAAATGGATTGAATTTCATCATTGAAACATTGTCAACCGGAATAGTCAGCGGAATAGTGATTTCAACTTCCGCTGCTGAAACAAAACTCGTCCCCTTTTCTGTATTTACAAAACCATTTATATTAGGAAAGAGTCTGCTTACATCTTCCCAAATCACAAAAGTCGCCTTTGAATTACCACTTTCGAAAGTCGCTCCCATCACCTTTGCAGCATCAATATAACTTTCTGCCAATGGAAGTTCAATGCCAAAACCGATCTTTGTATAAGCGGCAGCCCCTTTGGCTATTGGTTTAAAACGCAATTTAATGCTTGTAATCTTGTTTTCCGTATTCTTTCCCAAACCGTATGCATAATTTACTACAAAGTCATTCAGGTCATAATCACCGGCATTAGGCCACTGGTCTTCGAAAGCCAATGTACCATGAATAGATTCAGTTACAACTACTTCTTCTTCAACCGGAATATCCTCTCCCGGTTCAATTGCTTTTTCAGGAGTAGCAGTCACTTTCAACATTACATCATTAAAATCATAATCTGATTGATTATCGCCAAAAGGACGGATATCAAATCCGGTCACACAACAATTATAACCATCTAACTGACGAGTTACAGCCTGAGATTTTCCCCATTTATTCAATACCGGAGTAGAGTAATACATTCCAGAGACGTCACCATTAACAACAGGATTCGTTTTATTTTTAAAAGAATACGCATTCTTCGTTGTTACATCCGTACCATCCTTCTTATAACCGGCACGTGCTACAACAAAACCTATCCGTGTCCCTTTTGGGAAAATCTCAGTATACTCCTTTCCATTCCAATAAAGTAACTGAACTTTCAAACCCGACGGACACTGCAGCTGGTTAGTATTAGGCAACAACATAGTCATCCGAAGATGATCAATGTCATTTGGACTATTCAGTTCTTCCTCTTTATAATTATAATACATCAATGAATTATAAACAGTCTGATTAGCGACATAGAAACCACCATCACCGACATAAGTCACCCAAACTCTGGCTCCATTTTCATCAACGACCCGTAAATCCGAGTTTTTATCCAAATCTGCTTTCTGAACATTCTGCCTCTCTGGGTACCAACTATCAATCTGATTAATCAAAGCAGGAGATAGTTGCTCTTTAGAGACCAAAGAACACCCACCCTGCAGCGGAATACCATCCCTACTTATTTCAACATTCTTATAAGGGATATACAATTGATACAGACCACTGATCGGTCCGGAAAATGAAGGAATCTCAATCGAAAAAGCACGCGAGACAGCCATATGAGGAAAACTGACTCCTTGAAACTCCAATGAAACAAAATCCTGAACATCCGCTTCCTTCACCTGACCATAACCAGCAGTGAGAGGAGCCACATAAATTTTGGAAACATTATTTCCTATCACCACTTCAGCTTTCAACTTACCTGAAGCATCCGTATATCCGACAAAGACCGGATCAATAGAAATAACTCCTTCGCCCGTGTAAGGCTGACTCATAAACACACCGAATTTCACACCGGCCTGTGATTTTCCATCACCATCGACAGCAGTAATAAATACACTCCTTTGCGTTTTCAACAAGAAATCCGTAGATAAACCGAGTTGAGTATCCTCAGGCGTTCCTTCATCCGGATTATACAAATTTTTCTCTTCTACACATGAAGCAAGAACCATGCCGATAACTCCAAAAGAAAAATACTTTAAGCTTCTCATATTCATATAGTATATGTGTCTGTTTTGATCTCTGCAAAGATAATACATTATTTAAAAACAACTTTAATAAAAGTTGCATTTCTTGTAGAAAAAAAGCGAGAGAACATCCCCATTTATAATGAGAATAAAGCAATTATTCCACTATAAATGGGGATTTCCTATTTCTCCGAGACCCTTTATCTTTGCACCATCACATTAAAATAGAATCAAAGATGAATAAAATTGGAGTATTTTACGGTTCCACTACCGGAACAACAGAAGACCTTGCCCGTCGGATTGCAGAGAAACTAGATGTTCCTTCCGCACATATTTATGATGTATCCAAACTCACTGAAGCTTTGGTCGGTGAATATGATGTACTGGTACTAGGCAGTTCCACATGGGGAGCCGGTGAATTACAGGATGACTGGTACGACGGAATTAAAATTTTAAAGAAATGCGATCTGTCTCACAAATATGTAGCCTTGTTCGGTTGTGGTGATTCCGATTCTTACAGCGATACGTTCTGTGATGCTATCGGTATTCTTTATGAAGAACTGAAAGATACGCGCTGCAAATTCTGTGGAGCGGTGGACACAGCCGGTTATACATTCGATTCTTCTATCGCTGTCGTTAATGGCAAGTTCGTAGGTCTTCCACTCGACGAAGTCAATGAAGACGGTCAGACAGATGAACGTATCAGCGCATGGGTTGAACAAGTAAAACAAGAAATCAGCTAATCTTTATCTCCATATAAAATAACAGTTTACATCATGGCTACCGAAAGAATCATTCCCGGAGAAATCCGGATTTTCCTCAACCACATTTATGAGTTCAAGAAAGGCGTACGCAACATGGTACTCTATACGATGAGCAGAGAGCACGAAGAGTTTGCCATCCGCCGGCTGAAGAATCAGAAGATCAGTTATATGATACAAGAAGTAGGTACTAACAAGATTAATCTGTTTTTCGGCAAACCCGAATGTATGGAAGCCATGCGGCATATCATCATTCGCCCCTTGAATCAACTGTCTGCCGAAGAGGACTTCATCTTGGGAGCCATGCTGGGATACGACCTTTGCCAACAATGCAAACGGTATTGTAATAAAAAAGAAGGTATAAAGATAGCCGTTTAAAGAATAACTTTTGCATTGTTAGCTTTGTTTTGTATGTAGTTTATCTTGAGTAGAATCGTTTCAAAAAAAACAGGTTTTCACAAAAACATTTTCCACTGGAAACTTGTTCTAATAAGAAACGATTCTCTCAATAACAAACTAACAACAAACAGTATGCTGACACAACAACAAGAACCATCCAAAGCCTACGTACTTGCGGGCATTTTCACTCTCTCCTTACGACTGATCGTCGGCTGGACTTATTTCTCAGCTTTTTGGCGCAGACTCGTCCTTGAAAACAAACTCATTCCGGATGGAACCGGATACATTGGAGAAAAGTTCAATCATTTCCTTCCCAATTCCATTGGTATCAAACCGATTATTGAATACTTGGTCAGCACACCGGATTTACTTTGGTGGGCAATGGTAATTTTCACATTAGTAGAAGGCATCGTCGGGTTACTCTATATGCTCGGTTTCTTCACACGAGTATCGGCGTATTCAGTCTGGCATTCGGCATTCTTTTAGGCTCCGGCTGGCTGGGTACTACCTGCCTCGACGAATGGCAAATCGGCATCTTGGGAGTGTCAGCCGGATTCACTATTTTCCTGTCCGGCGGCGGAAAATATTCTTTGGATTATCTGTTATTGCCTAAACTTTCCAAGAACAAATGGCTTGTATGGCTTACTTCCGGTGAACTTCCACTATCTATCAAGCAATTCAGTAAAGTCGCAATAAGCGGTGCAGTACTGCTTTTCATACTGACCTTATATACTAACCAAGTCTTCCATAACGGTGTTTGGGGACCTTTGCACAACAAATCGGTCAAACCGGAACTGGAAATATCCAACGCAAAGATTCAAGAGGATATCCTCACGTTCAAAGTATACCGGATAGAAGGAGCCGACGTGTACGGTTCCTTCCTGATCGGCATAACACTAAAAGACGAGAATGGAAAAACAATACTTCAAAAGAATGGAGAAGAGCTAGCCCGCTTCCCACTTACCCGAATAAAAAATGACTATGTAGCCAAAGTAGCTCCGGGAAAGCACAGCCTCATCATTCCTTTGGGAAGTAAAGCAACCCTTACAATCAGAAGTGATGTTTTTGTGGACTTGCCCAAAGGTGACTACGAACTAATTCTGACAGATATAAGTGGTATAACCTGGAAAGAGAATATTACTGTCAAATAAAGCAAGTCAGAAAAATCTAAAAACAAAAGAAGGTGTATATCAGCAAAAAAGCAAAAATGCTGATATGCACCTTTTACTCATTTACCCTTTTAAATTTCCTTACTTCCCATTCTTAGCTAAAAATTACCTACATATACTGAATTTAAGAAATAACTATGCCTACTTTTAGGTATTGCCAGCCTTTTTAACCTCATATAACTTTGCAGTCGATAAAATTATTAAAAAGATGAGAAAATTAACTGCAATCGTTGTTCTTTGCTTCCTGTCCTCTTTCTACACACTTTCGGCTCAGGAAACGAAAGATAATTCTAAAAACGACAAGCCTTCTACAGAGGAGTATTCAAAGTTCCGTTTTGGCGGATACGGAGAGATGGTCGCTAACTTCAAGGACTATGGTATAAACCGCTTCTATGGAGGAAATGACGGTAACCCTAACAAAAAAAGGAATACCATATCCATCCCCCGTTTCGTACTTGCTTTCGATTATAAATTTACATCGAAATGGATACTCGGAGCAGAAATAGAGTTTGAATCCGGCGGTACAGGCACAGCTTTTGAGCTGGAGAACTCCGAAAACGGTGAATATGAAACAGAGGTGGAAAAAGGTGGCGAAGTCGCTATTGAACAGTTCCACATCACACGCCTGATCCATCGGTCTTTCAATGTACGTGCCGGACATATCATTGTCCCTGTGGGATTAACCAATTCACATCATGAGCCGGTCAACTTCTTCGGAACATCCCGTCCGGAAGGTGAAACAACAATCCTTCCTTCCACTTGGCATGAGAACGGTCTGGAATTCTTCGGTTCCTTCGGAAAAGGGTATGCCAGTTTCGATTATCAGGCCATGATTGTGGCAGGTTTGAATCCGAATGGTTTTGACCGCAACACATGGGTAGCCGGTGGCAAACAAGGTATATTTGAAGAAGACAACTTCTCGTCTCCGGCTTATGTAGCACGCCTGGATTACAAAGGCGTTCCCGGTTTGCGTGTAGGTGCGTCATTCTACTATTGTGCCGATGCGGGCTCCAATTCAGACAAACTTGATAGTTATTCAAGTAAAGTCCCGTTGAGAATATTCACGGCAGATGCACAATACCGCAATAAATATGTAATTGCACGTGGTAATATCGTTTATGGAAATCTGGGCAATTCTACCGGAGTCAGTAAAGTGAATATCGGACAATCGAATAAATCTCCTTACAGCCGGCTAATTCCTGTTGCAAAAAATGCTGTAAGCTATGCAGCCGAAGCAGGTTTCAACATCAGTTCTCTTTTCAAAAACAATAAAGTTCCTGTGATCTATCCGTTTGCCCGATACGAATACTACAATCCGCAGGAAAAAGGAGAAAAAGGACAGACAATGGAAAAGCGTTGTCAGGTCAGTATGTGGACAGCCGGATTGAACTGGTATGCTCTCCCTAATCTGGTAGTAAAAGCTGACTACTCGACACGGCAGATCGGAACAAGCAAAGTATTCGGAACCGGAAAATACAACAGCGAAAACGAATTCTCTATCGGCATTGCTTATGTCGGATGGTTTATCAAGAAATAAGAAACAATCTATTAATTAATTTTTATACGATGAAAAAAAGTTTTTTCTATGTTGCAGCCCTTATGTTAGGACTGGCATTTACAGCTACTTCCTGTAGTAATGATGATGATAATGAAGTATCTGCTGCTGATATCGACTACAACTCAGAGAATGCAACAAGCTGGCACAACTATATGAAAAATGTAGGCCGCCTTCTGCAAACAGATGCAACAAACCTTCAGGCAGCCTGGACAACAGGCGGATATGGAGACGCTTTTATCAACCATAACGGTGAATTCACAACTGCCAAGACCTGTGTACAGCAAATCATCGAAGGTTGTATTGATATTGCCGGTGAAGTAGGTTCACAGAAAATAGGCGACCCGGTGAGCAAATATAAAGCCGGAAATATTCAGGAAGCAATTTATGCCGTAGAATCATGGTATAGCTGGCACTCCCGCGAAGACTATAGAAATAACATCTATTCTATCCGCAATGCTTATTACGGAACACTTGATGGAACCGTTGCCGATAATTCTATCTCAAAAATTATCGAAGGCAGCAATTCAACATTGAACAACAATGTAAAACAAGCCATCAATAAGGCAGCGACTGCCATCTGGGGTATTCCACAACCTTTCCGCAACAACATCAACAGTTCGGAAGCAGAAGAAGCCATGGAAGCCTGTTCAGATTTGGAAACTGTACTGAAAGAGTTGAACTCTTATATCGGAAGTACAGCAAGCATTAACTCTGATGCCATACTTCAGCCGGTGGTAAAAACTTACGTTGAAGTAGTCGTATTGCCGACTTACGCATCACTGAAAAGTAAAGTAGATGCGTTATATGATGCAGTGATAGCTCTTTCCAATTCTCCATCCAATACAGCTTTTGAAACAGCGTGTGACGCTTGGTTACAGGCACGCCAGCCATGGGAAGTCAGTGAAGCCTTCTTGTTTGGTCCGGTTGCCAGCCTGGGTCTTGACCCGAATATGGACAGCTGGCCACTAGACCAGAACGCTATCGTACAGCTTCTGAATTCAGGAGACTGGGACCAGCTGAACTGGAGCGGTGACTATGATGAAGACAACGAAGGTATCGCAGCCGCTCAGAATGTACGCGGTTTCCACACACTGGAATTCCTGCTCTTCAAAGACGGACAGGCTCGTAAAGTGAAATAAGGGATTACCCCATAAAAGCATATAGAAGTAAAGGCGAGATTGACTAAATCTCCTTTTACTTCTTTGGTATGTTTGAGCATATTATTTTAAATAAAGTCAATTAAAGATGAATTGCATACTAAAATATTCATTCTCTCTCCTTTCTATATTGGCGTGCAGCGCTTGCGATAATGACGGAATTGACATCTTGGATATAGAGATACCGGATGGATACGCTCTGTCGGCAGGTACAGCTACCAATTTTCTGAACTCATCATTAGCCTACGACACTCCGGCAGACTGGGTGTCGGGTGTCTATGAAAACCGTTTCAATCAAGGAGACAGACTCTACGATGATGTACGGACAAGCGGTAATGGTCATGGCGGCGGACTCGGTCCTGTTTATGCCGGTTACTCCTGTGGTAGCTGTCATCGGAATGCCGGTCGTACCAAACCGACATTATGGAGCGAAGGTGGTTCCGGCAGCTATGGTTTCTCTTCCATGCTGGTTTATATCAGCCGCAAGAATGGTGCATTTTTTCAAGACTACGGCCGGGTACTGCACGACCAGGCAATCTACGGCGTAAAACCGGAGGGAAAATTATCTGTAGAATATACCTACGAAAGTTTCTCCTTCCCGGACGGTGAGAAATACGAACTCTGCAAACCGACTTACACCATATCCGAATGGTATGCCGAAGAAATCAAACCGGAAGATTTGTTTTGTACCGTCCGCATCCCCTTGCGCCATGTAGGTATGGGACAAATGATGGCATTGGACCCTACCGAAATAGAAGCACTTGCAGCGAAAAGCAACTATCCGGAATATGGAATCAGCGGACGTTGCAACTACATCACCGAACGGGGAGTAAGATCTCTGGGATTGTCCGGCAATAAAGCGCAGCATGCCGACCTTACTGTAGAACTCGGTTTTTCCAGTGACATGGGTGTTACCAACAGCCGTTATCCCGAAGAGATTTGCGAAGGACAAATACAAGTCAACCAAGGAAGCATGATGGGACTCTCCTATGATCAGCTGGATATTACCACCGAGGAGATGGAAGACGTAGACCTCTATATGCAGTGCCTCAGTGTTCCGGCCCGTCGCAATGTTAATGATCCGCAGGTGGTCAAAGGAGAACAAAACTTCTACCAAGCAAAATGTCACCTCTGCCATACAACTACCCTGCACACCAAACCCCGTGGCACCGTTCTGCTGAACAACACCCAGCTTCCGTGGCTGGGCAGACAAACCATCCACCCTTATTCAGATTTCCTGTTGCACGATATGGGATCCGAAATCATGGGAGTCGGTTTGAACGACAATTATGTCAGCGGTCTGGCACGTGGAAACGAATGGCGTACCACCCCTCTTTGGGGAATTGGTCTGCAAGAGAAGGTGAACGGACACACTTACTTCTTGCACGACGGTCGTGCCCGCAACCTGACTGAAGCCATCATGTGGCATGGCGGCGAAGGCGAAGCATCAAAAAACTTATTCAAAAAGATGAGTAAAGAAGACCGCGACGCATTGATTGCATTTATAAATTCACTTTAATAAAAAAGCAGTATATATCAGTTATTATGAAAAAATATATATTTTCATGTATTTGCATTTTGTGCTTGTCACTGTCTGGATGTGATTACTTGGATACTGAACCGGGTGACGCAATTTCTAGTGATCGTTTCTGGGAGACTTCTAATGCTGCCGCATTAGAGCAATATTGCAATCTTTATTATCCTAAACTCATCAAGGGACATGGTGATCCTTTGTCTTGGAATATT
>OHCD01001106.1_pt1 | contig 11869 bp, 7 predicted proteins | sample 1577561 | NCBI WGS metagenome assembly OHCD01 (sample SAMEA3879510, study PRJEB24766) | human gut metagenome | biome: human-associated habitat; feature: feces | place: USA | collected 1985/1987 | reverse complement strand
GACCAGGAATCTGCTGCCTTCGGAAATGCTGGATCAGATTTACACCATCAGCAGGCTGACAGGGGAACGGGTTTCCAATGTGGTGGTCATGGGTACCGGGGAACCGATGGATAATTACGACAACCTGATCACCTTCATCCGTATACTTACAGAGGAGCACGGGCTCCATATCAGCCAGCGCAACATCACCGTTTCCACCTGCGGAATCGTGCCGAATATGTACAAATTGGCAGATGAGGGACTCCAGATCACTCTGGCACTTTCCCTTCATGCGCCGAACGATGAAAAGCGCCGCGAGCTGATGCCGATTGCCAATAAATATTCCATTGATGAAATTCTCGATGCATGCCGCAATTACTTTGCAAAAACAGGCCGTCGGATTACATTTGAGTACTCTCTCGTTGGCGGGAAAAATGACAGCGAAGCCGATGCAAAAGAGCTTTCCGCGCGGATTTCGGATATCAACTGTCATGTAAATCTGATCCCGGTCAACCCGATCAAAGAGCGCGATTACGTGAAATCAACGAAAAAAGTCGTAGAGAATTTCAAAAATAAACTTGAAAAATACGGAATTAATGTTACTATTAGAAGGGAAATGGGCAGAGATATAGACGGTGCCTGTGGACAGCTTCGCAAGAAGCATATAGATAAAGAGAGAGGAATAAACTAGATGAAGACGTTTTCCATTACGGATGCAGGTGCTATTCGTGAGATGAATCAGGATTTTTATTTCTCGTCTGACACTGCAGTAGGAAATCTTCCGAATCTTTTCATCGTAGCAGATGGAATGGGAGGACACAAAGCCGGTGACTATGCTTCCAGATACACTATAGAGCGTGTGGTTGCATCGGTATCGAGAAATGCCGGGGATGAACCGGTATCCATCATCAAAGAGGCTATCAACAAGGCAAATGAGCTTTTGGTGGCTGAGTCTCGTGAGGATGAAGCTAAGCGTGGAATGGGTACCACCTTAGTCGTAGGAACTATTATAGGAAACAAGCTTTTTGTGGCCAATATAGGTGACAGCAGGCTTTATATTGTAGGTGGCACAGAGCAGATCAGACAAATTACCAGGGATCATTCACTGGTTGATGAGATGGTCAGGATGGGTGAGATAAATGCCGACGAGGCGAGAGTTCATCCGGACAAGAATATCATCACGAGAGCTGTCGGGGCAGCAGATCATGTGGAGGCAGATTTTTTTGAGGTCGAGCTATGTGAGGACGACAGGATTCTTCTGTGTACAGACGGACTTACCAATATGGTGAGAGATAAAGAAATATGCGATACTATTAGGCAAAATGATAATATCGAGACAGCAGCGTCACAGCTTGTCGCCATGGCCAATGCAAACGGTGGCCGCGATAATATCACTGTAATGATTATTAAACCATTTTAAGACGAGGTAATAACAGATGTTAGAGATAGGAAGTTTTTTATCGGATCGATATGAGATCCTAAGCAAGGTTGGCGCAGGCGGCATGTCTGATGTATACAAGGCAAAAGACCATATACTGAGCCGTTTTGTAGCTATAAAGGTTTTAAAGCAGGAGTTTTCGGAGGATAGTTCATTTGTGACCAAGTTCCGTGCTGAGGCACAGTCAGCAGCAGGACTTGAGCATCCAAATATCGTAAATATCTATGATGTAGGCAGCGAGAATGGTCTGTACTACATTGTCATGGAGTATGTCGAGGGTATCACACTTAAGACTTATATCGAGAAAAAGGGCCAGCTGTCATTCAAGGAGTCTGCAAGTATTGCAATCCAGGTGGCAAGGGGCATAGAGGCCGCTCACAATAAAAATATCATTCACCGTGATATCAAGCCGCAGAATATCATTATTTCCAAAGATGGAAAGGTTAAGGTTACTGATTTCGGAATCGCGCGGGCTACGACATCAACGGCAACACAGGCAGTAACAACGACAGTGATGGGATCTGTACATTACACATCTCCGGAGCAGGCAAGAAACGGCTTCGTCGATGGCAGAAGTGATATTTACTCACTGGGAATCGTAATGTTTGAGATGGTTACAGGCCGTGTGCCGTTTGACGGTGATACCACAGTGGCAGTTGCACTGCAGCACCTACAGGAGGAGATTGCAAGGCCAAGCATCTACGCACCGGATCTGCCAATCAGCTTTGAGAAAATCATCTTAAAGTGTACACAAAAGACACCGGACCGCAGATACCAGACTATTGAGGAGCTTCTCACAGACATAAGGCGCTCTCTTGCGCATCCTGATGAGGATTTCGTTACAATAGCACCACTCGTTGACGGTGGCAAGACCAAGGTTATAAGCCCGGAGGAGCTTGACAAGATAAAAGAAGGCAGAGGTGTTGCAGAGGACTTAAACGATGATGATACCGATGCAGATAATGGTGATGAGTATGCTGACGATGAAGACGATGATGATGAATATGATGAGTCACTCTTAGACGACGATGATGACGAAGAAGACGAAGACGATGATGATGACGGCAAGCTTTTAAATCCAAAGATGGATAAAGCAATCACAATCATGGGTATAGTAACAGCCGTAATCATTGTAATAGTTATCATATATCTTGCACTTTCAGTGGCAGGAGTGTTTAAGTTTGGCGGCAAAAAGAACTCAGAGTCACAGCAGACAGAGTCACAGACACAGACCGAGTCTGAATCAGAGTCAGAGACACAGACTGAGACAGAGGGCCAGATGATTGACATCAGAGGCATGTCAGTGGAGGATGCTCAGAAGGCAGTAGACCGCTTAAAGCTTGACCTCACAGTATTTGCATTTGAGACAAAGCAGTCAGATGAAAAGGATGGCACAATCCTTGAGCAGGATGTCAAGGTCGGAGATACAGTAAAGCGTGGTTCACAGATTAATGTAGTTATCGCAGGAAAAGGTGATAGTACATCAGAGATGGTCAAGATACCAAGTGTAATCGGAAAGACCAAGAGCTCAGCAAAGAGTACACTCGAGTCAGCAGGCTTTAGTGTCACCTTCGAGTATGGAGATTACAATGACAGTGTAGCAGCAGATGTAGTAACAGCACAGTCACCATCAGCAAAGAAACAGGCCGCAAAGGGCAGCACAGTAACAGTCACCCTCTCACCGGGCCAGAAGCCAATCACCGTGCCAAACGTAGTAGGTGCCTCACAGTCACATGCAGAAAGCGCTCTCGCAGGAGCAGGTCTCAAGTACACCTATGCCGACTCCCAGTACAGCGACACAGTACCCGCCGGCAACGTAATCAGCCAGACCAAATCCGGCGAAACCGTAGCCGCGGGCACCACAATCACACTTACACTCAGTAAGGGTAAGCAGCAGGTTTCAAAGAGCGTAAATAAGACATTGTCACTTGGAATAGAAAATGCAAAGGTAGTAGATGGTTCATATACCTTAAAAGGCAGTGATGGACAGACATACGCAAGTGGAACAGTAACTTCAGCAGAGGTTTCAGTATCCGGAACAATGAATTGTGCATCCGGTAAAATAACGGTAACATGGAAATATACAGTTCCATCATTGGATGGAGATGGAAATGAAGTTGAGGGTGAAGTTCAGACAAAGACAGAAACAGTAGAAGTACAGTAAGCCACCGGATAGCACCCACAAAGTGGGTGCTATCCGCACCCCACTACCGCATCAACCCGCGGACGAAAACCTGAACTCGCGGAGAGAAACTAAGGAAGCGGGGCAGGCATGTGTTCCGAGGAAAAAATATGAAATGCCCCGGGGTGCCATAAACCTACCGAGGAAAGAACAGGGCAGAGCAAGCCATAGCCTGTCCGTAGGAGAGCCCGGGGCTGGCTTCATATTTTTTAAGAGGAATATATGCCTGCCTCCGCCACCCGCACAACCTCAAAGCGCGGCATGCACCCCGCCGAAAGCGTGACTCCTGCAAATACAAAAGCACACAAGGAAAACCATGACAGGAAAAATTATTAAAGGAATTGCCGGCTTCTACTACGTCTACGTAGAAGAAACCAAAGAAGCAAAAGAAACTGCCACAGGCGGCACTCTCTACGAGTGCAAAGCAAAAGGCACCTTCAGAAAACAAAAGATAAAGCCGCTGGTTGGCGATATCGTCGACATAGCAGTCCTCGATGATGAAAAGCACATAGGCAATGTCGAGCGTATACTGCCACGGAAAAACGAACTTATCAGGCCGGCTGTGTCCAATATAGACATGGCCTTGGTTATTTTTGCATCCGCAAAGCCGGATCCCAATTTCAACCTGCTTGATAGGTTTTTGTGTATGATGGAGTACCAGCATGTCCCGGTTACCATATGCTTCAACAAAAAGGACTTAATCACACCTAAAGAGCAGCAGGAGCTTAAAAGCATATACGAGCCGGCTGGCTATAGAGTGCTTTTTACCAGCACGAAAACAGGTGAGGGCATAGATGAGATAAAGCACATTTTAGAGGGAAGGACGACCACGGTTGCAGGTCCCTCGGGAGTTGGCAAGTCATCTATCATTAACTGTCTGCAGGATGATGTGCAGATGGAGACCGGACATATAAGTGAGAAAATAGAGCGCGGAAAGCATACGACCAGACATTCTGAGATTATCCCGATAAAGGATGGCACGTATATCATGGATACACCGGGCTTTAGCTCGATGGATGTGCCGGGCTTTGAAAAGGAAGATCTGTGGACATGTTATCCGGAGTTTGTAGAGTATGAGCCATATTGCAGGTTTCAGGGCTGCAGTCATATAAATGAGCCGGACTGCGGCGTGAAGGAAGCTCTTGCAGATGGGAAAATATCGCAGGTGCGGTATGATAATTATAAGCTTTTATATGAGGAGCTTAAAAACAGACAAAAGTATTAATTTAAAGCATAATCAAACGGAGGAAAACATGAACTGTTTATCACCATCAATTTTATCAGCGGATTATTCAATACTCGGAGAGCAGCTTAAGCAGCTTGATGAGGCCGGAGCACAGTATGTGCATATAGATGTTATGGACGGCAGCTTCGTTCCAAGCATATCAATAGGACTGCCGGTCATAAAGACAATCAGAAAGTGCACAGAGCGTATGTTTGATGTGCATCTGATGATAGATGAGCCGGTCAGATATATAGATGATTTTGCGACAGCAGGAGCAGATATCATCACAGTCCATGCGGAGGCATGTAAGCATCTTGACAGGACAATCGAGGCAATAAAGGAAAAGGGCATACTGGCAGGTGTAGCATTAAATCCGGCTACTCCGCTCTCAGCCATAGAGTATGTGCTTCCCAAGGTGGACATGGTGCTTATCATGACTGTAAATCCGGGTTTTGGAGGACAAAAGCTTATTCCGTACACTGTAGACAAGGTGCGCGACTTAAAGGCACTTCTTGAGAAAACCGCAAATAAGGCTGATATCGAGGTGGACGGTGGTGTTAATCTTGAGAACGTGGAGACACTGCTTGCGGCAGGAGCCAATATCATTGTTGCGGGAAGTGCGGTGTTTAGCGGAGAGATAGAAGAAAATGTAAAGGATTTTCTGAATATCATGATGTAACAGATGCAGGTTAAAACAAAAATGCTTCCGGGGCTGTAGCAAATGTGGATATGTTATTTATAAGAAGGTGGATAAAATGAGGTATTTGATTGTATGTGGTGGAAAAATAGATAAGGAATTCGGCTTAAATGAGATAAAGACTGACGGAATAGATGCCATAATTGCGGCTGACAGCGGAATGGATTTCCTGTACGAAAACGGTGTCACGCCTGATATAATTGTAGGTGATTTCGATTCAGCCACGACAAAGGCCTTAGATTTTTTTGAGAGAAAAGGACAGACCGAGATACACAGGCTCAATCCCATAAAGGATGATACTGATACAGAGTATGCCATAAGACTTGCCATAAGAGAGGGTGCACGAAGCATAGTGGTGCTTGGAGCAACAGGAAGCAGAATAGACCATGTGCTCGGCAATATTTCACTCTTGGGAATAGGATTGGAAAGTGGAACTGATATCAGCATTACTGACACAAACAACCGTATAAGGATGGCGGATAAGCCCGTAACCATTGAAAAATCAGCCCAGTATGGCAGGTTTGTCTCGCTTATAGCAGTGACAGACGACAATGAGGTGAGCCTTAGAGGCTTTAAGTATCCTGTTACGGATTATTCCTTTGACAGATTTACATCGCTTGGCATATCCAATGAAATAATTGATGACCATGCAGTGATTGATATCCATAGAGGAAAATTTATCATTATTGAGTCAAAAGATTGACTTTTTAGGAATTTTGGTCTACTATGGTTTTAGGATTATTTCGGAAAAGCCTGATTACAGGAGGATTGATATACACTGTGTCGGCTTTGGAACATGATGGGGTAATTAGATGATAGAGAAGTATTATAGCGGGGTAATCGAGCAGATTTACAATCGCATAGGAAAAGAGACTCGAAATATCGTAATGGCGAATTATAGCAATGATTTTTCGATTGAAAATCTTGAGGTTATAAGACGTTATCAAAGCAATGAGGATAACGTCTTTTTTGCATACAGTGAGTTCTCTTACAATACGCTGGTCGGAGCTTATGAGCCATTTTTGGACATCATATGCAATATGCACAGGCGCTTTATAGGCGGAAGCTTTGATGATTTCCAGAAGGAGTGCGGTGTGTATTATCTGCACAGACAGGTGTTAAACAGCTATTATGAGACCGGTGAGTGTTTCAGAGAGGAGACAGTGCTGTTAAATGAGGTAGCATACGAGCAGAGACGCATGACGATGGCCATAGCTGACATGCTCAAGAAGCTTTCTGAGGTGAAGCCTTTGATGATTGTGATAAACAGATTCCAGATGGCGTCTAAGAGTTCAATTGAGACCATCAAGTATCTGATTGACAATCCATGCGCCAATATCGGTATCGTGTTAGGTGTCAATGCCATAGTCAAGGGTACTGACAGTACTGTTGAGGTGTGGGATCGTATAGTTGAGTCGCTTGAGGACAGGAGCGCCATATACTATATAGGCAGTGCCGGACCGCTTAAAAATAACGTAAAAACTACAAATGATGATGAGCTGTATATCACTATGAACTTTGAGCAGAGCATCCAGGAAGCATCAAATATCATGGAGTTTCTGGATTTTGAGCAGGCAAGGAGAGGCTGCCGCATTATAGAGCATAAGCTTAAGTTTGAGGATGCATGGATTGATGAGAAAAGCCTGCGCCGCTTTTATATGGTCTATGCAAGGACGTCTGTTTTACTTGGAGAGATGTCCAAAGCGATTGAGCTCACGAATGAATACAAGGCGCTGATACCGGAAAATGACAGTGAGCATTATCTTTCGCTGTATTATTTCATGAAGGGCACCTGCTATATGTATCAGGGCAAGCTTGAGAAGGCCGGAAACAGTGCAAAGAGTGCCTATGACTATGCAGTTTTGGCAGAGGATGACACACTGATATTTAAGGCAGAGCTTTTGTCAGTCATGATAAAGATGTCAGGCTGGTACAATATATTCTTCTGTGTACAGGATATACCTGTCAGTGATGAAATTATAGAAAAGCTCATAAAGCACGGCTACAGGAATCATTTGGCACATATATATATTTACGCATACGACAATAGCCGGGATGTGGTGAAGCAGTCCTTTTATGATGAATCATTACTAAAGCATTTTACGAAGGGGCTTGAGCTTGCGAAGGAGATAGGAAATGAGCAGCTTGTGTATGATGCATATCAGAAGACTATTATGCTTGCCAGCACAAGCGGTCTCAATGAGATAGCCTTTTTATATGTTATCCGTACATACGAGTTCATGAAGGGGCACGGCAATATATATGTTGCGAGAGTGCTTACGTCTATAGGCTACAATCTGAGTGCCATGGGTAAAAATGAGCTGGTTGACAATTATTACAATGCTGCAATCAATATGTTATATTACCTGAAGATGCCGGAGGATATAGCTGAGGTGTATTATAACAAGTCTCTTAACTATATCATGCAGGGCAATTATAAGGAGGCTGTCCATGCACTTTTAGTTGCCATGAAGACTATTATAAAGCTTCATCTAAACAGCTTAAGAGTGTGCAACACGAGTAAGGTATATGCGCTTCTTGCGCTTGCATCTATATTTTCGGGTGACAGATTCAGCTGTGAGCGCTATCTGCTCAGCTGCAAGCAGTTTCTTAATTATGTCATCTACAGAGTAATTGACACCACAAGAACTGAGGCAGTCCATGACTATTCCAGATGCGATGATGAGATGTTCCTTTACTCCTTTGCATCAGCCATGCTCTTGTGGCACGATGGTGAAAAGGAAGAAGCCTTTTTACGTTTTGAGGATGCGGAGAGATATCTCGTTAATGCGGAGGGAAACGAATTTTTTGCATATTCGATATACAGGGAAAGCAGGATGAAGCTGTTTGAGCTGCTCGGCAAAAATGAGCTTATAGAGCATGAGAGAATACTTTTAGAGGCACACAATAAAAGGATGCATGAAATAGCAGAGGCAGCTCCGCTTGACATGTTAAAAAATATCAACCTAGAGTCACTGAGTGATGGCCATATCAATGAGCGGCAGATTAATATGCTTGTAAAGCAGCATGGGCTCGAAAAGGATTATCAGGGCTCAAAGCGTCAGATGGAGTTTATTTCCATATGGCAGACCATTATCGATGTCAATGACCAGAAGAAGGACACCATGATTGAAAATGCCATGAGCAATTTCATCAATCATTTCAGTCTTGACTGTGCGCTGATCATAGATCTGCACGCGAAGGAGCCACAGGTGCTTTATAATGATACGGGCTGTGATATGACAGATGAGGTTATAAAGGGCATATGTGATATCATGATAGACTATCCGGAGGGCATTGCCACATCAAAGATTGCAGAGGGCTTCTACGAGTATGAAAATGTCATCTCGTATTTCGGCGTGGATGATGTATGCTCATTTGTCGCAGTGCCTTTTATCAAGAATGATGCACTTTCAAGTGTACTCATAGCATATGTGCGCATGAAGGACAACTGGCATGGCTCAATCGAGCGATACATGCTCAATGAGGATGATCTGAGCATTTTCAAGCTGTTATTCAGAGAGCTTGAGTATTCCATTGCCCGTATTGAGGCAAATGAGAAGGCCAATGAGATGAACAAGAGGCTGAAGCAGGCAGCTGTCACTGACATGCTTACCGGTATCTATAACAGAGCAGGTATGTATCAGGAGATTGAAAAGCTTGAAAAGCGCATAAGTGTTACATCCGGTGGAATGGATGTGGGGCTTATGTTTATTGACCTGGACAACTTCAAGCATTATAATGATACGTATGGTCATGATGTGGGAGATTTGATACTTAAGGAGATGGCCTTTGTGTTCAAGGAAGTTGCTAAGGACAGAGGCTTTGTGAGCAGATATGGCGGTGATGAGTTCATCATAGTCATTGAGTCATGCGCCAGATACGAGCTTGAGAATATTGCAAAGGATATCTATGCGAGGATTGCAGAGGCGGATGGCTTCAGCAGCCAGATAAAGAAATATCTCAACCATGACGTGGAGTTTAAAGAGGAGAAGAATATCACCTGTTCTATTGGAATTTCATATGAGAGAAATGTCACAAGTGAGAGTCAGATTACTGAGCTGATTAAGAAGGCGGACGATCTGATGTATACAGTAAAGACAGGCGAGAAAGGACACTATGCATTCTTTTAAATCAGATGAATTTAAGATAAGAGTATTGACAAAGGACGATGCGGAGGAATACAATGCACTGCTTCGTTATGCTTTTCAGGTAACAGAGGCAGATCTTGCCGAGACCGGTTGGAAGGATGATGAAATCAAGCAGTCGAAGTTTCCGGTGCTTGAGAGAGCCGATGTGCTTGGCTGCTTCAATATCATAGACAAAAAAGAGGAGCTTGTGGCTCAGTTTGCTGTATATCCGCTCGATATGAATATATATGGTGAGCGCTACGAGGTAGGCTTTGTCACAAGTGTGTGCACGTATCCTGAGTACACCGGCCATGGTCTCATGAAAAAGCTTATGAGAAAGAGTCTTACGAGGATGCGAGATAGCAACAAGTCGTTTGCCCTTTTGTATCCATACTCCATACCTCTTTACAGAGGGCTTGGCTGGGAGATTATCTCAAACAAGATGACATATGTGATAAAGGACAGACAGATTCCTACAAAGCTTAAGGAGCCCGGCTATGTGCGCCGTGTGCAGTGGGATGACGAGCAGTTTAAGAAGCTTCATACTCACTTTGCCGCGAAGACTCACGGCTGTCTGTACAGAAACAATCTGGCTTGGGAGGAGTACTTCCGCTGGGATGAGGACGATACGATGGTCGCCATCTACTATAACGAGGATGATGAACCGTGTGGCTATATGGTGTATCTTATCAGCTCCGATGTCATGCACATCAAGGAGCTCATCTACTTAAACCGTGAGGCGCAGCTTGGTCTGTGGGAGTACATTCATGCGCACGATTCCATGATTGATGAGGTCAGAGGCAACAACTATTACAGCGAGCCCATCGCTTTTGAGCTCGATGACAGTGATATAAAGGAGACAATAAGACCATACGCCATGGGCAGAATCATCGACGTGGCGCAGTTTATATCACAGTATAACTGTGACCCGGATGGCCCGGGCGGCTGCTTTAGCTTTGAGATAGCAGATGACCTTCTTCCGTGGAACAATGGCACATTTGTCATTGATTTTGAGAAGGGGCACTGTGCTCTCACCGACAAAAATCCACAGTATCACCTAAGCATGTCTATTGGCACGTTTACCACACTGCTTTTAGGCTACAAGAGTGCCGAGAAGCTTTTGCAGATGGGCAAAATACAGACTACGTACGATGCTGTTGCAAAGCTTGACGATATTTTATATCATGAGATACCATATGTATCTGACTACATATAATGATAAAAGGTCAAAAGGTAAAGGAAAATAATATGTCAAATTATGTGATTAGCTGCTGTTCAACAGCAGATCTTACCAGGGAGCATATGCTCGAGAGAAATATTAAGTACGCGTGCTTTCACTATGAGCTCGACGGCAAAGAGTATATGGATGATCTGGGACAGTCCATGCCACTGCCGGATTTCTACAAGGCAATGGAAGCCGGTGCCATGACAAAGACCTCGCAGATCAATCAGGAGGAGTACATGGAGTACTTCAGGCAGTTCCTTGATGAGGGATATGATGTGCTTCACTGCGCACTAAGCTCCGGTATATCAGGTACAGTTAACTCGGCAAGGCTTGCAAAGGAGGCTTTGGAGGAGGAGTACCCTGACAGGAAGATATATGTGATTGATTCTCTGGCAGCATCGTCTGGCTTTGGACTTTTGATGGATAAGCTTGCTGACCTTAGGGATAGTGGCATGGATATTGATACACTGGCTAATTGGACCATGGAGCACAGACTTGATGTGAATCACTGGTTCTTCTCATCAGACCTTACATTTTTTATCAGGGGAGGCCGTATCTCAAAGACCGCGGGCTTCGTGGGAAATGTGCTGAATATCTGCCCTTTCATGAATGTGAGCAATGAGGGAAAGCTTATTGTGCGTGAGAAAATCCGCACCAAAAAGAAGGCGATAAAGGAGATGCTTGTGAAGATGCAGGCGCTCTGCAAGGACGGTGCCGATTATTCAGATAAGGTATACATATCAAATTCCGCATGCTATGAGGATGCTAGAGCCGTAGCTGATCTGATAGAGGCTGCTTTTCCTAAGATGAAGGGCAAGGTAGAGATAAATGATATCGGTACGACTATAGGAAGCCACACCGGTCCCGGAACAGTTGCATTGTTTTTCTGGGGCAATAAGAGAGAGGATTAGTCAGATATTTTGACCAGAATATCTGATTAGAATAATCAAAATCAATAAAGTTGATTATATTTTTATAAAAAATTAAATTACA